>Ga0123340_1006192_pt1 | contig 11415 bp, 8 predicted proteins | sample SirMexnodulemix_FD_89961 | JGI IMG/M metagenome (GOLD analysis project Ga0123340, IMG submission 89961) | Root nodule microbial communities of legume samples collected from Mexico - Siratro Mexico nodule mix | ecosystem: Host-associated > Plants > Roots > Nodule | place: Mexico: Nepantla... | reverse complement strand
CTTTTATATGTGTGTATATGTATGGATATGTATAATATATATTAGATTAATTAGATTTTGAATAATATTGTATACCATAATTTTTTATAAACACAATTGAAATATTAATAAATATAATGAGTTAAGGAGTTCATTAAAAGTAATACTTTGTTTTCAGTTTTAGAAAGTATATTAAATTAAAGTATGAAGTAAAAAATATATTTATCACACGAGATAACTTATGGAAAATTTATCAATATTAAAAACTATTTGGTTATAACAAATTCTAATTAAGTTATTAGACTCATCTCTATATTTTAGGCTTGAATTACACTTGTAGTCTTTATCTTTTTTATAGATTAAGTTTACGAAAGATTGAGGGATTCATGTGGCATCTATCATGCAACTAACGCATTAAAAAGTTATTCCCGTAAAAACAAGAGATACAAATTGAGGAAGAAATAATTTTTTTTTTTTTACAATGATAAGAAGCTGGGTTTTATACAACGAGTGTAACATGATCCATTAAATTCTTTCAAATTAGGTACTATCCTAAAATTTAGGGTGTTTTAATTGAAACAAATAAATCTGTAAAACCCTCAAACAATTTCAAGATTCATGAAATTTTATGAGAGAAACCAAATGAGCTTTTAATTTTTATAATTTTGAATATTGTTATGCCTACTAAAAGCCACCACTATGTTAATTAGATCTGCTCTTTTACTAATAAGTATCATTTTGTAGCCATTTTTAATTTTCATTGTTAACTTTAGATTAACTGAAGGATAAAATTGAATCAAACTTAAAAAAACGACTAAATTAAACTTTTTGAAAGATAAAAGATTAAACTAAATCTAATAAAAAAAGATTAAAGATTAAAAATGTAAGTTAGCTTTTACTATGTTAAGTTAATTTCTCTTGAATAAGTATATTATAAAAATATACTTATATAAAGTATTTATTCATAACTGCGTTATAAGTATGTGTAATTGAGTTTTTTTTCTTTTTTCTTTTTAACATAGATACTCTCTTAAACAAGATTTCACTTAATTAATTTTTTTATTGCAGTATGTAATGAAGTTAGAGTGAATTGATTATGTAAAGCTTTTTTTAATGCAATAATCAAATAATATTTTTTTATGTACCATAGGATATTTTTAGGAATATGTATTTTGAAAATTATATTTAAGAAAATTTTAGGCGATTAGCAATAAATTTGTTTATACTGGTTCTTACTTAATTATAAAATAAACATGTTTTTAAAGAAAAAAAAAATAGTGGTGAAATGCGAGATAGATTTGCATCACAGAGAAAAAATAAATTTATCAACATAAAGAATCTTTTAGTAATTTCCTATGTAAAAATCCAGGTCATTAAAGGTGAGAGCATAACAAACCAATTTTTAATTCTAGATAATATTATCGAAAGAACAAATTTGAAGGCAATTTATTTAAGGGTAAATTACCAACTAAATAACGTATGGATAATTTGTTTTTTTTTTAATTAAGCTTCTATGAAAAATTCAGATTGAAAAAAAATAGTAGAAAACATAATAGAATAACAAAAAATATATATAATGTTGACCAACCCAATCACCAGATCATATGAAAAACTAGCCAACAAATATCATCAAGTGTGTAACTCCAAGACTACCCAACACAATTTTGTATGAGGACAGAATGAGGTATATCACATGCATACTTATTATAAAAAATATTAAGTGGGTCCTTAGGTGCTACAGATCATTTATGCACACACATGGGTTTGAGTCTCATCACAAAATTTATCCCGAAGCAGTAAAACTGCCAAATGGATATGTATTGCTTGTTTATATTACCAGTCAAGTCCAAATTACATATTCTTTTATTTTCAAGACATTTTATATATACTTGCCACAATTTAATTTCAATCTCTTTTTATATATATCAAAGTTGACAATAATAACAAAGTGTGATTTCATTTTAGATGGTGAAGTGTGTCTAATTTAGGATTCTGCTATGAAGAACTGCTGTTCGTCTAAGGTTAATGATGATTTGTACTACTTAGAAAATTTAAAATACACAAAGTAGGGATGAAAAAATGAATTTGCATGTTAGTTAACCATAAATTTGGAAGTGCATTTTCAGGATTATGCTATGAAGAAGAATGATTAGTGTTAACATCAAGATGATTTGTTCTACTTAAAAAATTTGAAAGACACAAAATAGGGATTACAAAGTAGAGATATCTCTTACTATCAATTTAGTAGGGTCTATCAATTGTTTTGACCTACCAACTGGTTTTGTACTATCAAGCCACAAGTAAGGCGGGACAAGTCGGACCATTTTTCAAACATTTGTACGTTATATGTATAAAATATTAATTTGATTCATTAAAATAAAAATATAAAAACTATACTTTAAATAAGCAATTTAGTCCAACTATTCATGCTTTTAATATATATATAGAGAGAGATGGACATGTAATTTTCAAAGTCGGAGAGCCTAAACTGAGGGACAAACCTGTTTTATTATTCTTATTACTAGGGAATATTCAAATTGTATTTCAGATTCATGCACTTTAGGTTTTCCCCGAACAGGTTGACCAACTTGTGTATCGAAGTTTGTCACTTTTAAAGAAAAGAAGACCACCTTATAAGAGCAGTAGTAGCAGGGCACTCAAGCTTTTGAATTAAGCCACATGGATATTTGAGTCGTTGATGAGTATTTCAGTACGATTTTTTGTGTTAAAGGATAAATTTAAGATTAAATTGCAATTGAGAAATTTTGTTTCAATGGTTGAAAGCCAATTTAATAAAGGTGCGAAAGGCATTAGGATAGATAATGGTCCAGAACTCATTTTGTCTAACTACTATGGTACTAGCGGATTATTCATCAGGCTAGCTGCAATGAATCAGCTGTGAACAAAACGGAATAGTTTAAAGGTGACATCCGTTCTTTCTTAGCATATTACTTACGATTCAGTCTTAATTCCTAAGCTCTTATGCATATATGTTGGGAGTCACTTGGTTTTGCCCAATCTTTCTACACAAAAAGTAAAAATATAATCTTTTAAGTCATATTTCCTTTTTCTTCTTTTCATATTTTTTAATTACATAATTTAGAATAAAAATATATATTCTGAATGATATAATCTAAAATAAAAAATATATATATTTTTTAAATTATATAATTCAAAATACAAAAACTTTTTTTTAGATGACAAAAATTTAGAATAAAAAACATTATAATTCGAATTATGTAATTTATAATATAAAAATGGATATTTTTGAAATTTAGAAAAATATGGAGGTACAAGGAGAATGCATGGAGGTGCAGGAAGAATTCGCCTGTGGGTTTTGTGGTGAATAAAATACTTTCTCAACTCTGGAGAACAAACCATCCTATAAGGTTTTGTCTGGTGACTTACCTGATTTTTCATTATTGATGATTTTGGTCCACTTTGCCCTTTGAAAAAGGGAAGACCAAATCTTATGCCTAGTTTTATATTCTTTTAAACATTAACATAAATTTTTAATTATTATTATTATTATTATTTCATTTTTTTAAAAATCTTATTTATAATTTTATTGTTGTGTTTTATTTTATTTAGGGTAACAGAAAAATTAAAATATAAAAGTATGAATTTGATTTTAAAAAAATTGAAGAAAAAAGACAAATTAAGAAATAAATTAATTTCAACGTAACATTGTTGGTAAATCAATTATCGTGTGTAAAAAACATTAAAAAAATATAACAAATGAAAATAAAATTGAATAATTACCTATAGAAACAGTAATAGTCTCATATATTCAAAAGAAAGGGGGGACATTTAGAAAGATTAGAAATGAGGGTTAAGGGAAAGAAGTTTTGAAGACGTAGAAAAAAGACTCACCTTGAACCCCTCTCTTTATTAGTTACCTCCATCTTCTACTTTATACAGCCATAAAAATGACATCCAAAGTGAGAATAAAGAAAGAAAAGTGAGATGATATTAGTTTTGAACTGTCAAACAAAAGGATTAATTTTATATAATACTTGACATAGTAATAGCACTTAAGTCTAAGGGTTGAAACTAATGGACGTTGCCAACGTGGGGGTCATAAAAGTCTTTGCATGTGTTTGGAACTAATGTGTTCAGTGTTCCCATTATTATTAGACAGGTCTTAACTACCGAGTGACCATGTGAACATTAGGTAGTGTGTGAACCTCGACTCGCTCAAGTTATACGCGGTTGGTCTCACTGACACCAAAAGCCAAGTCAACCAAAAATTTTGTAACCATTGTTTAGGAAAGTTCTACGTTTTATCGCAAACGGAGCCAATAGGAAACTCGGTTTAGCCTGAACAGCCTCGTCAAAACAATAAAAACACTAAATCCTATAAATCGAAGAGAATCTTGCAGTTTTCAGAGAAACAACCCATCTGCCCATCTTTTCCTATATCCCCTCATTGGTGTGAACAAAGACATCTGGTACCAGATTCTCCAACACAACAGAGTCTTCGAAAGAAAAAAGAAAAAAAAAAAAAAATCTTCTGAGCATTTTTGTTAGCATTCTGTATTATTTCACCACCTACCTTCATATTGACTTTGTTTGACTCAGGTACCAGTGTTAGATCAAAGTTTCTGATTTTGGGTGTTTTTAGTTCATTAGTTTCTGTGGATAGTAGTCATGGCTATGGTTCTTGATGCTGTTGTTGGAAAAGTACTTGATGAACTGCTGAGCACTGTTGTGGAAATGAAAGACAGGGCAGTGAAGTTCGGATCCACCCTGGAAAAATTGCATGACACCCTCCAAACAGTAGAACCACTGGCTAAGCAGATAGATGGTCTTAACAAGCGATTGGATAAACCACCCAAGGAAACGAAGAAGCTGATCGATCAGATGGAGAAGGGGAAGGAGCTTGTTAAGGAGTGCTCCAAGGTTGATTGGTGGAATTTCTGTTATAAGGCCAATACCCAAGAGAAACTTCAAGACTTGATCGATTCTATTTCTCTGTACTTTCAATTGGATATGCAAGGAAATATAAACGTCAATGTGTTGGTGAACCAGGTGCTGCTGTCCGAGATTCATGAGAGAGTTGTGGAGAATGCTCCGAGAAGGATTGAATTGAAAGGCTTGTGCTCTCCACCTGAACCCCCTGTTTTCACTGTTGGCTTGGATGTTCATTTGAGGGAGTTGAAATTCAAGTTGCTGAAGAATCATCATGTGGGGTCAGTGCTCACGGTGACAGGAACAGGAGGTTTGGGAAAGTCAACGTTGGCCAAGAAGTTTTGTACTGATGAGGAAGTTAAAGGTATGAATGATCCCCCATTATCTGTCTCTCTTCTTTGGAAAGGTGTTGAGTGTCTTTTTGGTCCTATTGATCTCAAACCATTTGGTGGTTATTTAACTTCATTACTAGTTACTGGATACTATTGAGTACTGAATCTAGTTCAGGTAGCTGTCACATTTGATAGAGGTTGCCACTTTTAGTCATTGTATGCTAGCTATTAGCTACAAGTGAATGCTTTGTTGTCATAAGGCAACAAATGGGTTTTAGGCTGTGTTTGGAAAACTGTTACACTTTCATTTAAGGTAGAAACATTGAACTTGATGAAAATACAAACACACTCATTCCATTAGGGGAATAGATGTGTGAATGTGGAAAGAATAAAGCGATTTAAGAAGCTTAGAAATGAAAGTATTTTGTATGTTCTTGATGATGTCCAAAATTATTGGCCTACGAAGCTTGATCTTATTTTCTGTGAAGGTCATATTTTCAGTTGTTTAGTAAATAATGTGTAAGGAACTTTAGAATGAATATCCAGAGCTCTAAATACGTTGAAATTTGTTTAGGTGAATTCAAGGACAACATGTTCTTCATCTCCTTAGTGGAAGGGCCCAAGTTGAGCACCATAGTGGAGAGACTGTTTAAACACAATGGTTACCAGAAGCCAGAGTTTCAAAGTGACGAGGATGTAGCTTATCAATTGGAAAATTTGCTTAAACAGATTGGTAAAAAACCGATGCTGTTGGTCCTTGACGGTGTTTTGCCAGAGTCAGCATCTCTAGTTGAGAAATTTGTGTTTCAGATTCCAAAATACAAGATTTTAGTGACATCAAGATTCAGAATTAAAGGATTTGGGCAGCCATACCTGTTGAAACCACTTGATGAAGCTGATGCTTTAACCTTATTTCGCCGCTCTGCATCCCTGGATGAGACTAGCTCTAACATTCCCGAAAATGTTGTCAAGAAGGTACTCTATATTGCTCAATTATAGTATTACAAATGTGGTGTGTAAAATTGTAACTACAAAAATACTTGTCTCTAAAAAAAGTTGTCATCTTCTAGTTTTGACAATTTTAAAACAATGCTAAATGTTTTAGTAGCAATTTCTGATTTCATTGAACACACCAAATAAATTGCAGATAGCAAAAGGGTGCAGTGGTTCTCCCTTGGCTCTTATAGTGACTGGCACAGCTCTAAGTCATGAAGCACCAGTGGTTTGGCACAACAGGGCGAAGACATTGTCGAAGGGTCATTCTATTCTTGCTTATAGTTCTAGTAACGATGCGCTTTTTACTTGCCTCCAAAAATGCTTTGATGACTTAAATGCTAAGGTAGCTGAGAGTTTTATGGACCTGAGCTTATTTCCTGAAGCACAGAAGATACCCGCTGCAGCACTTGTTGATATATGGGCAGAACAGCGTAATGAAGATGATGGCATTGCAATGGAGAATATCTATGAACTCGTCAAAAGGAACGTGGCTGATATTGTTGTCACAAGGTATGGCGAATTACTGTTTCTCAATATAGAACATCCATGCATTAAACCATTCCAAGTACGTCTTTTTAAAGATTAGTTATTTGAATTGTTCTTTGGGTAATAAAGAAAGGAGGTTTACAATTTCAACTATTTGTTTGACACAAAGCAGAAATCTATGAAATGTTTTCTCTGAGGAATTAGTGATGTTGTTTTTCTAAAAAATTAATGTTTATGATTTTTTTTTTCTTTTCACTATTACTCTTTTTTTTCTAATGTAAATGATGATTTTGGTTGCATTCAAATTAAAATGATTATCTTAAAACCATTTTTTAACAAATTTAACTAAATAAAAATGGATCATAATCTATTATAACATTAAATATTTATCTAAAATAGGTTTTTAAACTTATTGTGTTTTCAACACATTGTAAATATAAATTTAAATTAACTAATACTTATTATGCATAAAGCTGGATTATTTACTAAAGTATGATAATTCCACTTATAGCAGGAAAGAAAGATATTGAATTTGTTAAATTCTCTCCATGACAACAAGCGAGAGATCAATATCTTCTTAAACTTATATCTATACCAATTCCAAACTTCTTGGTTCAAGGCACTTCATGCTTTGACATTCCTCGTCACTCGAAAATTCTTTGGACTTTTGAGAAGTGTACTATGTTAGAGATCCCTAAAAATGAGACATTTCAATAATATATAACTCAGTACAAACTTCGTTTTATAAACTGGATTTGTAGGTTAAGTGTTAAACATAGTATCAAAACTATTTAGAGTCCATCGTAGCGAGGTTTGGTGGTCTATCATACCACCTGCTATCGGGTCGCTCTTACTATTCCTAAATATATAGTCTTACGCATGAATTAGGGAGTCTCGGCGTGAATGAGGTATATTGAAGATCTTACATCAACTAGAAATAAAGCTTTTTAATAGTATATAAATAGATACAAATCTCGTTTTACAAGTTCATTTTACAAGCTAATTTTGGAAGATTGAGTTAGGTTTAAAGTGTATTTCTTAATAAACTAAACATAGCTCCTCCACGTCCCCAGGATTAGGCTCTTATTTGAGGGCAAAATATTATGTAGTTTCTTTAAGTGCTTGAGGTGCTATTTTTCAAAGAAAATTGGAGTTTTACTTCAAAACCTATATTTGACTTTTCTACGTGAATCTTTATTATGCAGTTACTAAGACGAATCACTAATTCCGATAAGAAAATCATTTAAAGGAATTGCCTTTAGTTTTATATTTTATGTTTTGTAGGCAAATTTGTGGGGATATATAAAAGTATGACCTAAAAAACTGCAACGAATTTATATGTGAACAACACCCAAGATCATTGGTGCTTTCTCCTATAACTGTTACTATATTTACTTTTGTTAGATGGAGAGAATATTGTTTGAGCTGTTTTCTGTGCATTAACCCATGAGCGAATAATTTCTTTTGATTGATCAGGAATACGGCAAGTGACACAGTTGACTACAGTTACCACTACGTTACGCAGCATGGTCTTCTTCGGGAACTAGCCATCCTTCAAACAAGAAAGTTGCCGACGGAGAAGACGCATAAACTAATAATTGACCTAAGAGGGAATAACATTCCCAAATGGTGGGCTACACAGAATGAGTATCCTATTGCAGCCCGCACATTATCCATCTCAACTGGTAGGTTCATCTTACTATCACATATGGCATGCACACATGTTGAGTTGAGAGAGTTCTCAAACTCTAACTATTGAATCTGATTTTGCAGATGAAGAATTCACTTCAGAGTGGTGCAACTTGCAGCCAAATGAGGTTGAGGTTCTAGTGATGAACCTGAAAGAAAAGAAGCACTCACTACCGATGTTCATGGAGAAAATGAAGAAACTAAAAGTCTTGATAATAACGAATTATGACGTCAATCGTGCTGAGTTGGAGAATTTAGAGGTGCTTGATTATCTTTCTGATCTCAAACGAATCAGGTTACAGAACGTTTCAATTCCTTTCCTGAGCAAGACTGGAGTGGCACTGAAGAATCTGCACAAGTTCTCTTTATTCATGTGCAATGTGAATAAAGCCTTCAAAAATAGCACCATCAAAATTTCTGATCTGCTGCCAAATTTGAAGGAGATGAACATTGATTACTGTGATATGGAGGAATTGCCAGATGGGCTCTCTGATATTGTATCCCTGAAGAAGCTAAGCATCACAAACTGCCATGAGCTTTCTAAACTTCCTAAGGGAATTGGAAAGTTGGTGAATTTGGAAGCACTGAGGCTTTCTTCTTGCACTAAATTAAAGGAGTTGCCAGAGAGCATCACAAGCCTTGATAAACTGAAGTTTCTTGACATCTCTAACTGTGCAAGCCTTGGTAACTTACCAGAGAACATCGGGGAGTTGCGTAGTTTGGAAAGGTTCAATTGCACAAGTTGCACCAGATTGTCTGATTTGCCATACTCAGTGACGGAGCTTGTGAAGTTAAGTGTGGTAGTATGCGATCAAGAGAAGGCTGCATTATGGGAACCTTTCGTACCTATGTTTAGTGGTCTAGAGCTAGTTGAAGTCCTAACTGATTTCAATCTAGAATCTCTTTTTTAATTTGCATCCTGGCACTTGGTTTTGGCAACACAATCAAGAGTATAAAAACTGAGAGGGTGACTTCAAGTAGCTGGCGCTATTTGGAGGCAATGTATATTATATTCTGAGAACCAAAGCTATTACGAGCTTGTGTTGTTGTTTTGTCTACATTTTTGGAGTGATGATATAGTTTTGAAGTATGAATTGGAAATTTAATGATAGAATATAAAAGATATCGTGGAGTCGATTGCTTGAAGATTCCGTGGAGGGGAATGAGGGAGTTCTACATCCCAAGCTAAATGATTTTAGTGATCATCATGGTTGTTGGCATGGATACCACACGTTAAGAAAATAAACAGATTAAAAGTCTTGATAATAACAAATTATGACTTCTGTGCCTCTGAGAATTGGGCGTTGTTTGATTATCTATATCAACTCAATCAAATCATATTAGATAAGGTTTCTATTCCTTTACTCCTTTAATACCAAAATCTACATGAATTCTGTTTTCTATGTACAATGTGAATTATTCCACAATAGCACCATTCAAGTTTCAGACAAGTGTACGTTATTGGGATCAAATATCAATGACCTCACCACACAATAGACGAATCTTGGAAAAGAAATGAGTGAAATTGAAGCTATTTGATTTCAAACTCGTATGCAATACATGTATGCAACCCATATCCTTTCTATAAACCAAGTTTATCAATAAAAAAACTACAGTCTTCATCGTGAAGAAATGACAGTGGGCAAATGCAGCCAAAAAACAGAAAATAAAAAGGCAGTATGTACTCAATTCATTTATTTGTGCCTAAGATCTAAGTAAGATAAAACCTACTTGAAAAGAAAACAGATTTTCATGCTAAGTTGTAAGGATTGTTTCATCCAAGAATCATAACTCTTAAGGGAGTCAAAAGAGACTTAAATTAAGTAAGAGATAAACCAAACAACACACTTTAAGGAGAAAAATATTCTCTAACTTAAATAAAAGAAAAATAAGTATTTTAAGCAAATCAAAGGGTTTCACGTTAGTTAAACAATATGTTTCAGGGGATATAGATAGAAGGCTTCTAGAAGGAAACTAATTATGTGATTTTGTCTTTATGGTAGAATCAAATTATCATCAATTTTGTATATTTGTTTTTATGATATTATCATATTGTAATAATTTTATTGTTTTCTTTATTTAGTTATACCTAGAATGGGTACAGTACTTGTATATATTCAGTTCTCTATTTTTGATTAAATATACAAAAAAAACAGAGAAAATATTTTCGTTCTCATATCCTTTATTCATTTTTGTTCATCTTTGTTCATCTCTTTATTTTTTATAATATGGTATCAGAGTTCTAATTTGAGAGCTCTGGTTGCTACATTTATCATGGCCGAAATTATTGATCTCTCACAATATTTTAGTTCACCTTATCATGTTAGTTCTCAGCAACATATGATTTGTTATATTGGTACACAACAAGAGATACAAATTTTTGGTGATCAGTCAAAAGCAATGAATGATACTAATAGAATTAGTTTTGAAAGACGATATACTTCTAATGTCTGCGGTCATTAAGGAAAGACAGGACATGTGATTGATATGTGCTAGCTATAGAAGGCATGGTTTTCCACCTCAGTTTAAGTTTAAAAATCATAAAGCAGACTGTAATAATAATCAGCATAATCATGAAGGTTCAAGGTCAGAGGTACATTCTCATCATATTGGTTTTACTCCAGAGTAGTATCAAATATTGTTAACCCTTCTACAATAGTCTAAATCCAGTAATGTCTCTAATCAAATATCTGGTATTCCTTCCAACACAACAACACACACTGGTAATAAATTTCTCCCTTCCTTTAGTTCTTGGATTATTGATAGTGGTGCTACTGATCATATTTGTTCATCCTTGAGTCATTTCACTTCATATCATTAAATTAATCCTATCTCTGTCAAATTATCAAACGGAAATAAGTCTTTGCAAATTATTCTGGAAGTGTTTTTATCAATAAATATCATGTCTTAGATAATGTTTTATATATTCCTAACTTCACTTTTAACCTTCTTTCAATAGCAAAGTTAATTGATAATTTGTCTTGTGTGATTGTTTTTTATTCTAATGGTTGTCATATTAAGG
>Ga0123340_1006186_pt1 | contig 11418 bp, 9 predicted proteins | sample SirMexnodulemix_FD_89961 | JGI IMG/M metagenome (GOLD analysis project Ga0123340, IMG submission 89961) | Root nodule microbial communities of legume samples collected from Mexico - Siratro Mexico nodule mix | ecosystem: Host-associated > Plants > Roots > Nodule | place: Mexico: Nepantla... | reverse complement strand
TTTTTTTTTTTTTTTTCTTTTTTCTTTTTTTTTTTTTTTTTTTTTTTTTTTTTTTTTTTTTTCTGAAGTACATTTTCTTTCCTTAAATATTTACTAGTTATTTTTTTTACACATATTAAAGTTGAAGTTGACAAAACTACCTTGTAAATTGTTAGTTAGCTAATAATTTTTTTAACTCATTAGATTAAAGATTTAATAGAATTAACCGACAAACTAGATAATAGATATAAACTGATGAATTGTATCACATAAATAAAAATTTGTATTTTTAAGCAAAAATTATATTATTATATAATTATGAATACTTTATAAAATGATCAAATAAAAACGAGTCTTTTTAACCTTAAAAAAAAGTATAGTCACATAGTTATCTAACCAAAATAAGAACCAAATTGGTAGAAGCTTACGACATTGAACCTCTTAAACAAATTTAAATGAACTAAAATCTAATTATTTATATAAAAAAATCCATCTCAATGAAATAAAACTACAATAAAAAACCATTTTTTAAAAGCTGTAAACTTCATTTAATTTACTTTTATTTGACAATCTATACAAAATTTCTATCAACCAGCATACAACAATATTAATAAAAATTTTTAAATAACCTTAAGTGAAAAAAACAACATAATTATTCAACGATTTCACGTAAAGGTAAAATTTTTACACAAAAGCATTATTGTTACCAAGTCATTTCTATCATTTTTATTTTAAAGTGTTCTCAAATTATAATTAACTTTCATTACTTCAAATATAATTATTCTAAATATAAGTTTCCATATGTTTTGTTTTCACACAGAAATCATCTCTACATTCGAAATCTTTTTCTAATTTAAGGTACTATTTACATTCGAAAGCTTAATTATATTTATAGAAAATCCTAAAGGTAAAACCAAAAATATAATATGAGTTTAAATTGATAAAGATTAATCCTTTGTCATTAAACCACACATTCAACCAGGTCTCCTTTATCATGCAAACACAGATACACAAACAAACAAAAAAAAAAAAAAGGGGAAAGAAAATTTTACTCTAAATCAAATTAAAAGAGAAATAATATCTTCTACTTTTTGCCAACTTCATAATAACATATTAAAATCTTGAAAAAAATTACAATCTTAAAGAGAAGATAGAGGAATTTAATTTTAGAAAAATGATATTTTTGTGAAATAAAATTTAAATAATTAATTTTTTATTTTAGTAATAAAATTCCAATTGTACTCTAAAATAAATAAACATTATTTAATTATTAACCTTATTAAAAATACTATAAAATAGTTAACATTCTCAATAAATGCAAATACTCATATAACTTCTTTCGACATTTATTAAAAATGAAAAAAAAGCGTTTTAATTAAAATTAAATCAATGAGTTTAATATTTTAAGTTTTAAATAAGTTTTGAATGTTTTAAATTCAACTTTTATCCTAAATTCAGAGTTATTTTTCCGTCATTGGAAATTGAAAAAAAAAGAGTCGTGTTTAGTCCTACTTATCTAAATACATTTAAAATTTTTCTCGTTTGTCACAATTAGAACTCCTTTACAGCACAATCAATTTGCATTGATATCATCAAATACAATATTATATGTTCGTTTAACCTAACTATTTTCAAAATCACAGGATTTAAAAAACTACTTTTAAACACTGAAGGGGTAACAAACAAAGACTCATACTTGTTTAGGATATTGTTCATGAAATTTGTCTGATTATTGAAGATACTCTTTGGAGAGTGATTAGTAATACAAGTTGTGAAGTGATTTGAATTACACGAGCAATGATGAAAAGATGTTGATCCAACCTTTTCAAAGTATAAAAGAATGCACTTTTAATCGTTATGCATTACTAAATATACTGAGATAGAAGTTGGGTGTTCAGATTTGAAAAGTGAGAGAGAAAAAAAAAAAAAAAACAGGTGGAGAGAGACATTGTGTCATCATTTTTATTTGTTTGTGGGGACATCTCAAAAACGACAAGTGAGAAAGGAAGATGCAGCTATCATATCTCTACACAAATAAAAAAATAAATAAAAATCTTTTGTGATTTTGCAACTTCAAAAGAACAACCTCTCTCTTTCTCTTACATAATACCACATTATATTATCATGTAATCATCACAGCAACAACAATCATAAAAAAATTACATATACTTTCGATAATTGTAAATGGACCCCTCAGAACAACTTGTGGGGCACCACCTAGCAAATAACATAAATTATATAATCTGTGAAGCATATTTCTTCTAAAGATCAAATTTTTATACATGAAAAATTTGTTAAAATTCATTTGTTAATTTATAATACATTAACAAATTATCCCTTTTAATATATTTAAAAAAGGTAAAACATAGTATATAATAAAAAATCTGAATTAATGGAATTAACAGAAGAATAAGAGAGAGAGAAACATAGAAGATAGTGTTTGATTGGGGTGGCATTGACTCCTCCCAAGGTAAAGACATGATGAGGCAATGAAAGCAAAACCTAGGAGCGTGTTCTGCACTCTCCAGTTATGGGAGAGGCTCTGTGAGATTGTGTTGGAGCGTGAGAACCAAATTCTGAGAGAGGAATTGGAGTGAGCAATGATAAGTAAAACAAAGCAAAGCAAAGGGTGTTGACTGTTGAGTTTTGCTGTGCTGTGCTTGGGAAAGCAATCAAAGCTCGGAAAATTGAAAGTAAGTACTAAATACTACACAAAACAGCAGAGAGAGAGAGAGAGAAGTGTCAGAGGTTAGGGGCAAGTGGGATCTGGATCCGCTCAAAGAAGCACACAACACAACAACATAACATAAGGGACACTGCGACCACACGTTGTATAGAGAGGTTCATAAGTTAGTGGGAGAGTGTGTGAGAGAGAGAGCAAAAAAATTGGGTTTTTCATAGTTGAGTTTTGAACTTAACTGCATAGTGTTGCCCAGAACCCCAGAAAAACACAAAAGGGGCACTTGGGCAATTCATGTTTCTTCTGCTGCTTCTATCTGCAACCATATTATAAATAAGGCGGTGGTTTGGCTTTTCTAGTAACTTTGACTACCATTGTGTGTGAGGGAGGGAAAAAAACTGTCTTCACACAGCCACTGACCAAAACCAAGAGAAAGACTTAATCTTGCTTTCATGGGTAAGGAGGAACTAACTCTTCTCCTCAGATTAGGATTTCAAATTTAATTTGGAAATTTAAGTAGGAGGGAGAAAAAGGAAGAAAGAAAAGGAAAAGAGTTATTTGTTGTTGTTTGTAAGTTTCTCCTTTTGTTGTTTCTGCAACTTTTGCACTCATTACTTCTTTATAGAGAAATTCAACCACCATCTTATGTCTCTCTCCCTTTTCTTTATTTTCTCATTCCTTTAATCAAAGGTAACTCTTGGCACCCTCTTCCATTAGTTTTCTCTCATCCCATTAATCCTTCACACGGGAATACTCCTTTTAACACAACTTTTTTACTCCTCCTCCTCCTTTTCTTCTTTTACTTACTTTTCTTCTCCTGTTATGTGCTTTGCTTGCAGGAATATGAGAAAGAAACTCACTGTGCCACTACTCATCCCAAGTTGGTAGGTAGGGCTTGTGTGGTTGAGAAAGAAACTTTTCTTGTACCAGGAGTGAGGAGTGAGAAAGATGACCACTAGAGAATAGAGAGAGAAGAAAAGGAGAGATAGAGATAGTGAGAGAGAGAGAGTCACACACACAACTTGGAGAAACAAATTTGAATTTTGGGGATATAGTAGTTTGTTGTGGAGCTTAAGTTGCAATCTTTTTTGTTCAATCATGGATGGTTACGAAGCTACTAGAATTGTGTTTGCGAGGATCCAAAACTTGGACCCTGAAAATGCATCCAAAATCATTGGTGTACTTCTTCTTCAAGATCACGGTGAGAAGGAAATGATTAGATTAGCATTTGGCCCAGAAGCACTTGTTCACTCTGTGATTCTCAAAGCTCGCAAGGAGTTAGGTTTACCTTCGAACTCTCCGCCAACACCCTCTACTCCACCTTCTCCTTCGCCCTTCCTTTCGAGGCAAAGCTCCACTTCTTCCAGGCTTGGTGGTATCAACCTACCTCCTGCTCTCACCATTCCAAACCCTTCTTCCACTTCTTCTTCATGGCCTACTGTGTCTGAGCTTCAAACCCCTGATGGTTTGATGAGCCCCAATCATTTGGTTGTTGGCTCTTCCACTTCTTCATCTTCCTTACCCTTTTATGTCAACGGGGCCTCAGATCCAATTGATGACTTCCAACTTCAGGATCAGCTTTCTTTCCTCAATGATGGTTCTCCCACTAGCACTGCTCTTGCTCACAAGACCAACCCAGATTTGTTTTACCCTACTCACTCAGACTTGTCCTCAAGTCCTACTGCTGTTGCTGACCCTGCTCTCTTTCCTTCCTACGGTTGGGGAGGGTCTCTTCATCGGAGGAGTTGCTCGGTCAATGATGCTTGTTTGGGCTCCGAGGACCCCAACTCCGGGTTGGGCTGGAAGCCTTGCCTTTACTTTGCTAGAGGGTACTGTAAAAATGGGACAAGTTGCAGGTTCCTTCATGGTGGACTTGGAGATGCTGATGGTCCTGCTGCAATGGTAGGGTCTCCAAGCAAGATTGAGATGATGGAGCAGTGCCACGAGCTCTTCAGATCCAAATCTTCTCAGCAGCACAGATTGGCTGCTGCTTCTCAGCTCATGGCCTCTTCCACTTTTCCATACTCGCCTAAGTGCATGAATTTGCTGTTGCAGCAGCAGCAGAACGATACTCAAAGGTACACAATACTTCCATGCAATCATGTGTTTTGCTTTGTGTATCTTTGTGACATTCCAGGTGCAGAATTTTAATCATTGTTGATAATAATTGCAGAGCGGCAGCTGCAGCTCTGATGATGAGTGAGGATTTGCATAAATTTGGACGATCCAGGCTTGAAAGAAATGATTTTTCTCTGAACAGTCCTGGAATGATAAACCCAGCTTCCCGGCAGATCTACTTGACTTTCCCAGCAGATAGCACTTTCAGAGAGGAAGATGTTTCAAATTACTTCAGGTTATTGTTGTTTAGTTTTAGCCTTAGCTGGGGTCAGTAGGAGTATTTTGGCAATGACAGAAACACTAACTTAGTTTTAATTATGTGGTTGAAGCATTTATGGCCCTGTCCAAGACGTGAGGATCCCATACCAGCAGAAGCGAATGTTTGGCTTTGTGACATTCGTTTATCCTGAGACTGTGAAGTTAATTCTATCCAAAGGAAATCCTCATTTTGTGTGTGATGCTAGAGTGCTTGTTAAGCCTTACAAGGAGAAGGGCAAAGTTCCGGACAAGTACAGGCACCCCTCTTTCTGCTCTTTCGCTATCTTTTCTTTGTTATTTGTCTTCTGTTGGTTTTGAATGTTTTCATGTTTCTTGTGATTTGAAGGAAGCAGCAGCAGGTAGATAGAGGAGATTTTTCACCATGTGGTACTCCTACTGGACTAGAGGCCAGAGACCAATTTGATCTTCAACTTGGTAGCTTAATGCTTATGTTGAACCTTCCATTTTATGATCCTTTTAAGTTGTGTGCTGGCGAAACCTACTTTACTGATCACTGTCTTGTATGTTTCTAGGAGGCAGAATGTTCTACAATACTCAAGACATGCTGTGGAGGAGGAAGCTGGAGGAGCAAGCTGATTTGCAGCAAGCTCTTGAGCTACAAAGTAGGAGGCTAATGGGTCTGCAACTTCTTGACATCAAGAAGCATCACCAGCGTGCACTCTCCACTGGAAGTCCAATTCCTTCCCCCACCCACTCTCCTAACATGTTCAACCAAAATCTTGTTCTTCCTTCCTTTCACTCTAGTTCAGAGGCCCCAAAGGGTATATATCTCTCTCTTTCATTTTAAATGCAATTGATTGCATCTGTTCTTGAATTGAACTTTGGTGCATTCTGGGTAATGAAATGAATTTGTTGAGATTTATGCTATTTTTGATACCAGAGAGTGGTTCATCTTCTGCTCCAGCTTGTACTGCATCAGTTTCTGCTGGTCAGCAGCAGGTCAACATATCTGTTAGCAAGGAAATGGTGGTCAATGGAGAGAATGGATATAGTGAAGGCAACGGGAAGCAGAGCCCTAGTCATGAAGATCGTGAATTGCAAGAATGGTATAAAAATTGTTCTTATTTAAAATGCTAAAAGTGCACCAGAATAGTAAACACCTTTTTGCACCAAATTCCTTTTTCAGTCTATGCCAAAAAAATGTGCATTTATTCAGGTTTTCCAATTTCCCCAAATTTTATTGTCAGTATTTTATATGGTTTATGAATAAATGCAGTTTGGAGCATAATCTCCCTGATAGCCCTTTTGCTTCCCCAACAAAAGCTGCTGGTGACTTCATGGTTTCCTTCTCCAATGGACCTAACGAGGCCATTGATGCAGATGCCTCAGGTGCATCTGCCAACTCTAAATTTGGTACTAGCACATTACTTCCACCAGCTTCTGCTCTTGACATGGGAACTTTCAAATCCTATAACTGCCAAATACCAAGGTATTTGCGTCATCACTTTTTAGCCTTCTTTCCCTGTGCCATGAGTTTCAGTATCCCACAAGCTTCTGAGTTTTTGTTTATCTGGATTTGGATTCAGGTTCTCTTCTGGTCATGGAACTATTGGGATGTTAGCAGGCACCGGTGGACCGATTGGCATTTAGTCTCCTGATGTTCAGGTAAAAGCTAGTTCAAAAGTTTATTTTTTTTTATCAGGCTCCCATGCATGTTGTCTTCTTCAAGGTTGATCGGTTTGTTGTGTAGTTTATTAAATTTTGGATACTGGTTTGGTCTTTTTTGTGCAACATTTACAGGAAGTGAAAGATGACTGAACAAACCTGGAAAAATTTATAGAGAATCACCACTACCACCACCATGGCGGCCATCATCTTCAATCATCAATACTATACTACTTACTACCATACAAAATGCATACGTAAAAAGTAGTTGAGTAAAGGAAGTGGGGGCAGGCATTCCCTTTCTTTTGTTGTCATTATTGTTGTACCATTTTCTTTCTTCTAGTGTCTGTAGTAGCTGAATGAACCACAGGTTAAAATAACACAAAGAATCACCAGAGTCAGTGTGTAGTAGGAACTCCGTAATTTCTTCTTATGATGTAGTAGTGTAGAGTGTTAGTCCTATGTTGTTATTACAGGTATAATTTCAAGTGTTTGTACAGCTGGAGCATCATTACCCAGAGAAAGCAAAGCATGCATAGATGAAGTGAGTTGTATAACTACAAGGCTGATTGAAATGAATCCCCCCATGATGGGTAACTCGAGTTTGAAGGCCAGAAGTGAGGAGGGGAGTGTATAATTGGTAGTCTTAGCTGGGTTAAAAGTTCAAAGTGGAGATTTTTAGCTTTGGATGTTATGTTTCAGTTCAGTTTATGTTTGTCGCTGTTCTACTTAGTTGTTATTATTATACACAGTTATGATGAACCCAGACAGAAAAGAGAAAGAATTAGAAAGAAGAATCAAAAGTGAGTTTTTAGACTAATTGGTCTATTTGCCTCTCCTCTTGTGTTGTGCCTTTTGATTTTAAAGTAGAATTTGTCTCTTTGTTCCTTCAATTATTTTGGCCCTTTCAATTTGTAAAATTGGTGGGGTCTGTCTTTTTTTTGCCATTATTGGTGAAGAAAGAAGAGGGGTCCACAAGGCACACAATCACATGGGGTTGCTGACACTGCAAGTGGGCCAGACACATTTGTATAATGACAGGTTGTGCATAGGTCCCTCTACCCATGTGAGTGATGCCAGTGCCACTTCCTCTCTCATAGATATTTATCTCTCTACCCTTTAGATTCTCTTTCATGACAGGATAGGACATGCACAGATCTAAAAGTAGGGTAGATGCCCACACGTATGACAAAAGTGGCCAGTTACTCGAATCTTTTGGGGTCTGTGGCCTTGTGAATGTGAGACACGGGCCGTGCCAGTTACTGTGCCATGCCATGCTCTTTTTTAACTTACCCTCTTCCAAGATTTCTAGGTGTTTGTGAAAACTAAAAATGTTCAAGTGTGGTGAGAAAAAGGTTGAAAAAACCACTGAGAGTGGCATCTGGTGGGATAAGCACAAGCCGCAATGTTGGTTGGTTGGTTTGTTTTGTTTTCTTTGACACGTTAGTTTCCTTTTAATATGATTCTACTTAAGACCTTAGGCAAACAGAAGGTTACCTCAATGGTGGTGACCCGTGACTAGTGACCAGTAGTAAAACCATGCTTGGTTGGTTTCTTGGAAGTTCACAAATTAGATTGTGTTTTGGGGACTGAATTGTATGTGTGATTAATAACGCTGTTCCCTTTACGATGAAGACATGTTTGCACATGTCACGGTCGTATGCGTGCATGTGGTTATATTTTAGTGGCATAGGATTCTAGAAACATGGTCAATGGGGAAACAGATGTTAACCTCTGATTGCAGTTTCAAGTGCAGTGTTTGTGGTCGGATTGTATACTTCTTTCACAGCAAAAATATTTGTTTTTAAACTCTTCTTCCCTAATTTTCAAATATTTCATGCGCAGTACTTCTTACATATATGCACATTTCTGGTTTGCTTCTTCCAAGTCTTCAACTTTTGACTCTCCATCACTGTCTTCCATGATTGAGCAGCACAGCATAACTAGGATAAAAATGTTCAGCACTATAACATACTCCACTTTATACATTTTTTAGCTCCAAATATTTGTTTGTTCTCAAGTTTCTCTCTGTTATTTTTTCTGTCTTAAATTTTCTGAAGTGAAAACTGCACAAATTTTATAATCTCTGTTGAAGATATATTTTTGGTCAATATAAGACTAAGTCATCCTCTTTAATATTGCAATTAAGATAAGTAGTAATGTTGCAAATGCAAGTGACTGAACAATATTGTAAATTTAATAATATGTTGAAAATTTTGACTCTATTCCAATATCTTACATTCTCAAACTAATTATTCAAGTTTAATATATTCAACAATACTTTTTAAAGAGATTCTTATATTTTTAAATTTCATTTTTCAACTCATTATATAATGTTTTATCTTCTAAACTATGTTTTTTTTTGTTATTGAACAAAAATTAATTAAAGGGTTTTCATTATAAACATTTCCTATTTATTCTGTTAAAAATTTTATATAAGTGTTTTATTTAGTAAAAAAAAAATACTTGGCAAGTAGCATACATGGAAGTTTAATTTGCTGAATTTTGTGGAGATTTTAAGAAGTTATTGATAAAATTAGTAACTTGGAAAATGTAGAAAGAGATATTAAATGGGTTGGTGAATCCTACAGTCAACGGTCTTTAATGGAGGATAAGCTTCTAAACAAGAAGGAAAATCTATGTTGCCTTAGAGGTTGTTTTGTTATGTAGATATATTGCATTAAATGAATGGGGAAATTGTACTTACCTTCTTTCATATAATGTTAAATCACATTTACATCTTATAATCTCAAGTTATAATTTGAACAAAATAATGATTACATCTCACCTATTTTTAAATTATAGATTAATATTAATTTTTTTTACCTTAAAGGGACCAAAGACTAGTTTTTACTTGTGTTATTGTGATTATCATTCACCAAATTGTCATAGTAAGATCAAATACTAGAAAAATTTAAGAAATATGAGAAATTTTTTTATAACTAAACTTTTCTTATAAAAGGTCATTTAATATCTATACTTTAAATAAGTTTTATAAATAGTTTTATTTAAATTTTATTTTCTAAAGTAAAATAATTGTATTTTCTCTTAAATGTATTATTGCATCTAAACATGTTAGAGATAAAGGACGGCTTTTAAGGATTTGTGGAAACTAGATAATATATCTAATAATTAAGTAGTTAGATAAGATATATTAATTTAAATTATTGTATGATCTACTTTATCCAAACATAAAGTTATTTACGCAGGTTCCGTCATGCTAAATCCATATATAACAAATTGTTGGGTTTAGTGTCATAAAAAATGGAACCAAATAAATGACAAACATACATAACATAACACGTTCTAATTCATTTCGGGAACAGCTATTGTGTTGGTCTCTGGCCAATAAATTTATAAAAAACTACAGATTGTTTGGTTTCAGATTTATTATTATTTTAATTTCCCGATTTTAGTTTGTATAGGAAACTTGAAACCAAAAAGTTAAAGAACGATTATAATAATAATAATAATAATAATAATTTTACTATTATAATAAATCCAAAAATAGGAAATAAAAAGAAATTAATATGACAAATTTATTTAAAAGTGAAAATGTAAAGTAATGTTTTTAGCCAAACAATCCCTAACATGCATGTTAGGAGATTAACTTGGTGGAAGAAAAAAAATACATGATCATATTATTAAAGAACAGTCTTAAAGAGAAAGACAGGGATTGTGGAGATTTTGAAAGTAGAGTATTTGTCAAACAGAAGATGATTAAAAGCAATTATATGTGAAAGAAGTAAGAGAGTGTTGAAAATGATGATGAAGAAGCTGAAAAGGTCAAATCTAGTGTGTAATGTGCATAATAATGGTGGCACATTGTTTTGCAAGAATATTGGTTCCACATAAAAGTCTCAGCACTTCACACTACTTCAAATCCAAGATGGGAAATGATGTACCTGTTGAGACAGCAGAAGAAGAAAGTTGATTAAGTTGAACTGAAATGAAGTTGAATAAGAAAAAATAACTCATTCTAACAGTTAAGTTAATTCTAAGTGTATAAAAAATATCAAATATGCTACCACACTTTTGAGCTGAAATTGAAAATTGATTTGAATATCTAATTAAATCTAAACAACTCTTATAAGTTGGAAAAATTCTCTTCAATTTATTATTTTATTATCTAAAATTTAAATTTTGACCGTTGAAATGCAAATAAAAGATTAATAATAAATAAAATAAATTAATTTTGAATATAAAAGTAAAATAGGTAATTAAGAAGAATTTAAGCGTTTTAGGTTGGAAAATATGATTAAAGAGCTTTAGAGAAGGATTGTGAAAATTTTGAAAGAGTGATATTTATATAGGTTGGTATGTGCTAATTATAAGAATATCTTATTGGAGGGATTATTAAAAATAAAAAGGTAAAGTTTTGAATTTATAAAGGTAGTAATATGTTGTTTTATTAAACTCGGACTCATATTTTATTAAAAGATGAATGAGAGTCCAATGTGGTAACATGGTTGTAAGCTGTTTCAATATGTTTTAAATAGAAAAGGTAGAGTGAATATTATTATGCTTGAAAGAGGATCAAACTCATGTTTCTTGAGCGGTTAAGATGTATCATTAACATTATAACAACATATTTGTATATTAAATGATTTATAAAACTTATTTTTATACTATATATAAAATATAAACTATATATTTAATAACTAGTTCATATGATTAAATTAAGGAATTACTGGTTGTACTAGTATCTTGACGAAGTTAATTAATATTCGTCCAATTTCACAATATAAATATATATA
>Ga0123340_1006182_pt1 | contig 11422 bp, 5 predicted proteins | sample SirMexnodulemix_FD_89961 | JGI IMG/M metagenome (GOLD analysis project Ga0123340, IMG submission 89961) | Root nodule microbial communities of legume samples collected from Mexico - Siratro Mexico nodule mix | ecosystem: Host-associated > Plants > Roots > Nodule | place: Mexico: Nepantla... | reverse complement strand
ATATATATTGAGTTTGATCAAATCAAACTCACATCCCTATGTAAAGAAAAGACAAAAGACACTCCCAACAAAAAAACTAAAATATAAAAATCATAGAAAGGTGAAACTCATTATAAAAAATTTAAACTAATCATAAGTAATATCATATAATACCATTTATTCTCAAGTTCAAGATTTGTCAGTTTATGAGTAAAATGATTTATTTACGAGTTAATTCTGGTTTATAAAAAAAAAATTTATTTTATTATTTTTTATTTTAAAAATTTTAGGAAATCTTAAAATATTTATCGCGACTTCAACTATTAATTCAACTCTGATACCTACCTAGTTTAGATGTTGGAAGACTTTTTCTATGATTCAGGAAAATGCAGTACTTCTAAAGAGTTTTATATGATACCTATCCCATTATGAGTTTAAAAAATCCCTTTACAATGGCTAGATTCACTACCCGAAAAGCGCATGTGTGAAGCATCTTTTTATGTATATCATATTATCAATATCTATCATTCGACTAGTGTAATATATTATATTACAAATATAATTAAAGAGAATCTTTATCTTACAAGCGATAAGTTTAAATTTACTTTTTAATAATATATATTAAATCAAATATTAATTTAATACATTAGATTACTAAAACTACCAATCCTAAAAACTACATTTTCCTTAATTTTTCATATTATCTTTGAATTATATAATTTAGAGACTAATTTTTAGCTAGCAAAAGAAATAATTTTTAATTATGATTAAAATAGTCACCAAATTAAATTTTGGTTGTTAAATAATTATAAAATATAAGTTATGATTGAATTTAGTGACCAATTAAATCAAGATAATTAGTATCTAACATTAGGTATCAAAGTTTTAGTGAACTATGTCATTAGATTCTAAATTTGTATCTAATTAAGTTAGAGATTAATTTAGAATCTAATGACATAGGTCACTACAATCTTGGTTGATAATGTTACATACCAATTATTTTAATTTTAATTAGTCACTAAATTTAATCATTATTTTTATTTTGTAATTATTTAACCTTCAAAATCTAATTTGGTGACTATATTGATCACAATTAACAATCATTTTTATTTGGTAACTAAGAATTGATCTTAAAAAACTTTTTTCTTACAGTTATATTTTCAAGTTACATTATTTAATATTTTAAAACATATAAAAAATAATTTTATTATATTAAAATTAGTATAACTTAAAGGTATGGTATAGTATGTGAACAGCCATGATCGATCTAATGGATAGTTTTAATGATATACATACTTTTAGATTCAATATCAATCTTTACCATATACAGCAATTATTTTTTTATTGAAATAGACTAATGATATTAATATTAACAAAACTACATTACTCCTTCAAATTCAAACCGTAGTAGCATCTATTTCATACTTTTTTTAATTTTTCATAATTTAGCGATAACCATATCAATAATTTATTTTCTCATTACTTTTTTCAGTCGTTTATTCTCCTTTAATGTTCAGATTCTTTTCATATTAACAATATGCATAAATAGAAATAATACAAAGTACAAACATTTGATATTTTAGTTCTATCCACAAATAAGAACCACTACTTGTTTAGTGCTTAATTAGGATAAAGTTACTTACATGTTTGTGCTTCCTAATCTTGAATGTTCAACATAGATATTCAATCCTAAATTTAGTATTATTATGTTATACTAAAATTAAGAAATAAGAATATATTGGGATAATACATAGTGAGACAATTCAGATGTGCTCAAATGGTCAATAAAACTATTACAACCTACAAATAGGTGGGTCCCATTACGTACAACTAGATATGTTTCTATAGCATTATTAGTAAAGTTAATGGATATCAACCACACAAAATAGGCCTTATGTATTCACTGTTACTAGTGAGAAAGATGCTCCACTCCCCTTTCAAACCAAACGTAAACTGGATAATGAGTGTTACTTTTAGCAGATAAGAACACTACAGGCTGAATTTAAATAAGTGGTTGGAAGTTCACTACCCAACAAATGATATTTATTATTGACTTTAGTAGAGCATTCTTATTATATAACTATTGATATATAAATTTCAAATGATAGCTTCTTGTTTAGGTTATATGAGAAAGCAATTTTATGTAGAAAACTCTAGATAATGACAGTACAATATTTTTTAAACTGATTGTGTAAATAGAAATTTGAAATTTTAAAATTATGTTTAAAATGATTTTTGATTAATTGACAGTGTCATTTACACCAAAAATATATCAAAATGAAATTCTTACAATTGATAGAAAACGAAATAATTTATTCGTAGACTGCAAACGAGCATGGGTTGGGTACTGTTTTGAGTTTAAAATATTTACGGAAAACGTTAATTAACAAACTTACCATAAATGATGATTTGTGTAAATTATTTACAATATTAGTTCATAACATTTTTTTATTTATTATATTTTTACTATTCATCTCTCAAGCAATTTACTTTTAAGGTGCTCAACCCTTCTGAGTAAAAAGTTTAGAAAAATAATTTTGTTACAATCACTACCTTTTCAGCACTCACATGTCAATTACCTTTTAATAATGAAATATTAGACTATAAATAATAATCACAAATACCAGAAAAATAATTGTGAAAAGGTTATATATGAGATAATGGTTGTCGCTGTATGATAACTCAAAAGTTGATTATTCTTACCGCATATTGTGCGTGCCAAAATCATTCAACAAGAATATACTGTAACTGCATGCTTGTTTCTTGGGCAATTAGAAAGGTATTCGATGTATAGATTAGCATTACTGGCTCAGGATGCTTGTTCTTGTTTTCTTTTCACACTTTTTCTCTTTGTCCACCTAGCTATATTTTCAAACTTTGAAACCATTTAATTTCTACATTAGAGTTATTCCATATGCTTGAATCCTTAAGTTCACAATCGCTCATTAACAGGTCCACAACTAGCCATGCATATATTCATAAACTTTGAGTTCATTCTTTTCAATAATATTAATAATAATGATAAATTTACAGAAATATTTATATACTTTTTATTGTAATTTGCAGCAATTGAATTTAGTGAGAGATTGAGCTACTTTGGAATAGCAACTAGTTTGGTTCTTTACCTTACAAAAGTTATTCATCAAGATCTTAAGACAGCAGTTAAGAATGTGAACTATTGGGCTGGTGTCACCACCTTGATGCCATTGCTAGGAGGATTCCTAGCTGATGCTTACTTGGGCCGTTACAGCACTGTGATAGCATCATGCATTGTTTATCTCATGGTAAGCAATCTCAATCATCATTCAATTAAACACTTAGAAATGTTACTTTTTTATTTACTTGGCATCATGTTACATATATTATTAACTGTTGAAAACTGTTTTTTTGTGGCAAAAAACCACAGGGTTTGGTTCTGCTTACTCTGTCATGGTTCTTACCAGGCTTGAGACCATGTGATCATGCTAGTACATGCACAGAACCTAGGAGGGTTCATGAAGTGGCTTTCTTCCTAGGCATATATTTGATATCTATAGGTACTGGAGGGCATAAACCTTCCTTGGAAAGCTTTGGTGCTGATCAATTTGATGATAATAATGCCAAAGAAAGAAGGCAGAAAATGTCCTTTTTCAACTGGTGGAACAGTGGCTTGTGCAGTGGAATCATTCTAGGAGTGACTGTGATTGTGTACGTGCAAGATCATGTCAATTGGGGGGCTGCTTATATCATCCTCACAGCAGTCATGGCTATCTCTTTGCTCATTTTCTTGATAGGAAGGCCTTCTTATCGTTATAGGTCACCTACTGGGAGCCCCTTGACTCCTATGTTGCAGGTTCTTGTTGCTGCTATTTCCAAAAGAAACCTTCCATATCCTTCCAATCCAACTCAATTGTATGAAGTTTCCAAGGCTGAGGGCAATGGTGAAAGATGTCTGGTTCACACCAAGAAACTCAAGTAAGTACAACATCTTAATCATTACATTGACAAAGGTCAATTTAGAGGCTCATATCTTAAAACAAAAAAGATTTTTTTCTATAAAGAAAACATGTCCTGAAACATGTGTTTAGGACTTAAATCTCCATGCATACATGAACATTTGTTGAGAAATGTAAATTTTTTTATATAAATTTTAATTGGGAGAGATTAGTTTCTTAGCTCCCAAATAGGAATACCTTCTTCACAAACTCCCTAAAAATCAATTTTTTTGTTGAAAAAGTACAAAAGTTTAAAGTAATTAAAAGCATTTTCCTATGATCTGTTTTGTCAGATTTCTTGACAAGGCAGCAATTACTGAAAATGATGGGAACTTAGTAGAGAAACAGAGTCCTTGGAGACTTGCAACTGTAAACAAGGTTGAAGAATTGAAGCTTATCATCAACATGATCCCCATTTGGGTGTTCACTTTACCATTTGGAATCTGTGCTGCACAAACCTCCACTTTCTTCATCAAGCAAGGTGCCATCATGAACAGAAAGGTAGGCAATGGGTTTGTGGTGCCTCCAGCTTCAATTTTCACTCTTGCTGCTATTGGGATGATAATTTCCGTGATCCTGTATGACAATGTCCTTGTGCCAACGTTAAGAAAGCTAACAGGAAATGAAAGAGGAATCAACATCCTTCAAAGGATTGGTATTGGAATGGTTTTCTCAGTTCTCTCAATGATAGTAGCAGCTTTGGTAGAAAGGAAGAGGCTTCACACAGTTGAGATGAATGGGCCCTTATTGAGTGCCTTATGGTTGGCCCCACAATTTCTAATCATTGGATTTGGTGATGGGTTTGCTCTTGTGGGCTTGCAAGAGTATTTTTATGACCAAGTGCCAGACTCAATGAGAAGCTTGGGAATAGCACTTTACCTTAGTGTGATTGGAGCTGCAAGTTTTCTTAGTAGTTTGTTGATAACAATTGTTGATAATGTGACAGGTAAGAGTGGGAAGAGTTGGTTTGGTAAGGATTTGAATACTAGCCGCTTGGACAAATTCTTTTGCCTTATGGCAGTCATCACCACATTGAACTTGTTCTTGTTTGTGTTCTTTGCTCGCAAGTATAACTACAAGAATGTACAAAAGTTGGCCGTGGCTGATTGTTATGAAGGCAAAGGTGAAGAAAATGGTAGAGCAGATATGAGAGTTTGAATTAGTGAAAATTAATTCTATTCAGCATAAATGACCAAGGTTTCTTCTTCCGATGAACAAAGTATACGTGCTTCTACTGTTAGAAACCTTAAATTTCATCTTTAGCATATTCTCAAATAGCTTATGATCCAAGCCAAGAGTTTTAATTTTTGTTTTAGTTGTTTAAGGTATCATGTAATATGACAATAAAATTATGTGTGAAATTTCCATTTCAAAAATTTGTCATTCACCCTTTTCTCATATTATCTGGTTTCTCACCATTTTTTTTACATTACTCATTTTTAAGACTAATTTGATATTTGAATATGCCTCAGGTAGCTAAACAAACAACATAATAGTTTGAAAATATTTTTAAATTTGTAGCAAATTTTTATTATAGAAAATAAACTTTGAAAATAATCTAGTTGAATAAAAATATGATTAACAAATAGAAAAGATAGTTCGAAAAGATTATGATTCGAAAATCATAAGCAAACCGAAAACATTCTATAGGATTTATGCTTTCGAAAAAACTCTTGAATGAAAAAGCAAAATAATTAATAGCCAAGTAAAACTTTACCCATTTCTAATTAAATGTGTGAAAAAGCACTTATCATCTTCTGAACAAATAAGCCATCATATTTGAAGGAGCAAGAATTGATATCATCATTAAAACATACAACATGAACATCATTCAATTAAAAAAAGCTACCACTACAAAAGACCATTGATTAGGTATCAGAAAATAGTGTTGATTATACAACAGATGCAAATAATGATAGTCAGATCCACTCTAAAGGGAGGCTAATGTAGTAGAAAAATTTACATCGGTCAAATGCACTCTAAAATCAACGGAAAAAAAAGATATATATATATGTGCTGTGGCGTCGACTAATTTGATGTTAAACCAAAGAGGATAATAGTGTCAGCCAAGCTGACGCACCTGTCTATGTATTAGGGATTCACTTTTATTTTTAAGACTAATTTGATATTTGAATATGTCTCATGTAGCTAAACAAACAACGGAATAGTTTGAAAATGTTTTTAAATTTGTTGTAATCTTTTAATATAGAAAATAAACTTTGAAAATAGTCTAGTTGAACAAAAATATTATTAACAAATAGAAAAGATAGTTCGAAAAGATTATGATTGGAAAATCATAACCAAACCGAAAATATCCTATATGATTCTTGCTTTCGAATAAAACTCTTGAATGAAGAAGCAAAGTAGTTAATATTGGAGTAAAACTTTATTCATCTCTAATTAAATGTATAGAAAAGCAGTTACCATCTACTCAACAAACAAGCCAAAATTTGAATAAGCAAGAATTGATATCATCATCAAAGCATTCACCATGAACATTATCCAATTGAAAGAAGTTACTACTACAAAGAAATCATTGAATAACTATCAGAAAATAGTATTGGCTATACAACGGACGCAAATAATGACAGTCGAACTCACTCTAAGAGAAGGCCAATGTACCATAGATTTACGTCGGTAAAAGATTTTTGGTATTTGTAAGGGTCAAGATTTTCATTCTCTGTACACCACTAGAAAAAACACATTTTACATCGATTCTAAAAAGACATTATACATCAGTTCTAGAACCGATGTTCATGTAGGCGATCTAGAAAGTCCTAGACTTTCTACATCTGTTTTATAACCGATGTAGTATGTATATACACTACATTGGTTAATAAATCATCAACGTAAAATAACAATCACGAGAACGATCAGGAGGAGATACTACATCGATTGTGACTCCTATCCAACGTAGTATCTACCCTATTACATCAGTTGTGAGTGACAACCGATGTAATATCTCTATCTTTTTCAAAAAAAAAAAATCCAGAATTCTCCAAAATTGTTTCATAAATCGATAATCTATACAAGAAAACACTGTAGAAATTTCTAGAATTTTTTGACAAGTATAGAATGTGAAATAGAAAAAAAATGTTAAAAACACTTAAAAAAAATAGTAAACAATGAAATTTTGGAAAAAAACTGGATTCTGAATCCCTTTGAGAATTGTCCACGAACTTTGTTACCCCATTTCAAGCAACTTTCATTTTTTTGAGCATTTCAATTTGAGCTCTCTATCAAATGTTATGGCAATTTGAAGGTTTTTCGCCCAGAATTTTGACAACTCAAAATCTATGATAAATCTATACAATGTAAGAACTCTACTATCAAATATACACTGAATCAAGTTGTTGGTATAAACTTTGGGTCAAAAATAAATTTCTAACTACTTTTAATGAATTTTACAAAAATGCTAACCTCTTGCAAAGAGAAACGACAAGGGGTGTCGAACAAAGCATTCACGGTGGAGAAAGGCTAACGCATCAAGTCTATAACATCCCTAAAAAACTTGTAACGTAAAAAAGTTAGGAAACCACCTTTGTCAAAAATGCTAAAGAAAGTAGATGAAGACAATAAAGGAACCAAATGGGCATGAGTGTAAGTGAAAACAACGACAACACAAGACCAGAGAACACACCAGAGAAACTCAACGGCATGAGGGAAAGACAAATACTAAAAGCAGTGAAAATATTAGGTTAATAGATCTGCACGCGCTCTTAAAAATTAATTTTTTTTCATACGCTGTAACATATTACATCAGTGTAGAGAGAACAAATATACTAGATGCGTACATGGTACATTGGTTGCCTTTACAACTGATGTAAGATGGTCCTTAATTAATTGTTTTTGAAATTATTTTTAGGTAACAATTGATGTAGTATTTAGCTTTTAATACATCGGTTGAGACTCGCAACCAATATAATAGGTTCAACGACAAACCAAATTTTGAATTTTTATTTTTTCAATCTTTTCTACATCGATTAGAAGTGTCAATCGATGTGGAATGGGGTGTGTTACATCAGTTCATGAATAATTGATGTAATATCTCTTCACATATTTTCAAAAATGCCATCACATTTTTTATACCTCGGTTACGTTTTAACCAACGTTTTATCTTGTTGTAGTATGGGTTTTTTCTACTAGTGGTAGGCGCTTTAGAGATTCTATTTTGGTGTGTTTTTCACTGTAGTGGTGTTGTGGTGTAGAATCTGAGACCATGTGGTTGTTGAAGGTAATACCGAGAAATATTGAACAGGTAAAATTCAATGTTAATGAAATCAAACATTGAAATTTGATTTTGTATCTGTTTGTATGTTAACATTTGGAATCCTGGAAATTTTTTGCTTTTCAGATTCTGGTTGTTTTCAACTTTTAAACAATTTTTTTGTCAATCCTCACTTACATTCTAGATTTATCATCGACTTTTGCGTGGATCAGGCCGATGCTATTTGTGTCTACTACAATGGTCGACGCTAACTTCAACTAGCTTCCAATATTTTAGCGTCTATCACATGGCCAATGTTATTTTGAGATATAAGAGTCGGTTTTTTTTTTCATTTTGCATCAATTATTGATCGAAACTATCTTTTTACTTTTTGTTGTGTACCTTAACATACAAAACATGTATTATCGCCTGAAGGCCATTAAGAGGGGTTAATCCATAAATGTATGTCATACAAGGGTAGACTAAGATTTTATTGAAATAGAAAGTCAACTCTAGAAAGTGATTGGGTAAATCTTATAAAATATTTTTCACAAATACTTATACTACTCTCATGACCTATACATGCATAATAGAAATACCAATTAATATTTTACTTTTTATCTTGGTTTATCCTCACAAGTGATTTGGGTCATGTGGAAGTAAATCTACTCATCATGATGAATGTTCCCAACCTCCTTCTAGTCCACCTTCTCCTCAATCCAGAGCAAGGAAAATTGATGTTTGGTGTGAAAACATGCCAAAAATAAAAGAAAATGTCAAACTTTTTGAATTTTTTTGCAACATATCATTTGATGATGTGTAGTTGTAAATCCTTTTCTAGCCATTGAGAGCTTCAAACTCAGGTATCACATCTTCTGGCATTCGATGAGCATGAATATAAAGATGCATTACACGCTCTCCATGCAACATTAAATGTTAATATCCTCTTCAAGCAACTCCAGTACTTTTTAATTCTAGGTCAGATAATGTGATGGGAACCTGATCGGTCACTAGATGTGATGTTTACTTAAATTTCTGCTTGACAAGTGGACTGAGCCAACTATAGTACAATTGGAAGCAAGGTTTTCATATCCATATAGATTGAGAATGAGAAGTATTTAGATAGTGATTATATATTTTGTAAAGAATAAAATGAATATGGTGATGGATTTGTGCATGTGAATAAGCAAGACAAATGTGGAGTAATGGATGCAAGTACTGGAATACAATTAAGATAATGTAATTGATGAAATACAGTTATTTTTTCAACATACTCGGATCATATATGTCAAAAAAGTATTGTTCTTTTATTCCTAGTGTTTAACCAAATTAATTTCTTAATCATTGTTACCTAAGGATTGAATAACAATCAAACAATTCCTTTTCATGATGAGATTCTCCATGCATTAAAGAGTAATATATCTAGAACAACATGGTCATAAATTGCACTCCATTCCCAATAGTTACACTTGTATGGTTCATTGAGTTTAGTTCTGAAAGCTGAATGTAGTTTCCAATATCATTCAACAGTAAGATCATGAATTACCAAAAAGAGTCTACAATGCAAGCATTGAACATAAAACTCAACCAATAAGAAAACATGTCATAAATGTATAGAAGAAGAAATATATAGAAAGTTGAAGAGTACTTCAAACCAACTACTCATATGAGTAAAATATAACAATCTAAGCACTCTATGAATACAAATATACGAAATATTTTCTAGTACAAGCTCCCTTGAAAATTACAAATGATTTCCTATTTATAAAGCTAAGCAGTCGAGACCATTGTTTTGTATGTGCTTAGCACAAACGCTTATGCTCAACAAATTAGATTTCCTCATATGAAGGTTTTCTATTTTGGCTTAATCTTTTTCACTACGCATTGATGTGTGATTTTCTTCATCTTGAGGTAATCTTGGGCTCAGGTCATTAGTGTTTTGCTTAGCTAGATCTTGATAACAATTAGACTCTCTGGTCATATTTTGCTTGGTGGTAGCACAACTCGGCTAGCGCTTTTAATTCTTCTGATCTTTACTTAGCCCTCCATTCACTTAACGTCTCATACCCTACGTGGAACAGATAACTTTGTGCTTGGTATTGGTTTGGTGAGATATTCAATAGAAATCTTGAAAAATTGGGTAAAGTTTAACAACTTATCTGATTCCAAGCAATTTAAGAATCAAAGTGGAATTGAGTCTGATTTGGACAAAATTGTCTCTGGTTGCATGATATTCTACTTTACCTAACTATATTAGGCTAGACTTTTGTTATAATAGGTTTTAACTACCTTTGTTTGCTCAGTTCACAAAACAAAAAGAAAGATCTAGGAGGAAACATGGAGAGGGTTCACGAAGAAGAAAAAAGCATTATAAAGAAACTTAGCTAGACCTTCCTGCCTTTTATGAAAATAAAAATATTGAAGAATATTTAGAATGATATTGAGAAACTTTTTGAATGCTATGCAGTATATGAAGAGAGAAAAGTGTTCATGGCTACTTTAAGTTTTCAAGAATATGCCATGTTTTTATGGAAACAAAGACAATATGATGTTACAATTAGAAGAAATTCAAAGATATTGAATTAGCTTGAGCTAAAGGCTTGCATGAGAAGATACTTTATCTTTCCTTCATATGAGAAAAATAGAAAGGTTAAAGAAGAAATGAAAGAACTTCTAAAAAAAAGGAGAAATTTGTAGAAAGAATTTATAAGAGATGAAGGGTTTAGAGAAGAAGTTCAAGCTCTTACTAGAAAAAAAGAGCAGAAAGAAAATAGAAAGAGGGAAGAAAGAAAGAGAAGGAAAAAAGGAAGAAGAAGAAGAGATGTCAAAAAATACAGAAAAGAGGAATAGTCTCATATAACAATCCTTATAAACATAGTTAAGAAAGAATCTTTAAAGGGGGATTGCAATACTTTGAACTCTCGTTTTCCTTTAAATCATGTCGCAACCGAGATCACAACGGGGCGATCAAAAATTAACTTCTTTTTTGGAAAATAATAATGGAGTCGCCACCATAATTTATTGAAGGAAAAACTATGGAAAACCAAAAAAAGTCAGATAAGGCAAGTTTGTAAAACCGGATTTAGAGTCCGGGAGTCGGTTACGTGTGGGGAAGGTACTAGCACCCCACAACGCCCGTCCTAAGGCGGTACCTTTAATTAAACAAGTAAAATAAAAGAGTGTGATTTTTAGAAATATTTATTTTTCCCAAAAAAACAGAAATAGAATGCAAATAACAACAAACAAAAATATATATTTTTTT
>Ga0123340_1006177_pt1 | contig 11427 bp, 3 predicted proteins | sample SirMexnodulemix_FD_89961 | JGI IMG/M metagenome (GOLD analysis project Ga0123340, IMG submission 89961) | Root nodule microbial communities of legume samples collected from Mexico - Siratro Mexico nodule mix | ecosystem: Host-associated > Plants > Roots > Nodule | place: Mexico: Nepantla... | reverse complement strand
TGTATCAAAGACTTCACAAGTTTTATCTTTGAACACAACAACATAGCCTTTCTCTAAAAGTTGTCCAACACTTAGCAAATTTTGATTAATTTCAGGGACATATAGAACATCAGAGATTATTTTGGTATCTAAGCTAACATCAATGACAATATCACCTATGCCTTTGACCTCAATATAGTCTCATTCCCAATTTTGACTTTCGAAGAGTGGGTTTTGTTAAGCTTTACAAACATGTCTTTATCATGTGTCATGTGATGAGTGCATCTATTATCAATCAACCATGTTTCATTAGTGATGTCACTAGCAAAGCAAGTCGCCACAAAAAGAAGCTCATCCTTCTCGTCATCAGTCTCTTGAGCAATTTGCACCTCTTGTTGCTTTCTTTTGCATACCTTCTCCATATGACCCTTTTGATTACAAGATCTACACACCACATCTGGTCTCCACCAACATTTCCAATGTGGATGACTAGTTTTCTTCCAATGTTGACATGATAAGTACTTCTCCTTCTCGTCATCGTCATCCTCGTCACTTTTCTTCTCATTTTTCCAGCCTTTCTTTTTTGCTTTGTAACTCGACTGTGACCTTACTAGAGAAACTCCTTCAGCAGTATTCGACTCTTCTCTCAACAACTCTTTTTTCAACAATCTTCTCTGCTCTTGGATTTGCAACGAGTTCATCTACTCGGTTAGTGAAATCATTGTGAGATCTCTTAAATCTTCAAGTGATGAGATCTTTGCTTCAAACCTTTCTAAGAGACTCACCAACACTTTTTCTACCATCCTTCTATCAGGTAAGTCTTCACGTAATAGTCGGATTTTGTTGATCACTGCCAAGAGCCTATCAAAATATTCTTTGATGGTCTCGGCCTCCTTCATTCTCAGCATCTCAAATTCTCTTATGAGATTGAGAACTTGCATCTGTCGAGTTCTTTCATTCCCTTGAAACGCCTCTTGGAGAGTGTTCCAAGCTTCTTTAGCTATTTCACAAGGCATAATTCTAGTGAATACAACATCAGAAACAACAAAGTGAATACAGGTCTTGGCCTTCGCTCTTCTTATTACTTCATCATTGTAATTTCTGATTTGAGCTATAGTTAGATCTTCTTGTAGCAGTTAGATTTCAGACATCACAACATCCTACAAACCACTCACTTCTAGATAAGACTTCATTTTGACAGACCATATTTGATAGTTTTCTTCGGAGAAAACTGGAGGTGTTGCCATGAAGTTTCCGGCCATGGGTGAAGTTTTTCTTTTATTTTTCTCAAAAGGTTCCTCACTGGTTTCACTCTGTTGTTTTTTCCTCGTGGTCTCACACAGGCCCTAAGAACTAAGAGCTCGGATACCAATTGTTGTGTTTTGATACTACTTATTGTGGTTGTTGGGAGAATCCGAGGGGGCATAACTGGGGAGATCTCACAAGAAGGAGAAATGGGTCAAACATATATAAGGGAATGACATCACCTTTAACCCAAAACCTTAAGGCAGTAGGTTTATGTGTCTTCTTTCTTATATATTTCTTAACTTTCTCATTTTTATTCAATGTGGGACTTAGACTTGCACTTGAATTCTTAACACGTATCACGTTACAATTGTCAAAGGGGTAAAATATTTTTTTTCAGTTGTCAATGAAATTTATTCCAAACATTTTGATAGTAACCAATCTTATATCACAAAAGTAACATATTGAAATAACACATAATTGGAACAAAATCCTCGATGGACCATACCCATCACAATATATTATAAATTAAAAGTAATTATTAAAACTTTAAGAGCAAGTTACCATCACAACTCTAATATTTGTGCTACCATGCAATCGGATAGACCTACATTCAATTAGTGTCAATTTGTCTTGAGAAAATGAAGATCAAAAGACATGAATTGGAGCAATGGACGCATCGTTGTTCCTTCCTCCAAAGCTAAGGGAAAGAGTGAGATGTTATGACCTATACAAGTGGTTGAACACCCATGAAGTACATGAAGAAAATTTTTAGAGTTTTCCAAAAGAGATAACAAATGGATTTCTGCTTCAAGTTCTAAGACATGATCAAACTTCAAAAGAACCCAAAACTTAACTTATTCATGAAAACTTATCTTCCTCCTCTTGGTGGTTCAACTTGTTGTAAGATATTCATTCATCATCATCATCTGATTTAAAAAAAAATGTTACCTTATATGATTCGACAAATTTTGTTAAATAACCAACATTTTTATACATAAGAGAATAACTCATCTCATATAATAACTCATCATGAAGCAAATTGTCAAAAAATTATAATTTTTATTGCTATACAAATTAATACTACTAACAAATTATCTCATAGCTATTTTGGTCGTAGATTTACGTTAGATGTTAATTAGTCGTTATTTCAATTATAATTTGTAACTAACTTATTTTGGTAACTAAAATCAGACGCTAAATGATCTCTTTCTTATAGTGTTATACTTAATTATAAAAGTAGAGAATAAAAAAAGAAAAGTTGTTGGATTGACAACTAGATGTTATAATTAATAGTTAAGGCACAAATCTTTCCACTTAAAAGTATATCATGTGTCATGATTTGCCTGTGACTTGACTCATCTAGCCTCAATCACAAGATAATTGATGTCCCCTGCAACAATCTTCTCCTAAAAAATCTCTCACTGGAAATCAAAATCATAACTTTGGTTCTAATACCGAATGTTGAAACAAACACTTACTATTAGAACAAAAGCTATAAGTTATAATTAATAGTTTGGATGCAACTCTATTTATTTAAGAGCATAGTAGTCCAAATAACACTTACTATTAGAACAAAAGCTATAAGCTATAATTAATAGTTTGGATGCAACTCTATTTATTTAAAAGCATAGTAGTCCAAATATCATAATTTGATTGTGACTTGTCTCACCCGATATTTATCAATAGACAATTAATGTCACGTACAATAAATACATGTCAAACATATGACTCAAATTAAGATAATATACAAAAATAGAGATAATTATAATCAATAAACAACTTCATTAAACAAAACAATATTCTTAAAAAATAACATATTTCATTGATCAAATTTAACCAAGAATTTATCAACAACAACTATGATTAATGAAATATAAACAAAATTACTAATTGAATTTGTAATGATTTTCAATGTTTATGATGAATTAATGAGTTTAAACCATTTCAAGCCAAAATTCAAATTCAACTCATGTTTCATATAATATAATTTTATGGACTAACCTTCATCCGAAGACTAAATGATTATAATTCTAGTTATTTTTTTAACTTCACATGTGCTTGTTAGAATGCTTGTCTAACATTTTTAATATTTTAGAAAGAAAATGTCTATTTCTCATCGAAGGAAAATCTAATCCAATTGAATTATATAGATGTGAAAATTTAAATTCAAGATAAGAACAATTATATAAACAACATAAAGAGTGGAAATACATAGAAAAATAATAAAAAATTGGCAGAAACAAAAAATTGAAAAATAAGATAATGAGAATAAGTAATAAACAACATAAAGAGTGGAAAATACATAGAAAATAATAAAAAAATTGGCAGAAACAAAAAATTGAAAAATAAGATAATGAGAATAAGTAAAGGAAAGAGCAAAGATAGAGGAAACATATGAAAATGGAAGAAGATGGGTGCCACTTGAAGGTAGAGAAAACTTTGTCTTCATGATAAACTCAAGAAAGAATCCTCAATAGACTTCTAGGAACCAAGACTTTAAAGAAAATTCACCATCCTCACAAGATCAAACTTTCAGGAATTTGTCTAAATTCTCCTATATTATCAAAAGTTTTACAAAGGAAGGAGTGACTACATATAAACCACCTTGCGACTCTCTTGGCCAAAATTTTACTGTACAATGGGACGGAAATTAAATTTTAAAAATTAAAACTTAGATCTAGATCTAGATCAATCCCATGCTTGATTTTGTGTAATTAAATTTTTAAAGTAAATTATAATTAATAATAATTAATATAAAAATTTAATAGAAAAAAGAAAAATTCTATCTGCGATAAATAATGAATCATAATAAAAAAATTAAAAAATTAAAGTATTTAAATAATGTGTTATAAATATAAAATTATTTTAAATTTAAAAAACTAGTTTCATATATTATTACTTATTGCTTAACTAATTATCAAATAATTTATTCGGTTGATAAAACTTGGAAATTATTATTATAGGTGTAAAATAAATATTATAGTAGGAAAATTTAACTATATATATATATATAATACAATGAAAGTAATTTTTCTAATTCTAAAAATTAGAAACAAGTATTTTCTATTTAAAACTAATAAAGATTTTTTTCATTCATGTCCTTATCTAATAGCAGTATATCACTCCTAATAACAGTGAAGGGAGGATTCAAAATCTAGATAATTATATTATTTATTGTATGGTTGATTATATTTATCATTGTTTCTGAGTTAAAATGTATCATTTATTCTTAATCAATTATTCTTTAAATCTTTTTGGTGAGTATTCTTACTTCTTTGACTCGATTATTAGACATTACTTTTCAGTTTTAATATGATGTAACTTGAGATATAACTTTTATTATGTAATTTTTTTTAATATTGATGACTTTCTAAATAGATTTGCCTAAAATCTTTCGATGAATATATTCAAATGTCAGGTCATTCAACATAACATTTTAATATTGACACTAAAAAAAGTCTTAAATACTCCTTTAAATATTTTGTAATATGTTATTCTATAATACAAGTTTTATATCCTTATCAAATTTGAGCTTGTTAGTTACAAAGTTTTGTGAAAATAATCTTCACAAAATGATAAAACTGTTGAAAAAAATCCTTAAACCAATTTAGAGTAACTATAACTAAATGTTCTTATAAACATTTGACATTTGGTTTTAATCACCATTAATTAACATTTAAACATACATTATCTTTAGGTGACAACTTGAATTTTAGATGTCATTAAATAAATCAAGTCTAGCATCACATTGTTTAAATAAATACAATTTAAATCTTTATAAGACACTAAATCTTAATATTTTAATCTTACTATTGACACTCAATTTTTTTATCCTAACAAATAAAATAATTTTAGTTAATCTAATATTAACTACCTAACGTGAATCATATACTTATCTTATTATAAACAATATAAAGTAAACTTTTAGTAAGTTATAATACATTACCTACTACAATAGGTAATTAATGAATCTACTGTATAAATAAGACATGAATTATTGAATCTGTAAACTTTTATTTTTATTGTATCTCAATGTTGACATGAGAATGAGATATAAGTATTTTCTTCAAGAAAGAAAGTTGATTTGGTGGGAGCAGAACTACATAAATAATCTTCTCCATTAGTTAAGTGGTAAAGGAGTAAACAAAAAGAGAGATAAGATGATCCTAAAAGAGTAATTTCATAATTATTTTTTAAAGACTAAAAAGCAATTTTGTCAAATTATAATAATAAAAGATTGGTTATATTTCTTTTGATATAGTTTAAAATTTTGTAGAAAATGATTCTGGCAGTCAAAGAGCATCTTTTTTTTGTGAAGAATGAGTCTGGGATCCCAATGGCATGGTCACCTAACCCCAGTCCCCACAATAAATATCAAGTGTGTGACACTCGAATGATGACGTCACCATGACGGAGAGGAATGTGCGACGCTGCTTCCTCGAAGCGACGATAAACACGTTCAAATGACGCCGTTAACTTCAATTATGCATGACTTCCAGAAGCCCTCACATCACGGTCAAACACTCCACCTTTCTTCCTTCTCTTTTATTTTTCTCCTTCAATAATTCTAACTTTTCCTTAAACTTAATAAAACAATTCATTCTAAATTATCAATCAAATACTTTTAGAAAAAAATAACCTTTTCATAAACTTAATTTAAATATATTAATATTGAAAAATACATACAATCCGTTCATTACAAATTGTCGTCCATAATGAACATTTAACAGTGAATTGTAAGATCTAAAATTGAATTTTCATATCATAAAGAAGGGTGGCGTCGAAAAGTAATGGCTACATTCTCACGTTATTAAATCAATATTAAAATAATGCATAAATAGGCAATTAAATTCAACTTCATAATATATAATTATAAAACTTGTATCAGTAACAAGGATATAGAAAAAAAAAAGTTTATGTAAATAATGATTTCAGTGTATAAAATTTTATAATTAAAAACAATTTTGGTTAAATACATGTAAGTTTTATTGTTATCGCCAATAAAAATATCTGTTCAAATTTAGAAAGATAAAAATAATACAGAATTCTTTTGGACGACTTTATTTAAAATTTTGCAAATTTTACGACAACATAAAATATATGTTATTTTTGAGTTTATAAAACTAACAGAAAGAGAAGCCTAACATAAGAAGAAAAATAAAAATTGATAGTCGAAACTATTGTCACGTGTTGGCACCTTGGGAGTCTAACCTACTGTGCTCTCCAAATCCAGAGTGAGGATTTTCCATTACGTTCACACTTTTGACTAATATACCAAACGATAGAAAACCCCAAAAAAAAAAAAAAATGGAAAAGCACCATAAATACCAACCTCAGTGCACAACTTTCTTTCCCTCTTACTCTCACCAAACCTTAAAAGGCAAAAACCACAACAAGAGACTTTTCTTATCCTTCTTCTTTCCTTCCTTCATATTCCATGCTCATTGGCCATGACCCAAACCATGTCTGGCCCAAATGATTGGCTCCAATTCTACAACCAAAATCTCACACCATCAATCCCTGACTTCACCGTCGCTGCTCCCACCACCACCACCACCACCGCAACTTTTCACTTGCCAAATACCAGTCCCTCAGCTTCAACCCAGTTGGGTCCAGAAGGGCGCGTGGGAAAACCCACGCGCCGCCGCTCTCGAGCCTCACGCCGAACTCCGACCACCTTACTGAATACAGACACCACAAATTTTCGAGCCATGGTCCAACAGTTCACCGGAGGCCCGAATGCACCCTTTGCACCAAGCCCATCAACACCAGCTCAGGCCTTGCCAAACCTCTTGGGCTTTGGGTTCCCCTCACGCCCTGTCCCTTCTCTGAGCCCAACACCTCTTCCTCTAAGCTACCACCAGCTTCAACAACGAGGCCAACAGCAGATGTTTCAGCAGCAAAACCAACACTACAATATTCTGTACAGTGATGGTGGCTCACAAGGTGAAGACCCCAACCATAACAACAACAACATGTTTTTCCAGAGACTAAGCAGCAACCCAATGAGTCCTCCGACAAGCAATGTTGTTGTGAGCAACAACAATCGTGACGGGGTAGTGAATTTGGATCAAGGTGGCTTCTTCCCAAACACTTCTTCCTGATTGGTTGATGGGAGTGAAATCGAAATTACACATTGAAAAATTGCACAGAAGAAGCTTCTGAGTTTGTTGTCCCGTGGGAACACGGTTAGCAGTTTTTCTCTTTGATCCGCATGCTATGGCTCGAAAGTGACATAAAGCAGACAGTTAGGTGCTAACTTCGCCAGAATTGTTGACCCACCAATGTAGAATATTATCATATTAGGGTTTTTTCTTTTTTATTCTTATGATGATATTACTATAGTAATTACTAGCTACTATATTATTACTGTTATTTATTTCTTTCATACTTTTCGTGGGATTGGACTCTCTTCTAGATAACCCTTCGATGCTGCTACCACTTTTTTTTTTTTTTTTTTTTTTTTTTTTTTCTTTTTTTTTTTTTTTTTTTCTTATTTTTTATACTTTATTAATTTTTGTGTTTGTTTTTTTTTTTTTTTACTTGGTTATCATGTATCTGTCTAGACATTGTCAGACGAAAAAAAAAAGAATTATATTGAATGATAAAAAATAAAAAAACTAATAACAAAATTCAAAATTATTCTTTTTTTTTCAGTAATTAAATAAACTAGGATGTGAAAAAACCTGAATTGTTTAATTAATAGTGTTAAATTAAGAGGGGGTAAGTGGGTCGCCGTAGTTGGCATGGCAAGGAGTGCTAAACTTTTGACAAAACTGTTTACATAAGTTGACTTGGTTTTTTGTGTTTGTGATCCGAGCGTATCTTGGTGCTGAGTGTGTTTTACGTGGATTCTATTTTACATTTTCACATAATATATATATACAGTTTAATTTGTATGTACTTTTATTATTAAAAAATTGTATTATCAACTAATTAAAGATTATTATCGTAAACAAAAGGGTTGTAAACTACGTAATTAAGGAAAGGTGAATTGGTATGTTAGAAATTTAAATTTTCAAATTTGATTTTTCTTGAATCACTAAACAATATTTAAGAAAAAACTAATTTAATAATTTTGAGCAACAAGTAAAAATATCACCATCAAGAAAAAATGACAGATTAAAAGAAAAAAAAAAAAAAAAAACTTTATACTACTTTAATTTTAGTCTAACATCCAGTTTCAATCTAAACAATTTGAATTGAATTGTTTTATTAAATTTGAAAAATTAGATTTATATACACATTTCACATGTTACTTCTTGAAAACTTATCAAAAAGAATTGCAAAAAGTGTTAAGACCTATTACACCATAACACCATGTTACAAGAAATATCAAAGAAAAATATTTATACAAAATAAATCAATGTGAAAATGATCATATTTAAAGGTTTCGTTGCCAAACATTTTGTTATATGAAGTGCGAATATATATAAGTTTGAGATTAATCTCGAAGTTTTAAAATTAAATCTTGGAAGACAATTACCCAATACGTTATTCAAGATAATTTTCTTTACAAAGCATGCTTTAAGAGAAAGTAAGTTAAAGTATCATTTTCAGTAAAAAAACATTATTTCTTTACACTTGGTTTTGAATTTTAGAATTGAAATGTATGATTGATTAGGTCTTATTCTTTGTACCTTTTAAATTCGATTCTTGTTCAATTAGTGCATTTTTGATTAATTGGGTTATGTTTCAGTAGTTTGGAATTTCACGATCTCTTTGTCTCATATGAGCTTTTAAATCTAGTTTAGTTTTAGTTGGTATTTTAGTTTTATAAAGTTAAATTTTGATGTTGAATATAGTTTTGCTATTTTCTTTAATAAGTATTTTAATTCTTTTCAGGATCTAACTAATTTATCTTTTCCAGTTTATTAGTTCAATTTTACCTTTATAGTTCTTAAGCTCAGAATCACCTTATTGAGTTTAATTAGCCAAAGAAATAAATTTTTTAATGAAGTTGATGTGTCTTGAGTTTCCTTTGATGTAACTTAGGTTGAACCCATACTGCAGTAAGATGAAACTTAGTTTTAATTTTGAAAACTAGATGCGGCTAAAGGTTTATCAAAAACCAAATATATCATATATTTCCATCTTTTCGAATGTCAATGTTTCATCTTAAACACCAAGAATAATCTTGGGAATTTAATCCAAAACTGATGAAGGAACTAGACTTTATTGGATCGAACACTTACCACTAGACCAAAATTTATAGTTAATAGTCAAGGTGCAACCCTTTCTACTTAAGAGTATAATAACTCAATCACCACGATTCAATTGTCACTTGACTAACCTGGCCTATGTCACGGGGCAATTGATACACTGTGCAACAAATTTGGTTATTAAAAAACATCTAAGGTTTATAGAGCTTACAACTCAAGGACCAACATTGTGGAAGAATTCATTCACATAAGGTTCAATGATCACAATTCTACTAAGGAATTATCAAACATCCAGATTTTCATGGTTCCTTTTTAGGGATGCCATTAGACAATGCAATATGAATAGTTTTAGTAGATGGTGTAGTATAAAACAATGCATGTATTTTTTTTATGAAGCTTTTCTTCAAATTCGGTCTCTATCTTATCTTATCACGGGGTCTTTTTTATTTTCTTACTATCTTATCTTATCACGGGGTCTTTTTTATTTTCTTACAATAAGATTGAGAGGTTTCTCGCCTATAGAAAATTAGGATATGACTTTTCTCAATGAAGCATTCTTAAATTACAAATAATTTATAGTTTTGTTGGCATCTTGTGCTTCAATACTTTTTCCAATACTTTTAAGTTTTCAAAGCATTTCTTTCTTTAGTTTTTCAAATTTTATGTTTAGAGCATCAAGTTTCCATAGTAGCCTTTTGTTCTCTTAACATAGTCTTTTTTCACATTACTTGAACTTAAGTTGTTTTTTCTTTTTAAATTTCATAAAAAAAGGCTTAGACTTATTTTTTCAAACTCTCAATGCCCTTTAGAAATATTTCAAAATTTTATTAGGCTTTGTAATACATTTTCTCATTAAATTTTACTCATACATTGTCATTTCTTCATATTTGTTATAACATATGAGCTTTTTAATACATTTTTTCATTAAATTGATCGACGAATTTCATTGATAGATCAAATTTATCAGTAATTAGTCTTGGATTTTATTGATATATAATTTGAATTTGTTGGATTTGATACATTGATGAAATTCAAATTCGTCGATAAATGGACTATCCAATTATATGTCGGTAATAATATTTTACCGACAAATACATATCCATCAGTAATTATCCGTCGGTAAATCTTAAATTTCTTGTAATTAGAATTATATATATTATTGTACATGAAATAAATATCATTAAATTCAAATACATACTTGGAGTATTTGTTATCATCAAAACTATGATAAATGATTAAATCATCTAAGGAATACTTGTACCGTCTAATACATTACTTAAACAGTCTAATGTTGCTAGATCATCTAATGGTTCAACAAATATAACCATAAGTAGTTGTGTACTTGTTGTAATCATGAGTGGTTTGTGTACATGTTGTAATCAGTGATTAATTAGTAGAACATCTTAAGAATTTGTCTTAAAGGAGAATTAGATGTAACTTGTAAGTTTAGATAAACCAATTTAAAAATTTTGTATTATTTATTGTGGCTATTAGACAATTTATTGTTTGCAAGAAAGAGTCTAGGACTCTATTCAACCCTACCTTGTAGAACTATTTGTTTCCATTATTAGTATCAAAACTAACATCTAGGGTTAGTTCTTAACAAAACAAGAGACACAATCCTACTATAGGACTCATAGAGAACAAAGGTTAAGTCATCAATCATCCATCATTGTTCAAAGGTGAAGACAATGGCTATTAAAAGCTAAGGATGTTGGCTTATTTTGTGTCGTGTCATGTTTATATGTTACACGTGGTGGAGAGGATGCTTATTTTCCTTATAATAAGAATCAATATACTACGGTAACGCTTCATTGAGAATAAAAAATATCGCTATCAAATAAATGCTAAAGTTCACAACATTTTCATATGCACTATATTGAAAGAGAAAATATTAAAGAGAGAATACTGTGAAGTTCATAAAATTTTAAAAATTTTGGTTATATTAAGTATTTAACATTTTTTATTGTTTAATCCTTTTTACTAATGAAATAATTCATTGATTAATATACTTATTTTTTTTTTAATTTTATCCAAC
>Ga0123340_1006176_pt1 | contig 11428 bp, 13 predicted proteins | sample SirMexnodulemix_FD_89961 | JGI IMG/M metagenome (GOLD analysis project Ga0123340, IMG submission 89961) | Root nodule microbial communities of legume samples collected from Mexico - Siratro Mexico nodule mix | ecosystem: Host-associated > Plants > Roots > Nodule | place: Mexico: Nepantla... | reverse complement strand
TGACCGCAGCAGACGACTGCTCCCCACCCAACTGTGACCTCGCCGGTGGAGACCGATCGGTTGGGCGTTCATCCTTTGATCTTGCTACCGTATATCTGTGCCCCTTTAATGTTCAGGGGCCTTTTTGTCAGCCACGACGAGCGGGGCGATTTCACATGATCGTGCCCAATTCCGATAGTCGGCCGCTGCGTGCGTATCACCGAGAAGAAGAACATTAAACGGGAGAAACGCCGGCAAGGGGACCGCACGGATTGCCCGAGGAGACATTGGGAGCCAATTGATCGGATCGACGCCGCAGACCCGGCGGGCCGCGAAGGTCCTTATTCCCTCTGGGGTCAGATCATAGATACTGGAGGGAAGGAAAGCGGCCGCGCGTATAAGGTGGGAATTGTAACAAAGGCTCATCGAAAAGCCTTGCAACGGCGTCGCCTGATTGGGTTCACCGTCAGCGACAGGGATGATGAAACGAACGGAACCGTCGAGCGAATAGGTCTGCAGGAGTTTACTCCATGATCGGCGGCAGTTGCAGAATTGATCTGTCGTCCGGTAACACGCTAGCTCACCGTCTCTGGAAAATCTACTTCTTAAAGTTGTGGCCCAGCAAGGCTTTGATGAACCAAAGCCGTATGGATCGACCTTGGCCCAATACATTGCTTCCTGACGAGCTTGCAGTTGTTGCCTTTTCGATGTCGCCGTCCGCAGTAATGCGTTCATGTTCCACATCTGATAAAGGAGTGGCACTGCAACAGTGTGAACGCGATTCTTGGGCTATTTATCCGAAAACTACGAAGCATATTTTGCCACCGCGTCAGAACTTCTGACGGTCGAGGGGATGATCGAGGCCGCCGATACGTTGAAGTCTTCTGTGCCGAAGATCGAAGAAACCGGCTACGATAATTGGAATGGCGGAACGACAATCTGGACCATCTACTTGCGGATGGAACCCAGCGCCTACGCTCGGCTTGGCGCCAATCGTGAGGCGTTGGAAGAGCAGATTTATAATCGGCTCAAGCAGGTCCTCGAGCAGTACACGGAGGATTGGTTCAGCGTAAAAATCGTGCCTGAAGTCAAGCCGCGCCCCGAATGGAGACAGGGTGCCAATGATATTTCCCGAGTTGTCCGCCAGAATATTTTTGACGGTCTGCGTATCGATGGCGTCGTCTGGAGCGGTAGGCTTGAAGAAGTCGAATTCTTGGAACGCCTCTACGACCTAACGACATTGCCTTCCGGTGACACCCGCTACTCGGACGCCGCAGGGGATATTTGGCAGCATCGTGTCAATAACCCCCAAGATTGGGATGATGACTGGATCTATGGGGACGCCCGGTTCAATCTGTTGCAGGGTCCCTCCGATCTATTTCTGCGCTTTCTTTGCGAGACTGTGCACCCCGTGGTCCGCCCTGACCGCAACGAAGCGCTCAAACTCGTGCAGCAGTTCAACGATCAGCTCCGACAGGAGGGCTGGCACCTTGTAGAGCAGGAGAAGATCGCCGGCCGCCCTCGCTTCGTCGGGCGGCGGATTCAAAATTCGAGCGTCCGATCGGTTTCGCGAGCGCGCACCGTCGCCGACGCGCTGAATGCAGGCTGGATGCAAAAGGAAATCGAAAGGCTTGAAAACGCTGTCGACCGCGATCCCGCGCTGGCTATCGGAACAGCAAAAGAGCTTGTTGAAACTTGCTGCAAGAGTATCCTGTCGAAGCGCGGTGTCAGTGTCGCGCGCAATGACGATCTCCCCAAGTTAACAAAAGCTCTGGCAAAAGAATTAAAGCTCGTTCCGGAAGGCATCTCGGATGAAGCGAAGGGCGCCACGACGATAAGACTTATCCTACAGAACCTTTCCGTCATGACGCAACATCTGGCGGAATTGCGGGGACTGTACGGGTCCGGCCACGGGCGCGACGGGAAACACCGCGGGTTGGAACCCCGCCATGCGCGCCTTGCTGTCGGCGCTGCTGTGGCTTTCATAGACTTCGTCACCGAAACCTATCATCAGCGCTATGCTACAAAAGACGAGTAGATGCATGCCTCAGCTCACGGCGAGCGCTGGAGTCTCAAATCAGTTACCCGGATCGGTGTAGGATCTGGTCATCCAGCATGTCGGTCCCGAGAGCATACTGCCCTTGAAATTCGGGTTTCTCATAAAACGAGCTTCAACAATTGGGGCGTTGTCATAGTGTTCGAGCACCGCGAGTGCGTTCCGCTGCCAATACGCGAAGTTGGGAAGTAGCTGCTTTTTTTGCACCGGCTTTCTGTGAAGCCTAGTCTGTTGGGAAGTCGAAGGAAGGCTTTGTAAGGTCCAGCATGCCGTGCCGCAGGAGTGCCTTATCCAAGCGATCAGAGATCCATCTGCAAGCTTGTGGCGTGAGCTCCATGTGCGGTTTTCTCATTATGGCGCGGCGCGGGTTGATGTTGTCGCCATTGTCCCTCGCTAGATTGCGTTGAGTAGGCGCAAAGGAAGCTGCTCCAAGCTCCTCCATCATATCCACCATGGATACACCTGCTGAAAGCGGCCCGTTGACGAAAATTGGATCATGAACGCGGACATAGTGCGGCCAATTTTCTTTCCATTCTCTCAAAGCAAGATCGGCTTGCGTTGCATCATCTAGGTTTGGTCGATGCTTCCTGCCGATGGCGCGTCCGTAGATCACGTAGTCGCTGCGAGCTTGAACCATGCGCGCCATGAACATAACGGCACCATCTTGAACTTGGCGCGGCCGTTTCCCTTTAGGGTAGGTGCAGGCCCAGTGTGAACCAGATCGAATGACCTCTTCTTCCACCAGTGTGGTAAGAGCTGCGCGGTTGTCGGCCCGCCCGAAAAATTTGACAAAAGACTGCAGAGGCGTCTCTGTGGGAGGCTCCAGAACGAACGGTGAGACCGCCCGGACAACTTCGCCAAAATCTGGCAGCTGGCTGCCAATCCTAGCCCCTGCGCGAAGCGGGGCAAGCTTTAGGCGCCACTCCTCAATGGCTGACGCTGTAAGATCTGTTTTCGTGCAGTCCCACAAACCCTTGAAGTAGTTGTGACATTGCAAGGAAATATCGGGGTCATCCGTAGTGAACCCGAATTCCTTGTTTTTGAACATCGCGGACTCAGTGAGATTGGCACTGGTGACGATCGCACGGGTGCTGCCGAAGACATACATCTTGGAGTGGACGCCAACAATACCGCGAATTTTCGCGCCGCTTTGTAACAAGAGCTCGAGGGCATCCAGATCGCTTACGCCCGCGTTGAATGCGTTAAGATCGAACCGGGTCACAATCCGAAAGTCCGCGGGCGGTCGCACCGAAAGTAAGCGCTCGGCGGTGCGCCTCTTGATAAACGGACAAACAATCAAGATGCTGCCAGGTGTGGCCTGGACTCCCGCATCGATTTCGTCCGCCCAGCCGGAGTCCAATAGTTTGAAGCTCACCGATCCCCCTACAGCATTTCATGGAACAGTCGCCAAAATTAATTCCTCGCCGAGCGTGCGGGCGCTGCAAAACGCGCGTCATCCGGCTGGAATTTCGACCTCGAGCTTGTTCTCGATGGCAGTGTAGATGTCGATGTCTGCGCCCGGTGCCCGGATAGACACTACAAGCGCATAGCGGGCTGCTCGATCCCAACGCTGAAGTCCTGGCTTTTCCTTCCACCAGCCGCTGACCGGGAAGACGCCAATCGCATCACGTTCGGCGAGCGCTGCAGCGCTGCCCCGCCAGATATCGGAGTGCACAGACCCTCGATCACGTATCATGCCGAGAAACCAGCTGTCGCCGCCAGCCGCCGCACCAATCTGACCTTCTTCCTCTGCTTCCGCTGCTTTGTTGATGCGCGTCCGGAACTGTTGAAGATCTTCAAGAGAGCGTTTGACGGCAAATCGCAGAGAGTGTGACGAATAACGATGTCGACGTGTCCACCCGCGTTCGCCTGGATTGGGTTCGATGAAATACGACAGCGTGATCCTCAGCTCCACGTCAGCTGCGCCGAGATCGAGAAGCTCGTCGCGTGGCCATGGCAAAGCGTGCAGGTTCATGCTTCGGGTCTTAATCCTCGAGTCTTCCTTTTTGAACGGCAGCAAAACGTCTTCGACTACAAGGGTCGCGTCGTCCGTAGCGCTTCTCAATGCACGGGAAATGTCAGGCACGCCCCAGCCGTAGCGTCGGAGCATTGCCATTTTCATGGCTTGCGTGCCGGCGCCGTCGAAATGGCCTTTCATTGCCGGTGTCCATTCGGCGGAATGAATGGCAAGCCCCCGTACCGTTTCCGGCCATAGCGTCGGACGAGCGGCGATGATGTTCGCACAAAGGTTCGCGCCAAGCGCAGCGGCGGCGCTCGTATCACCAAATGTATCGAACAAACGAATATTGGGCCTGTAGTACGTCGTCAGCAGCTGCAGATCGTCGATGTGAGAACTCGGGTTCACGCCGTCGTGCGCGAAGTTTCCACCTTCGAAGACGACGTCCGGCCTGACTGGCCATTGACGATCCCACGTGCCCGAAGTCCTGCTGGCTGGTGATAGATCACCGGCCGGAGCGACCGCAGCCCAATCGCCGAACGCCGGATCAACGATATTGATCTTGTCAGTATAGGCTCCGACAACGAGCGCGTTCCAAGCCTGGGCTGGGCTTTCCGCCTCCTCCAAATCATTTCGATCGGGATATTCTGCTGCGTGGATGTCACCGCGCAGATTGCCGGCGGCGATGACCATCAGACGTCGAAGAGCGCCCCCACGGTAGGTCAGCTGATCGACGGCAGCCGACCAGGACGAAGGACGTCCGCGTGCGAGGCCGATTTCGCTTGTAACCGCCATGCAAAAGACCCGCTTGCGAAAGGGAGCGTTTGCCTCGGCCTTGGTCATGCTGGTTTCTGTAATCGCGCCATATAGCAGCGGATCATTGCCACCGTTTGGCGGGAGGATTTTTACAGTCTCAAGCCAATAGGGTAATGCGATCGCGCCTTGCTGCGCGAGCGTCTGCTGGAGATCGCCATAAAGCGCCACGCCAGACATCGAAGTGCCATGCCCGTTCCAGAACTGGCTATCGCCCACCCCCCCAATTGTCGTCGTATGCATGTTGGTTGTCGGCCGGCAACGCGGGAGCGATCAAAGGGTGTTGCCGTGTCGCTCCGCTGTCGAGCAGGCATATAGCCGGCGCGAGCATGTCCGGAGCGACAAGACGACCCACGAGATCCTCTGCCCACTCCACTTGCTCAGGTGCCCCCATTTCCAAAAAGATTGATGGTGTATCCTTGGCGAGTCGAAGTTCAGCGATAGCGTCCGAATTGCTAACGACGCGTGCGATCGTGGCTTCTGTGCCGTGAGCGAGCACGACATCCCTTTCAGGAAAGCGGATCGCGTGATCCTTGAGAGGAATATTCAAACGGCCAGCCACTATTCGAAACGATGCGAGCCTTCCGTCCCTGATCCAGACTTCCCACCACGCGGCTGCGTTCGGTTGAGGGTAGAGCTCAGAAGCATCGGTGAATAGTGATCGCACAGCAGCCAGATGAACATCTTCAATACGCGCAATCAACGCTTCGTTTTTCGGCCGGCCCGTCTTCGTCTGCTCGGTCCGGTAGGCGTCGATCTTCTTGCTATAGAACTCAAGTGAGCGCTCAGGCACGAAGACGGTCGCGGTGATACTCTCCTCGCCAGCCGCAACCTGAGGAACGGCGACGAGTTCAATGCCCGCCGGTTTGTTTTCCAACGCGTCGACTGCACCCCGTTCAGCCGCAGGAACTTCAAACTGCAGATAAAAGCCACGGTCGCCTTCCGCAATACCGGGTTCCCTCGCGGCCATAGTCTGCTGCGCTCCGGCGATAGCGGTTGCAAGCGATTGAGAAAGCTTTGCAGCGTGTTGCGCGCGTGCACGGGCTGGGGGCAGGCCGGAAATGACCGTACGTGGGGAGGTGTAAGGCTCCGCTTGTCCGCCACCGTCCAAGAAAAAGTGAGATCGATTGCGAGGCGGTCTGGCCATATACTGCTTGTCGCCTTAACGCATCGTGTTGTGACGTTCCGACAGGGTACTCAGCAGAAGAGAAGTCTCAACCGTCGGCTTGTCGCTCAAGATAGCGACCTTCGCCGCTTCGTCTGCAGCTCGCGCTATCTCCGCCTGACTGAGCCCCTTGGCTGCATCCAGGATTGCCGACCAATTCATCTTCTTTGGCTTAAAGCGTGACAGATGCGTCTCCAGGATTCCACGCGTGATGCGTTCGTCCGGTAGTTCGTACGCGATGACATCGTCAAAGCGACGGAAGATCGCCCTATCGAGAAGTTCTGGATGGTTCGTGGCAGCGATGATTAGGCTCGGGCCATGGTCGTTCTCGATGAACTGGAGAAAGGAGTTCAGCACACGACGAATCTCGCCGACATCATTTGGCCCGGACCGCTGCGATCCGATCGCATCGAATTCGTCGAAGAAATACACGCCCCGTTGCGCCGCGGCTGCATCGAATACCAGTCTCAGGCGCGAAGCTGTCTCTCCCATGAGTTTGCCGATGAGGCCATCATAAAGCACTGTAAAAAGCGGCAACTTAAGTTCATGCGCCAACGCCGCCGCAGTCATTGTCTTGCCAGACCCTGGTGGGCCGACAAGGAGCAACTTGCGGCGAGGTTTCAGGCCATGGGCTTGCAGGCGCTCTTGGTGCCGCTGTTCAGCGATCACTCTTCCAAGCCGCTCGCGAAGCTCGTCGGACAAAATCATGTCCGCTAGTCTCGTGTCCGAGAAACGTGCGGCGAGCAATTTCGTCAACTCGCCCTTCGGCTGTGCGATCGGCACTGGGCCTGCACCAATGCGTGCGACCGTCGAGGTCTTGCCACGAGCGGTGTCGATTAGCTCTTTGAGCTCCTGAGCGAGCTTGCCATGACCTTGGCGCGCTTCGTGCGCGGCAAGCTGCGTCGCCACGGAGAGGAAGCGACCTTCATCTCCGTCTATGTGGCTCTTCAGCAAAGCTACGATGTGTTGTGCCGTGGTCATTTTCTCGAACTAATCGTTGGCCAGTTTGTCGGTGCCATGGGCACCTTAGCGTCTATCCATTTCAATGTGTCAGATATTTCTCGTACGTCGTTTCAGAAATAAATCTGTCCACAGATACTCACTCAGGTTGCAAAGGCTATCGTTATACATCGCACAAGGCGTTTAACATTTCCTTGTACCCCTCCGAGTTGCCCGGTCGCTTGCAAGTTAAAGCTTTCTCCATGTGTATGTTCCCGGCTGATTGACTTTCTCACCCTTCGCGCCGGGTATCCCCTTCCAATGATACTGACCCCATGCCGTTCCGTAGGGCCACTTCTTGATCTCGATATCTTCGACAATTAGAAAGTGACCAGCTTCGGCGCTCCAGGAACTCTTGGCGACTTTCAGCGGCAGAACCTCACCGTTCTCACGCCAGAGCTGAAAGATGTTCTTCCATTCGGTGTCGGGTTCAGTGTGCAACCGCATCATGGCCCTCTTGGGATTATCTGCACTACGCCTATGTCGCTGTCGCGTTCCTGCCGAGCGTCAAAGTGGCAATGTTCGCCATCCGAATTGTCCTATCCTTCGAAACAAAAAGGGAACATAACAACTAGATCAGACATTGAAAACCCTTGATTTCGTGCCTTTTACGTGGGCCAGATCGTTCCTTTGAAGTACTTGGCATGTGTAGTCGGCGGTTCGAATCTCATCAAGGCGTCCACCTGGAACCCTCGCCCAGCTCATTTCTTCGGGACGACTTTTGGCTTCGGTTGATACAGACGCCGTTTGACGTCCGAGCGTAGAGCATTGCGGAGATCTTTGTCCGCGATCGAAAGGTCGAACCATTCCGGATCAAAGTAACCACCGCACCACCGAATGGTTTCAGCATATTCCGGATCTTCCCGGTCGGCGATGATCTCCAGAAACCGTTCATAACCGGATAGTCCGCCAACATCCTCGGGCGGTCGTGCCCTTTCGCCGGCGAGGCAGGTCCCGTGTTTGGGCGCAGCAGTGAGCGTCAAGAACTCCTCGACCGCGACGGTATGCCGCCAGCCATCCCCGAAATCATAGTGGTAGCTGAAGACGGCGCCTTGCTCGAAGTCCAGCAAGCGAACCTCTCTCTGATCGAAGACCCGAGGATCGTCATGGACCGAATCCTCCGTCAGGATTTCGACTTCGCCATACCGCAGACCACCGATGCGGAACTCATAGAGATGATAGTTCCACCAGTTGAATGCGGCCTGAACTCCGAGATGCAGATGCTCGAGGTTCCAATGGACCGGCAGGACCAAACGGCGCCAGATGTCCGGTTGGATCCCGTCGATGGAAACTCTGATCTGCACGGCGTTTGCGGCTTTGAACATTGCCCGAATGAATAAGGTTGGCGGAAGATCGTCAAGAAGGCCGCCCGATTGTGGCACTGTTATTTGAATTGGATCGTCCCCTGACGGCGATCTCTGCCGGCTTGCGCAGCCTTCGAGGCGTACTATCTCTGGTGTAACCCCGAACTGGAGCATCGCCATGGATCGAAGAGCGGCCGATTCGCTGTCGGAATTCTACATTGAAATTCTTCCGCCGGACCGCGAAGAGACGTGTGCGTCGGATGCAAGGACATGTCCGTGTTGTCGAAAGTTACGTCCGGCATCGAGCATGGATGACGATGGTTGCGGGATCTGCGACGAATGCCTGGCACCATGACCGCCGGCGGCAAAACACCTCCACCTATTCTGGCGACGTTCGAAGACGCGCTTTCGAAATTGCCGGGCGGCTATGTTGACACGGACCTGGCTCTATGGCGAGGAGCTTAGCGGAAGAGATATCGTCAGCTTCAACCTCTATCTATTGGCTGAACCGGGGTCGATACTGAAGCCGTGCGAAATGTCCTCCAAGGTGATCGAATTCGTTCTCGGTTTCGAGCCCAGCACGGGAAAGCTGCGTCTCGACCATAATGGCCGAAAAACACGCACAGGATTTCATGTTGCATTGCAACATGCGCATGGCTGCACTGCGATCTAAGCGCTGGCGGTCGGGGCAGCCTCTGGTATGTTCAGACCATCGAAGCAATGCACTTCCTCCCGCAGAGCTTCGTGTTTCAGGCGACCCATACTTCCTCCCAAGGGGCGCCTGACGGAACAGCGGCACTCCTCCTCCCAGCCGTTGTTCAATTCTTTCGAAAAGCCTGCCGCACCTCCTCCCGCGGCAGGCTTTTTCGTTTTCCGATACAATCAAGCCCTGAGTTCAGGCGTCAAAACAGACTGCCCTGTTCCACCGGCTCTCCGGATTTCGAGACGATCGTGGATCCATAGGGCTCGCGTGAGGAAATAATTAGCGCGTCGTTCGGTAAGGGGCGGGCCAGATCCTTGGCTTCATCCCAGGGCGCCCGCATCCAGGTGTCGGTCTCTTCCTTCGTCAGTAGCAGGACCGGCATGGCCTTCTCATGGATCGGCTTCACCAGGCTGTTGGGATCCGTGGTCAAAAACCCATAGAGGTCGTCGGTGGTCAGGCCGTCCCTGACTTTTCGGACACTCTGCCACTGCGGCACATGAATGCCAGCGAAAAACATCAGCGACTTTTGCTCGTCGCGGGCGAACCAGGCATTTGGCACCTTACCACCTTCCGCTTGGCTGGCCGGATCCGGTTCCGCGAAACTGGTGACCGGGACGAGACATCTGTTGTCGACGCCGAACCATCGCTTCCAATGCGGAAAACTGAGCTTGCGCACGTTGGTCGTACCGCGGTCGGCCTCCATGCGGATCAGTTCTTCGAGATCGAATGGCTTACCCTTGGCCGCAAGTTTCTCGGCTTTCGCTTTGGCGGCCTTCTCGAGCGTGAAGCGCGGGGAGGGCAGTCCCCAGCGCGCATGGACCAGTTGTTTCTTTCCCTCAGCGGTATTGCGGACGATCGGCCCCATCTGATCGGGGTTCATCTGGTATGCCGGCATCAGGTTGATCAGGCTTTCGGCGTCCTGGGCCCACTTCGCGACCCAGTCTTTGTCTTCCATGCGATAAAGATTGCAGATGTGGACGGCTCCTCCCTCATCAGGATTTGAGTATACGGACAACGCGATTGCTTGCAATCAGATGTCCGGCCTGTTGATGCAGATTTAGTCTGCTGGCCAAGATGGTGTTCGCTACCCACGCCCCAAACACATTCGCGACGATTTTCGTGCCAGTGCAATCTACGGACTGTCGCGGGTATCGACCAATCGGTCAATCCATCTACTCGTTCCTGCAAGTTCGGTTACTGGGCCGTTCGCTCTGACGACTTGGCCGGATTAGTCGGGTTATGCGGCCACTGATTCCGGATCACTTGGTCTGTCGTAAACTCCTCCGGAGATCATGAGCCGCCAAGCAATTCGGGCGAACCTGTTCGCCAGTGCCACAGCCACCAATTTCGGCGGTTTACGCTCCAGCATTGCAGCCAGCCAACGCGAGGGCTTAGTTCGCCCCTTTCTGACATGTCTAAGCAGTGCAGTCGCGCCGACAATCAGTGTTGATCGGATCGATGGATCGCCTGCCTTTGTGATGCCACCCAATCTGACCCGACCACCGGTCGAGTGGTCCTTGGGAGTCAAACCAAGCCAAGCAGCAAAATGGCGGCCAGAGGTGAAGTTTTCGGCCGGTGGTGCTTTGACGCTCAACATAGTTGACCCGATAGGCCCTATGCCTGGGATGGTCGCAATCCGCCTGCTGACATCATCGTTTCGATGCCATTTCATGAGTTTGATTTCTATCTCGTCAAGCCGGGTTTCAACGGCTTGGTATTCCTTCGCCTGAAGGCTGAACAGCTCTTTCGCTAGCTGTGGAAGCGTATCGTCTTCAAGGATTCGTTTGATCAATGCGTTGACGTTTTGGCGACCAGGCGGACCAACGATGCCGAACTCAGCCGCATAGCTACGGATCGCGTTCGAGAGCTGGGATTTTACTCCGACCAGCCTTTCCCGAACGCTCATCAACATGCATGCGGCCTGCTGCTCACGCGATTTTATCGGAACGAAGCGCATTGAGGGCCGACTAACCGCTTCACAAAGCGCTTCCGCATCCGCCGCGTCGTTCTTTCCTCGTTTCACATACGGCTTGACGTATTGCGGCGGGATTAGACGGACTTCGTGACCGAAGGAAGTAAGTAGACGCCCCCAATGATGGGAGCTGCCGCAGGCCTCGATAGCAATCAAGGTCGGCGGTGTATTCTCGAAGAACTTGATCATCTCCCTTCGCCGGAGCTGGCGTCGCAGAACAGGTTCTTCAGCTTCATCGACACCGTGCAACTGAAATACGTTTTTCGACGTGTCCATTCCGATTCTTGTAACGGGCTTCATGGTGCGCTCCTCTCGCTAAGTTCCATGGCCAGCATGCCATGGATCGCTGAGGTCTCAGAGCCGTCCACATGGGGTAATCGCGGGAGCGAGTCGCCTCTGAAGTACCTGGATAATGGAAGGTGAGCTGTTCCCCGATAAGATGAATTGCGGGCTCACGACTGGCAGTCAGGCCCAGGCATC
>Ga0123340_1006172_pt1 | contig 11435 bp, 6 predicted proteins | sample SirMexnodulemix_FD_89961 | JGI IMG/M metagenome (GOLD analysis project Ga0123340, IMG submission 89961) | Root nodule microbial communities of legume samples collected from Mexico - Siratro Mexico nodule mix | ecosystem: Host-associated > Plants > Roots > Nodule | place: Mexico: Nepantla... | reverse complement strand
ATTTAAAAGTATTATATAGTATTATAATAATAAGTAAATATTATACTTGTAAAAAATTACTCACGTTATTATAAATGTCAAAAATAAAATTAAAAATATCATTAAATTATATTAAAGAAAAAGAAATATAATATTATAAGATTATGCTACTGGTTAATAAATTTTTTCTCCAACTTATGGTAAAAAAGTTTTATCATGATGAAGAAAAATTATGATTCTTAATAATTGTATAGAGTTAAGTTTCTATTTATTTATACATTATTTTAATTTAATTTTTCTATTTAATGACAGTATTTTTACTTTATCTAAAAAATTTATCACATTAAAAACTTACATATATTGCTTTCGAAATAAACGAAATTAAAGATTATTTAATCAAATGTTTAAGAGAATAAATATTTACACGAAACAACGGTAAAAAAAAATTGTAAAATCATATTAGAAAAAAAATTAAAGGAATAAATATTCAAGTGCAAAGGGGAAAACTTTAACTAAAACAACACATTATAGATGAAATTTTTTACATTAGACATGTTAATATCTAAATTATGTGGCAGAGCATATCATGATTAAACACATTACACCAAATGTATTAATGCTTAAATCATATTTCAAATTTTTATTTTAGGAATAATCTTGATGCAAAAAGTTGTAACAATCTATATAATTTTAGAGATAAATATTAACATAACTTGAAAGCATTTGCATGCGTCATACGATAGCTATGCACGAGAAAGTAATGACATGTAAATCATTTAAGTATGCGGAATTTGGATAACCACTTAAATTGTTTAGTTATAGATTATATTTTATTCTTTCAAATCAATCGTAGTCATTTATAATTTTTTTACTTACTTTTTATTTGTTTTTACTACTTTTCTTAATACCAACAATTTCAAATCATGTTCTATTTCTTATCGTTCCTTCACTTAATTTAAACTTAATCCAAAAAAAGGTATAAAGAATGGATGAAGCTCAAAACCTACTTTTAGGATTAACGTAACTTGCATGAGTCAAGGGAACGTGGAACTTTTAAATATGAAAGCATATAGCTAACTACTTAGAAAATTAAATGATAGTAATTGTATTTTTCTTCAAGATTGCAGTGATTGTGATCCTTCTCCTCTCCAACGTTTTCTCACGCCATGACAAAACTTGGTGGAAGTCCCTTATTTTCAAGACCAAATACACATTCTCCATGTTTTTCTTTTCTTCTATGATTACCTCAATTTTCAAACTTTCTTCTGCTTTAATTATCTCCCTCGCGTGTTAAGAAATTTTTTATATTGTGTGTAAAAAGAAAAAATAAAATCACCATTTATGGCCGTGTTTGCAATGTTTGCAATGTTTTTCAGCATATAGTAATAAATTAACTATGAACGAGTCCAAGAATCACACGAATTAATTATATCCAGTTCTGATTTTTTTTATTTGTTGAAATTGATCTCTAAATTTCTGTCTTTTTCTAAATTATTCTTTGAATGTATTAGTTTTCTCCTCCTCTAATTCTTCTCGCTCAGATTTCTAACTCTATTTCGTATAATTTTTCTAAATCAAATTCTATCATGTAATAGTTAGCGAGTACAGATCATTTTCACTAAAACAAAATTTAATTTAAAATATATGTTTTTACTTTTAAAAATCTCTCAATTCTTCTTTTTAGTATTGAAGCTCAATATTAATTGCTTTAGTTAAGAAAAATTACTTTAGTTAGATTCAAGATCGAATTCTGGGTGTAGTTTGATTATATTGTTTTAAGTTTCAAGCATTTTAATGAAATTTCAATTTTTTTAGTAAGCAACTTCCAAGTAAGATAGAAGAGTTATTTCAAACTATATTAAATTATTGATTTGAGTATGATTACTATTGATATTGAATTAATAATTTGTGTATTATAATTGAATGGATGGATATTATTGATTGGTTTAGTTTTTGAACTAGGTAATGACTTATAAGGGTATTTTTAGCTATTTTTAGTAACTTTGTATTTTGGTTGACTATAAATTGTGTTTTGAACTTTCTAGAAAATGTTTATTTTGGTTGAAATTGGTTTTGGATAAGTTTTGAGATTTCGTTAATTTTTTTATATCTCATTGAGTGATGAGTTATTCTCAACCATGAGTTTTAACCTTGAGTATAAAAGGTGACCAATTAGACGCTTAAGCCATAATTCTCTTCGCTCAAATTAGAAGCAACAATTTAAGTGAGAAAGACAATAGTTATTCTCTTCTCTATAGAAGCTTCTCACAAAAATAATGAAGTATAAAAGATTTTAGGTAAGTTTCCAGTCTTTGATTTTATAAGATTTTACAATCAAATATTGTTTAAGTGACATATTGTAGCTTTAGTGGAGAAGAACCAAAGAGCATGTGTTTAATTTGAGTTTGTTGCTCAAGGGTAAGAAGTTCAAATGATATAATTTTTTTCAAATTGATAGAAAATTACAGAATAAATATTCTGAATAATGAATTTAGCTATCATGTTAGAATATTGAGAGTCATAATCCAATAGAATAATCACATACCTGAATACATGGATGAAGATGAAACATGCGATTGGGTTATGATCTTCCTCAACCAAAATCTTCCTTATTCCTCTTGCTAGACTCTCTTGCTAGACTTTAGAGTGACTCTTTTGATGGGGTAAGAGACCACAAAGTTTGTGATTTTGGTATATGAGGGACCATCCCCTTACCTCCCTATTATTACTCTAAAAAGACCATTCCCATTAAACTAATTACTTTGAGAAATTAAGGAAGTCATTAAAACTCTATTAAATGACTCATTAAAACCATCTTGACCAACAATTTCGAACTTAAAGAAAATTAACCGCTAATATGATTATATAAATAAATATATACAATTAGACTAAGGAAATATAATTTCCTAACAATCTCCCACTTGGGCTATATATATTGTCCTGAAATAATCATATCACAAAATAAACCAAAAGTGCACATACGAAATGCTATTTATCCTTAACTACTTAAACAATCTGGTCCATCTCATATACCAATAATAGAATTACCGCGGCTTTAATCACATTAAATTCGTAACTGAACCACCACGATCATTACCATACAGATATATACATAGATCAAGTCTTAATGAGCAACATGAAAATCACATCTCATGCATGTTTATTTCCAACGGGTCCTATTAAATTGTTTAGTTATAGATTATATTTTATTCTTTCAAATCAATCGTAGTCATTTATAATTTTTTTACTTACTTTTTATTTGTTTTTACTACTTTTTTTAATACCAACAATTTCAAATCATGTTCTATTTCTTATCGTTCCTTCACTTAATTTAAACTTAATCCAAAAAAAAGGTATAAAGAATGGATGAACCTCAAAACCTACTTTTGAGACTCAAAAGGATTGCGAAAGATTTGTCAAGATCACCAAAGTTAGGATTAACGTAACTTGCATGAGTCAAGGGAACGTGGAACTTTTAAATATGAAAGCATATAGCTAACTACTTAGAAAATTAAATGATATTAATTGTATTTCTCTTCAAGATTGCAGTGATTGTGATCCTTCTCCTCTCCAACGTTTTCTCATGTCCCTTATTTTCAAGACCAAATACACATTCTCCATGTTTTTCTTTTTTTCTATGATTACCTCAATTTTCAAACTTTCTTCTGCTTTAATTATCTTAAGAAATTTTTTATATTGTGTGTAAAATAAGTAAATAAAAAGATCACCGCAACTCATGATCACTTTGTCAAATACGCATTTATGGCCGTGTTTGCAATGTTTTTCATCATATAGTAATAAATTAACTAAGAAGGAGTCCAAGAATCACACGAATTAATTATATCCAGTTCTGATTTTTTTTATTTGTTGAAATTGATCTCTAAATTTCTGTCTTTTTCTAAATTATTCTTTGAATGTGTTAGTTTTCTCCTCCTCTAATTCTTCTCGCTCAGATTTCTAACTCTATTTCGTATAATTTTTCTAAATCAAATTGTATCATGTAATAGTTAGCGAGTACAGATCATTTTCACTAAAACAAAATTTAATTTAAAATATCTGTTTTTTATTTTAAAAATCTCCCAATTCTTCTTTTTAGTATTTAAGCTCAATATTAATTGCTTTAGTTAAGAAAAATTACTTTAGTTAGATTCTTGATCGAATTCTGGGTGTAGTTTGATTATATTGTTTTAAGTTTCAAGCATTTTAATGAAATTTCAATTTTTTTAGTCATTACTTGGATTGCAAGCAACTTCCAAGTAAGAAAAGTTATTTCAAACTATATTAAATTATTGATTTGAGTATGATTAGTATTGATATTGAATTAATAATTTGTGTAGGGATATTATTGATTGTTTTAATTTTTGAACTAGGTAATGACTTATAAGGGTATTGTTAGTTATTTTTAGTAACTTGTATTTTGGTTCACTATAAAATTGTATTTTGAAATTTCTATAAAATGTTTATTTTGGTTGAAATTGGTTTTGGATAAGTTTTGAGATTTATACATAAATTGTTACTTTTTTTGTATATCTCACTGAGTGATGAGTTATTCTTATATATGAGTTTTAACTTTGAGCATAAAAGGTGATTAATTAGACGTTTAAGCGATAATTTTCCTCGCTCAAGTTAGAAGCAACAATTTAAGTGAGAAAGACAATAGTTATTCTCTCCTCTACAGAAGCTCCTCGCAAAAATAATAAAGTATAAAAGGTTTTAGGTAAGTTTACGGTTTTGATTTTATAAGATTTTACAATTAAATATTTTTTAAGTGACATATTGTAGCTTTAGTGAAGAAGAACCAAAGAGCATGTGTTTTATTTGAATTTATTGTTCAAGGGTAAGAAGTTCAAATGATATAATTTTGTTTGAATGACACTACACAACTTGAGTGAGATAACTCCAATAACATACCTTTATATTTATTTTCTCCTATAAGTCGCTAAAGCTAGGTAATTTTGCTCAAGCAGATTTGTTGAGGTCTAAGTCATTGTTAGCTCTAGAATAAAATGCAATAATAATTTGAAATTATATTGTTTTGACATTAATTATTATGTATAATATACAATTATGGTGAGTTTTCATTTTAAGTTATATAACCAATATGACATGTTAAGTATCTCATGATTATATATATTAAGTATAGATTTTTATGTTTAATAGGGATCTCCTTATTTCACTAATAATCTAAATCATGTAAATTAAGACATTTAAGTGAAGAGAAACTTAAAAAAAAAAATTCTTATACATTATAACATTTGTAAGTGTGGAAAATTAGATTAATGAACTTACATTCACTTTTCATTTTATGATTCTCTTATACAACAAAGTATTAGATTGGGTGAAGTGTTAGTCCTAATAATATATATTTAATACGAGTCTTATTGAATATATTTGTTTCTTATTCTCTATTTTATGTTTATTACAAATTTAAAATGCATTTTGAAAGTCATAGAATCTTATTGATCTCATAATAAGTAAATAGAGATTAATAGATTATGAAGAGAGAATACAGTTAATAATATAAAAATGTTTTCATCTATTCTTCTTTCAAGCATACAAAATCATTATTCTTATGCCCTTTATATCCACCTTCCCAAATATTGTTTTGTATGTTTATTAATTTTAATAGGTAGGGTGGATGGGTGTATGTATGAGGTGGGGTGGGAAGATTTAATTAGATTAATAGAAGTTAGTAAGTTATTTTTAGTGTAATAAATTGTCTTTAAGTTAATTTTTTAAAATATAAATATTTTTTATTGAAAAAAGTGAAATTAAATTGTATTTTAAAATATTATTTATTAATTGCCAAAATAGTTATAAAAATATAAAAGAAAAGATCAATATGTAGAATTATTTAAAAGAAAAAAAAATGAACACGTAGGCTAAATTAATAATTTATCAAACTCTCCATAAATAGATTGATTAAAGATTTTAAGATAAGTTTAAATAAAACTTTTTTACATCAATGGGTACGTCCGTACGATCTCTCAAAAATGCTATCCTGTGAATTGTCGTTTGATTACAAAAGTGATTCCTGAGCATCATAAATCTATGGAAGTGACCAATTATGAAATAACATTATTTAAACAAATAAATATTTACCACAATCAAAATGAACTTAAACTATAGTAATATATTTTTATTTTGATCATTAGTATAATTTTTATTTGAAAACGTTAAAATAAAAATTAATGATGTTAGAGCATGCAGCTATTAATAAGAGTAGGTAGTGGGAAAAAGATGGCACAGTCATACCATATTACCATCATCAACGAAATAGAGAGGTGCCAAATTCTAGGACACCGACCATTCTTCAATGACTCCCATTATCTTCTTTTATTGTACTGAGTTCAAGTCAAGATCAAAATAATTACAAACAATATCGACAATGAACTAATTAATTTAATTTTTTTAAATAGAAAATATATTTTCATATAAAAGTTCAAATTTTGAACTTTTTTATTAGGCCATTTTAAATAATACTACCAATAACCCAATCACTATTTAAAAAATTATAATACTTGTTGAAACCCACCCAAAAGTCATTTTTAGCTTCTGTTTGATCAGGTTGAGTATAAGTTATTTTTATCCTTAATTTTTATAATTTGACTTACTTCTAAATAAAACTAAGTTATAATTTATAAGATTATAAAACATGTTTTAATATAAAATATTAATTAAAAATAGTTTAAACAATTTGAAAATAGTTAAAAAGATGTAGTCTAATTTAATTTATTCAAATCTAACGTAGTTTTATTTAGTCCATTTCAATATTTATATTCATGAGCCTAATCCACCAACTAAGACCCAAATAAACCGAATCTTTGAGCCTACTTGTCATCATAAGTTTTCATTTCTTCCATAGATGACAAATAGAAACAACAATAAAAAAAAACAAATAAGTTGCCAAAAGAAAAATATAAAAGAATAAATTGAACGATTAATTATTTTATAAATGGAAACGGGCAAGAAATATAGAAAATATCTTAAGTATATAATTTAATTGATGTAATAGAAAATAGTGTTTGTGTAGAGAAATAAATAAAAAATAGCATCATAAATCCATAATTTCTAAAAATTATCTTTTACTCTCTCAAACACGTTAATCTGCACCTAATTTTTGGATAAAATGATTAAATTATCTTGTTTGTTTCTTTCTCAGTGCATGGTGGTGTTGCTACTGCACCGTTGTTGCTGCAAAAGAAGATGAAGATAAGGAGAATGCTGTAAAAAGATTTCGTTTTAAAAAACTTATTTCTGAAAACATATCTTAGAAGGTATTATATAAGTTCCAGAAGGTTTGTCCTATAAATCTTATTATATTTAAAAAACGTATTCCAGAATATACTTTATAAATTTTGAAAAGTGTATTGTCAAATTTTTTCAAAAACATATAATCTAGAAATTATTTTAAAAAAGGTAAAATAGTTATTTTGAAATTTGTTGGATGCGGATTCAAATTAAAGGGTGTAGAAAGCACTTGGCTCATAAGTGACTGGCGGGTTTTGTCCAGTTTTGTATGTGTTAATGGGCTGAAATTTGGGCCATTTATGCAAAGTCCATAATCCAAATTAGACTGCTTCCTCTTACCCCTCCAAGTAGTTTTTGGGGGCACCTCTTAAATTTGCATAACGAACAAAAATATCCTTACTTTTATATTATGAAGACCATTTTGCCCCTTACACTCTAATTCTTCAAACCCATCTCCTTCAACCTCGGTCATTGCGTGCGCCACTTCCATGGATTCGAGCTACGATTTCGTTGGCCATTTCATTTCGAAATCATCGATTAGCACTACATTTTACAACCATTTGAGGTACGTATCATCTATTGTAAGATTTGTAGTATATTTGGGAGGATTTCGTGGGATCTGCGATTTGGAGGTGGGTTTTCTTCAAACTCTTTGTGTTGCGTAACCACCTATTCTGTAACTTACATATGGATCCGTAAGGAAGTTGCGAAATGGGTGGTTCCGCAACACATTGAAAGGTGTTCAAATGTATTGCGGAATCATCCATTCCACAACTTGCATACAGAAACAGGTCATTTCGGAACAATATATTTGAATTGCGAAACAGCCTGTTTCAAAATAGTGACTTATACCTTTAGACTATTCCGGAACAGGTGGTTCCGAAACACAAAAAAATTATTACGGAATGGATCATTCCTTAATATGTTAGCACTCCCAAATTTAATATTTCGAAACACTTGGTTCCGTAATTTATTCGTAAAACAAAAATATTGTTCCGAAACACGTGTTCCGAAATACCCCAACCCACCCACTTATCTTGAATGACATTATGCCGCTGTTACTCCACCATGTTGCCACAGTTCTACTCCTTCGCCGCTGTCGACGATGCACAGTACCCACCCACACTATCACGCACAACCTTGGAACACCACCATCTTACCTTTCGTCTCTCACCTTCACCATATACTGTTTTATTATTTTTCCAACTAAAAGGCACTATAGTAATTTACTAAAGGGCAGACTTGAGATGTTTTTTTAACTTTGAAGGTGCCCCAAGAACACTTAGAAGTGGAGGAAGAAGACTCTCCAAATTAGGGCTTCTTGTTCCAGTACTTCCACGACTTCTTCTTGTATCTTTATAAGAACGAATTCTTTATCCACCCTAATACCCTCGTCCTGCACCTCCATACTCCAGCGAAAAATACAAATATGTCCTTAAATGATAAATAATAAAATACCAAAATACCCTCTACCCCCATTTACCTCCTTAACTACTCTTATCCGCTTCATTATTCCTTTGCTTGCATCAAATTCACTGCTTCACTCTAGCATCCGATTCCGTCATTGTATCTGTTTTTCAGCTTCATCGTCAACAAAAGCGATCTGTGTGTGGTGATAGTCTACAACGTCTGCATCGCAAATTTGGGAGGAGAAGCTGCGTATTTGCTTCAATCTAAATTAAAGCTTTAAACAAGTGAAAAGTAAAATTTTTTTTATCTTTATTAGCAATTTGTGAGTGGTATTGATTATTAGAGTAGTTAATTTGATGATTGGATTGCCGTCGACAGTGAATCTGCATTAGAAAAGACAAACTTCGTATGAACCGGATGCGGGCATCCGATTCAGTATTTTTTTTTTCTTCTAAAAGACAGAAAGTCTTTTTGGTCATTTTTACATGGACAATTTTGACATTTTTACAACTTATGGAGATGCAGTACGAGAGTATTGAGGTGCAGACAAAATTTGTCCTTTATAAGATCTAGAAAAAAAAAATTCATTTTTTTCATGCATATATTTTTATACGACAGAACCCAAAATTCATACTCATATATTCTAATTCTATATCTGAAGTACATTTATATTGCAAATCTTTACATTACATAATTTGAAAATATATTTTTAATTATAAAATTCAAAATTTGTAATTATATTTTCATATTAGATATTCTAAAAATAACTTCAATTTGGAATTCTTGTAATGTAATGTTCTTCTTTATTTTACAATCAATTCATTATATCAATGAATTGAACGAAACCTAAATATTATGAGTGATTTCCAAATGTATGAGATCTAAGATTATTAAGTGTGAAATTATTATTCTGGATTTAATATAAAAGACTTTTAAATTATATAATTTAAAATATTTTTCACATTATACAATTTAAAAATAACTCAAAAGTTAGTGTCATCTCCATGATCAAATCCTTTGTGGAAAAAACAAAAAATTTATACACAAAAGAATGAATTGACTTTAACACTTATAAAACATTGACCTTTTTAGATGGTAAAAATTGGTAATCTCTTACTATCCCTTTCCACTTAAATTAAGTGAGACAGTATGAACTTAATAAGTTTGGATTTCTTAAATACATACTTGGTAACTAAAGCCAAAAGTGAAAACACAGTTTTTTTTTTTTTTTCTACTTTATTTGATTTTTTTCACATTATCACAAATGGAATTTGCATTTTAACTTGTTTCCAATATTGGTTTGTAACCTTTTTATTTATTGAACAACAAACGAGGACAAAAACAATACAAAAGAAGTATGATTCTAAAGGAAGAGAAAAAGAGGAGATGGTGAAAAGAAGGAATAAGTAGTTGATAGATACAAAGAAAGACTATAAGAAGGAGGTAATAAAGTGAGAATGTGTTGGGAGAATCTGATGAGGAGAAACATCGGGGAGATTTTAAACAATGAGAAATGAGTCAACCCATATAAGAGAATGACCCCACCTTCAACCCAAAACCTTAAGACATTAGGTTTGTGGGTCTTCTTTCTTATATGTTGCTCAACTTTCTCATTCCTACTCAATGTGGGACTTAGACTCACACTTGGATAGCTAACAAATCTCCCCCTCAAGTGAGAGTCCCTTCCACTTTTTGGGAATATCCTAGGGGGCAACACCGGAGAGATCTCACACTTAAGGAGGAGATTGTTAGGTATTCAAGTGTGAGTCTAAGTCCCACATTGGGTAGGAATTGGGTAGGAATGAGAAAGTTGAGCAACATATAAGAAAGGAGACCCACAAACCCAACGCCTAAAGGTTTTGGGTTGAAGGTGGTGTCATTTTCTTATATGGATTTGGCTCAATTCTCATTATTATTTGTCTCCCCAAGGTTTCCTCCTCGAATTCTCCCAAAAAAATGTTAAATGAATGTACTTGGGATTTAAGTAACATGGAATTTTTTTTTATTAGTTGTCTTCATTTAATTTAATGTAGAAATATGTTATTGTATAGTATGTTTTTTTTTTTCAGTATTTTGAAGATTTGAAATATATTATTACCGTTTAAAGGGTTTCTAGTGATATCGTGTGAGGAGGAACATATTGTTTTAATGTGTTTCTACTAATTACTTTCTATTTAATTTTTAATTGCTTCTTTAACACACATGTGACAATTTTAACAAATGTTCCTATAATAAAGGTTTTCAATTAATATATCTCAAATCCAACATTATATTGATTAAAAGATTTTGCATCATTTAGTATTTTTTCCAGATCACTTTAAATAGCATAATTATTTTTCAACTATACATAACTATTATTCCACACATAAAAAAATACCCAATTTCTCGATGAAGAACATATTAATCATACAACATGATTATCTTAATTCTTCCTCAAAAATACAACACAATCACATTAACAAGCACACACAATTATAAAAAAAAATATTGTGACAAAAAAAATTTCTACTTCTTCCTTGCCATTTTCTTCTTCAACTTAGCAAATTGTTTTCGTTCTCATTTTCAAATTCTAGTGTATCCTATGCAAATTCCAAATTGATATCACACTCACGATAAAATATCACTTATCCCTTTTTTTGCTATTTTCTAAACAAATATACTAAAAAAAAAAAAAACAAAATATTATTATTTATAAACAAAAAAAATAAAAAAAAAAAAAAAAAAAAAAAAATAAACAAATACATTATAAAAAAGAAATTTTCACAAATTTTTTAAAAAAAATATAAATAAATTTT
>Ga0123340_1006170_pt1 | contig 11438 bp, 3 predicted proteins | sample SirMexnodulemix_FD_89961 | JGI IMG/M metagenome (GOLD analysis project Ga0123340, IMG submission 89961) | Root nodule microbial communities of legume samples collected from Mexico - Siratro Mexico nodule mix | ecosystem: Host-associated > Plants > Roots > Nodule | place: Mexico: Nepantla... | reverse complement strand
TATCTATATAAACTCAGATATAAATATATTGATTATTGGTAGAGATGAAGATGAAAGACAAAATTTCATATCAGCAAATATATATCAACAGAAGATGATATAATCAAATCTAAACTCTTATTTGGAGGACATTTCACTATATTCACCAAAACTAAAAAAGTTTTTATTAAAATTGCATATCAAGTGAGGCAGGTACAAATTTATTAAAATTAAATTCTTTAAAAATGTAGGTCTAGACTACATTACAAATTTTGTGTGCAAATTTAGATATATTAGGTTGAGTTTGAATCATGAACCTAATAAGACAAATTTAAAGTCAGACTGGTTGGTTCTCTACATTTTTCTATTAAATTCATTTTAATTCAACCCACCTTAGATTAAATCAATTGGGTCATGATTTTTTTTAATTTTTTTTCTAAAATTTGTAATTTAATTTCTTTTAATTTCACAGAATATTTTGCAAAAACAATACTGCTATTTAATATTTGAACTATTGAACAGTTTATTATTTAAACAATATAAATTTAATTAATAGCACAACATAATAAATTAAATAATATTAATATAGCAATTATTCTTGATATTAATATTATTTAATAATTTTTTCGAATTAAATTAAATTAAATTTTAGATTTAACAAATAAAACCTGTCATCTGTAAGAAGTTAAGTTAAATTAAGCTTAATCATATTTGATCCAATAACTAAAAAAAATATCTAACTCAATTTATTTAAACTAAATTGAGTTAAGATTTTTAGGTTGAGTTATGTTGTATGTGGACCTCTACTTTGATCTCATTTCTCAAGATGACTATGAATATCGATTTGTCCTAATAAATATGTTGCATGCCATGTTTTGTCGAATTACGAATATCAACGCCTAGCCTTAGAGTGATTCTTCCTACATCTCTATATCGGCTTCCCAAAGGTAAAATAGAAATAAGTTAAGCTAAAATAGAAATATGTTAAAATTATGAAGATGCAGAAAGTCACCATGGATGTGCAGAAGAATCTGTCCTAGCCTTATTATCTATCTTTGGGCCAAACAAGTCAGGATTATTTTGGGCTTTTAAATGGAATGTTAGACAATATATATGAGGCAATTGCTTCCTTCACCCATCAATTTTTGCCTGCACCCATCATTTTTCAAAATTATGAAAATTGCCCTTATCATTTTTTATTTCAGGAGAAGAGGAGAAGAGCTCCAATGGAAGAAATGTTTCCAGTAATCGGGTTCTTAAAAAGAGTTCGAGATTCTGGAATGTGTTTTTGGGATGAGGAATGACTTTGAAAATGTCTTTTTTAGAATGTATAATACAATTCTAGAAAATAAATTCTAGAAGAGAACAAGTGAAAATGAACACTCTATAAAAGAAAATCTAAAATTGAAATTTTACATTCTACAAATACTATTCTAGAAGTCAAACTTCAATTCCAAATTTAATCTCTCGAACGTAAAATTTATATTCCAAAAACCCAATTCTGGAAGGTTTCCATATACCCTTTTCCGGAATGCAAAAACCCAACTTTTTAATTATAAATCCACAATGGCATTTCGGTCATTTCATTTACATGGTGGATGCAGGTCAAAATTGACGGGGTGTAGGAACCAATTGCCTACATCTGAAACCAGAAAATCAACTTAGTTGAAGCCATCAATCCCTTTGTTAGTGGTTCAAATACAAATGCCAACCCCTCTCTTTATTTTGCGAGGAAATTGCACGATGTTGACCAAGAGAAAAGAATCAAAGATGAAATTATGCTTTTTCTCATATTTTAAACGATTTTATTTAAGAGATATCTTTCACATCCATTTTTTTTAAATAAATAGCAAATTAACAAGAACCAATAAAAATAAATACATTTATTAACCTTTGTCCCTTTTAGTTGAAGGAGTTTTATTAGGTAACAGTGATCTAATTGCTGACTTGATTAACTTGGTCCATTTTAATGGAGAGAGAGGGAGTTCGTAACATATTTAGGCTGTGTTAATCTAGTTGTTGACTTTGTTTATTTATTGGAGTCAATTATGTAAAGGAAAAAAAATATAATTAAAACGTTATTTGGAAAGGATAAATTAAATAATTTTATGTAAAGAAAGTGTACGATAATTTATAGTCTCATCATAGAATGACCCTTTTGAAGTTTTGATCATAAACGAAAATACATAATTTAATTGACAAGTTGACTGAATCCCTTTGGAAGATCCAATAAAATAGGAGGTTGAGTGCATCTAATTCTTCAACTTTTTTGTAATACACTGAATGGAAGGAGATAAGAACAATTGACGTATTTGTAATCCAATTGTGTTCCCAAAGATGACCACTATTGGGAAGGTTGACACTTGATTATTACTGCTCCTACCAAGTTGTGTATGGCTTCAGCATCAGTCACTTGAACTGAATGGGCCTAACGGTTTTGCAAGTTGAAATAACCGCCTTTGTCTTTTAATATCTTTAAAAGCCATCTTTTCCTATGGTCTTCCCAAAAGCAAAGCTTTCTTCCCTTCATTTATTTTCATGTAAATACTGCCTCACCAATCTCAAATTTAAATATGTTGCCAATTAAAAATGGGTCTAGTGGCTGAAAATTACACTCCAAAAATAAAAAAAAAAAAAAAGACTAAAGTGTATTGTTCTCACTAACTTAAAAACAGAACATTTTTATCATGTTGTTATGTAATTGTTTTCTTACCTTGTTTTTTTTTTTTTGGTCTTTCAAATGGTATAATTCAGGGTAGCACTTTATCTTCATCCTGATTGTATCTTGAAAATTAGATCCAAATAATTCAGATATTTGTAAGATCTGGTAATTCTCCATTTTTCAATGATAAACATAGTTTTGAATAGGGATGCGGAACGACCACATGGTAGATATATAATACTGTAGTGGAACCAGGTCGAAGATTGTCCCTGGAATACAGCCCCCAGTTTTAGCAAAGAAGAATCGCCTAGGAACTAATGTAGGACAAAAATTATATTTCATGAAGATACAGTTTGGAATCCAAAACTATAATTTTTTTTGTTGGATTAAGTGCCGAGTCAAATGGAAATTTGACTCGCACCCAAATCATTGGGAAGGAAATCTCTCATTTTATAAAATAATCTTATTTCATAAACATTTATATTTATTGTTGATCATAATAAGTAATTTAAAATAATTACCTATTTATGAGAAGATGATTATGTAAATTCTCATGCAAATCCAAACATAATAATGAGAGGGTACATGGGTTGACTGGAAAAGTGGGAGGCGATGATGCATGCATGAATGAATGAGAAGATTTGTGCAGCCAAGGGGCGGCAACGTATAAATGCTTTTTATCTTTTTTTTTTTTTTTCCTTTAAACATTTCGTCACAGCAGAGGATTATGCGAACCTAGACACCACTAATTCATGTGTGTGCAGTGAACTTTTTTTTTCATGAACTCAGCTTCTGTCAATATTTTAAAACATCCCAATCTGCAACTCAAACGCCAACTACGACCCACCAAATGACAACTTGTCCAAATGCCTTACCCGTCAATTAATACAATTAAATAAACACTGTACACTTAACCAAAAACAAAAAATACATGCAAATGCACATCATTGGAGGATCACCAACGCAGGTGCTAAGCCACAACTTGGGGCCTAACAAATAGTTACCATCAGCTATATTCAGTCTATAAAAAAATTAATAAAAAGAAAAATATATTACTAAATTGGTAGTTTATTGTATAATAATTTGGCGAAGCAAGTTGTAAGAGAAATAAAAATCCCACACTGAAGCATGATGAGGCAGGTGCGGCCGAAAGCAAACACATCTGTTGCTGTTACTGTTGCCGCAAAACAACTGGAGAGGCAGAGTCAGACTCTGATTTTACGGAATCAGAATCAAATTTCCCTCACTGGGCCCCCACGCCATTTCTTTTTCATAAAAACCAGAGAAGCCCAAAATGCAGCCTATCGCCGTCAGCGATCCATTGGGCCCACTAGTAATAATAATTATAATACAAAATGATGGGGATGCGACAAATACCAAGAGATCAACACAATCTTATAAATAATTTTATTGTTCTTTAAATATAGACTACATTATTCTGAGACCCTTCATTTGCTTCAAAATTCATATTAGTTTTGTTAACACAAAGTAAAATGTTGTAACAAAATTAAAAGGATTTTTATTGAGAAAGGAAGAGTGATGTTAATATTTTGATTGGAGGTGGGAAATTGACGAGTAAAGCGCCCCTGACCGCGGTTGTTGCATTGTAGGAAATGATGACAAAAGAAGATTGATGATATATTTGGTCATGTGAAGCAATGAGTTGTGAGGGAGAGAAAATGAGGAGGTTGCGGGTCCATCTCTTACTGCCACCGTCGGCTACGTAGATTGTTAGGTTAAGTTAGTTTGTAGAAGGGGTTCGTTGTATCTAAGCTCTCACGTGCTTTTCTCGCTTCACATCAAACTTTCGATGTGTTCCTCACCCAACACTCACTACTCTTTCATCTTAACTTCCATGCTTACTTTTCCATTCTCTACCTCAAATCATTCATCTTTCCGCATTTCTTTTCACATACCATGGTTTCGTTTTTTTGCTCAAAATATCACAATGTACACCATATTTACATAGATAGCATGATCTTGATTTCAACTCGAAATTCGGTTTTCGAAAAGTCATCTTAGATTAGTTTAGGTAAAACCAGTCAGAATTCGATTTCTGGAAAACCAAATTCTGAGCTAGTTATTTATGTTTGTGTGTTTTGATTATTAAATTAAATAATATGAGAAAAAATTTGGAGAAAAAATTATAAAAATAATTTATTGAAAAAAAAAAACTACACAAGTAACTGGTGGTTACTTGCGAGTTGAGTTGCAGGTGGAGCGTGAAGTGTTATTTGTCAGTGACTTGTTCGTTGGTTCTTGAAACAATATCATTCACAGATAAGCTTTCATGATACAGATTCATGCCTGCATGGCTTAAAATGGGTGCATAGAATGTATAATCGATTACATTAATGGATTATGTGTGTTTATTTGAGTGTGATTATCGGTGAAATTGTTGGGATAATCAATTAGTTGAATCAATTATGAGTGATGAATTGCTACTACATCAATTATGACTTTGAGCATCTATGAATAATAGATTAGTTTAATCCATTATGGGTCATGAAGTCCGTTTTATCCTTTATTTTGCTATGAATCAATAATATTTATTTAGGTTCAATTTTGATCGGAGATCTTTGTTCAGGTGGTGGTGTTGATTATTTTATATAGGTTGTGTTTAGTTAAATCAATTTCAGAGAATTTACTGTTGAAGAGGATGTTCAAAAAGATGGATTTGTTTATATGATTGAATGATCTTGGATGATTGTTTGTGGTATATTAAAAATATTTTTAAATTATGTGATAAATAAATTTGAAGCCCATTGAGGAATTTAAGATTTCAATATATTTAAGAAGTTAATAAATTTAGAATTATAACATTTTTTTAAGTTTATTCACTTGATAAATTCATAAATATTTAGGATATAATATAATTAGTAATTTAGGATGAAGAATATTAGTTAATTATTTAATTAGTTGTGGAATATAATTTATGACTTTAAATTGATGTATGATTTCATAATTATTTAGGATTATAAAATATTTTGTATTTTAATTTGTTTAGGACAATTTTTTTTGAATTAGTAATTTAGGATTATGTAATTTCACACTTTTATACATTATAAAAAAATAACTCATCAATTACACCAAACAAAATCATATTTAATTTTCAATCATAATTACACAAATAAATTTGCAATCTTACACTTTTATCAATTAAAAAAAATAAAAATATCAATCACACCTATCATATTGTTTACTAACTTTCACAAACTTTTTCTTTAAATCTCACTATCTATCTCTTAATACCCAAACAACCAAATCCATTCCTACAAATCTGTACAAATCTACTTCCTAAAATTCACTCAAATCATCTATTGATCCAAACAAGACACGAATGAAGTAATTAGTGGATAAATAAATCTTTAGAAATATATATATTTTAGAAAATATAAATAAGCAAATTTTTTAAATAATTAGAAGAAAATAATGGAGTGGATGTAATATACTTGATCGAGTTAAAAAAATATATTAATTAAAAAAACTAAGTGTGTGTAATATATTAATTTAGAGAAACATAGTAACATAATAATAGGAGTAGGTGTTTGTTTATAAATATAAAATTTTATTTAGGAAATGTTAAAAAATAGAAAATATAATTGGTTAAAATTTGGAGTTGAAAAATGAATAGATTAATTTTGATTAAGTGAATAAAGTAAATATTTTATGTTATGTGTATTAGTGTTTTCTACGTATAGAAATGTGGAAAAATAAAAAGTATATATGAAATTAAAAATTTTAATATTCAATTTTGAAGAAATTGAAGTTTAAAAAAATATAACAAAGAAAGTTAACTTGTAAAACTTTCTTTCATCACCAAAATGAGAAATTTATATATTATTAAAAAAAAAATACTACAAGATGTAAAGAAACACCCTAACAATAAAATTTAAAACAAATCCAACTTTGATAACTAAAACTTTTACATATAATTGTAAAGAAGACCACAAACATGAACAACAACAATTATAACTAATCATCAATCAACTACTCTCCCACTATTGCATGATGGTCCATATAATCCATGTTTGTTGGTTCAACCTTCACCAAAATCACAAAAAGTGACCTAATATTGGATCTAGAAAATCGAGAATGTTACCAAATCATGTAAGTAAGTTTCTCCATAAGGTAACATTATCATATGATAGAAAAACATTTATAACTTTTCGACCATGAGCGTACAACAGTTCACTCCCAGTAATCTTGTGTGACTAAGTGTAACACCAATTGGGAACCTACACAATGCAGACATCCCACTCTTGTAATCAACTAAGGCACAAAATGAGTTGTTTGCATTAATTTCTTTAAAGTGAACCATTTTGAGTACTATGAATTTGAAATTACACATCATTCCACTAATCTAATTACACTATTTTATTGGAAAAGCAATTAAGGTGCAATATGATGAATTGGGTGGTTAGAGTGGGCTAGGAAATGTGTCATCAGATACACATGCACACTGTTGCATGTTTATGACTAGTCATAGTCACTGGAAACACGTGTTGACCTAGATTATGTTGGGTGAGATGTAATCCTAACATGCATTGGGTGATTGGGGTGCTCAAGTAATGTGTCATTAGATAAACATGCACATTGCCACATGTTTATTGCTTTTCATAATACTAGAAACACAGTGCTGACCTAGATTGTGTTGAATGGGATGTAATTTTGACACACATTTGGTAGTTGGGCATTCATGTTGTATCCAGATAAACGCGCACACTACTACCTGTTTATTGTATGTCATAGTCACTGGAATTAAACGGTTGCTGAATTAGACTTTGTTGGATGGGATGTAATCCTAACATGCATTGAGTTGTTGGGATGACTCATGACACATGTCATTAGATAAACATACACACTGTCACATGTTTATTACTTGTCATAGTTACTGCAAACATGTGTTGACCTACATTGTGTTGGATGAGATGTAACCTTGACATGCATTGGGTGGTTGGGGTGACCCAAGACATGTACACAATGCTTGTTAACTTTGATGGAAATTTTCTTTTTAAAATAATTAAATGTTTATGATTTAAATAAATTTGACATTTCTATAATAATTACATTGTGTGTGTGTGTGTGATGCCTCAGAGTACACATGCAAAATACCTCTACCAAGAATGAGATTGACCTAAATTGACTATGAGAAAGATGAAAAGAAAATAAACTTAGTATTTCCAAGAATTTGATTGGACATTCTTACTCTACTCGACACCATAAATTTAAGGGTGATCTCCAATCATCAGTCTGATAATGAAAGAAGGCGGAGTTTTAGAGTGAAGACAAAGAAAAGGGAAATAACAACTTCTAAGAGATAGTGGTTTTTAAAAAATGAAACCCGAATATTGATTTTCCTATTTATTTAAATTTTTCTGTTAAAACATATTAGTGCTATCTTATTTATCTTTAAAATTAAATTCTAGGTTGATTTTTATTTTGAAGTTATTTTCTAGAATATTACATTTTGTATACTACCAAAAACGTTCCTTGGAGATTACGTTACTACTTGGAAAGAATATATTATTTAAAATCATAAAAATAATAATATTATTAATAAAAAATAAATGACTAAATATTATTTATAAGAGTTTAAAACATATTTTATCTTTTAAATTTCTAAAATTATACAGAATAAAAGCATACTTTGTTAATTTCACCAAAGGCCATCACCAAGGACTTAAAAGTTTCATTTTGAAACATGATATAATCATTTTGTAGGTGGAGAGTGATGTTAATCTATTTCATCTTCTAACTGAAACTTCATATGTTGTTTGTTTTCCCTTTCTCAAACTAAGCATGTGAGCTGAATCCAAAACTAATGTAGAGATAGAACATAAAAGAAACAAAGAATCTATTTATTGGTTTATATGTTTTGTCCATCAATATATAATGTGACATACCACCGACTAGATAACGAGATAGAGAAAGCTCATTATGTCAGTTAACATAACTAATTTATAAGATTTCACCTAGCACTCTATGCTAAAAAAAGCTACAGGTGAAGCATCTTACTTCATGTCTCCCTAAGTTAGTGCAATGATATATTATCTTGCTCTTGTAACCAAAGTGATGACTTAACTACTTTACCTACTATGATATAATAAAGTTTCATATTAGTTTGCATAAGCTAGAGCAAAAAAGTAAGTTAAATTAATGTATATACCAATTAATTTGTATAAACTCCTCGTATTATTTACAGTTAACATTTTTGTATAAGCCCATTAACTTTTGGAAAAATCAATTTTTTTACATATTTTTCCCTTCTAAATTTTTTTATACAGAATCATGTCCAGATAAACTTTAATTGTCTTAAAGTCTACAATATGCGAAGTGGAGAGTAAGGTGGGATACCAAACTTGTGTTCTACCATACACATTATTCACAAACTAAATGATCTGGTTATAACATTTTATTATACCCCACTAATGGAAAAACACCCATGTTAAATATTCCTTTAGATAATAAAGATATAACACCTAATAATTATCAATGATAGTAATTATTTTAGCATCACTATTGCAATTTATATTATCTTTTTCATCATTATTATACTATCATTAATTTATTTTTATTTCTATTTTTTAATTTTAACTTCTCTAATTATTTCTATTTTTTAATTTTAACTTCTCTAATTATTTCTATTTTGTAATTTTAACTCCTCTTTAAAGAAAGTGTTGAGATAAGTAAAATATTGTTGTTGTATGGATCTCGAAGGGGTCTTTTTATATTATTAAGTTTTGTTATGTTCGCCAATTGGTGTTTAGTCTTCATTTTTTGGTTGTGAGATAAGAGAGGTACCTGCAAAAGTTTGTTTGATACTTACGTCAATATTCAGAGTGCTTAATGATTGGTTCGAATATGTATCTTTTATCTAGACCACTTGCATATTTTGTTCCATCCAATATCTGATATTCAAAATAAGAGTAGTGACTAGGTGTAGAGAATATTCTTCTAATCTATGTTAGTCATGTCTTCCTTATCTAATTTTTCTGAGTCTTTGGGTAGTGTTTCTTCAGAGGATTCCAATGAGTAGGTCGGCATAGTAGGGAGACCTTGACCTCTTGTAGGGGTGAATACCGGAATGCACCTAGTTGGGTTGAGACTATAGCAGAGGAGATAGTAGAGAGCAATCTCCCGCTGAGGTCATGGTATGAGTGGGTAGATACGAAAGTGACCGAGTACTTTTCTAAGTATCAGTGGTCGTCTTTAGTAGAGTCTTATGCAACGAGTGCCTCTATGCTCACCAAGGATGTCGAGGAGGGTGTAATAGCCCTTGAATGGTCATTAACAATATATGTCATGGCTGAGTGGGTAATGAGTTTGATTTTTCTATATGTATGCTTGTTTGTTAACAGATGCTCATGTTCGATTACCATTCAATGAGTTCAAAATAGGTGTATTACGCACCCTGAACGTAGCTTCAACACAGCTACATTTGAATTTATAGGCCTCACTCAAAGCCTTTCAGTTTATTTGTAAGATGTTGAATCTACAGTCGACCCTTCAAGTTTTGTTACATTATTTACCAACTACTTTGGTTGGATGGTTGCCATTAATAAGACAACACTACTCATGTCTTTTTACACCCTTCACTTCCTTTTACAAAAAAATTAAAACGGGTTTTTTCAAAGTATTGGTCAAATCCGCTTACCGACATCATATTTTCAATGGGAATAAGCCTAAGTTCCCCTTCTACTAGATCCAGGATCCTGTCAGATACCAACCTTGGTAGACAAGAAGAGTTTTGACATTTGATCTATTTTTAAGGAAACTCCCCACCCAGAGAGTATTTAAGATTTATCTTTTGCCGTAATGATGGGTGGATCTGAAGAGTATGTATTGTTTTATTCTTGTTATGTTCTCGATTGATTTAAATTTTGTTGAATGATTTTGTGATTTTCAAGTGTAATGGCTCAATACGTGCCAAGCTTTCTAGATGTTCTAAAACAGCTAAACATCATGGCTCAACATGTCCCACGGTGGGTGCCAATTGTTCTTGTATGGACTGTGAATGAGTTTTTTATGCTAGTGAATTATGTATTAGGTATCCAAGTGTGAGTCTAAGTTTCACATCATGTAGAAATGAAAAAGTTGAACAACATATAAGAAAGAAGACCCACAAACCCTTTGTAGGTTTTGGGTTAAAAGGTAACTTCCCTTATGTGGGTCTAGCTCATGTCTCGTTATTGTGAGATATTTTCAGTATTTCCCTTCAATTTTCCAAGCAAGTGACATCCGATGGTTTGTGGCGGTGATCGACTCAAAAGAGTATAATTTGATTCCTGTATTGAAAGCCTTCCTGACGGAGGTTTCAGGCAAACACTTCCTGATAAATGTGTGAATGACGATACAACTAAGGGTCGTTTGTAAGGTACTAGTGTTTAAAAATGCTTAAGCTTGAAGGAGGAGTATATGTGGAAGGGACTCTTATCCAAATATGAGTCTAAGTTTCACATTGTGTAGAAATGAGAAAGTTGACCAATATATAAGAAAGAAAACCACAAACTCATATTGCCTTAAAGTTTTGAATTGAAAGTAATCACTTATGTGAGTTTGACTCATATCTCATTATTGTGAGATCTCTTAATGATCTCTCCTCAATTTTGCTAGCATTATGATATGTTGGTCTTTAATCTTTAGTATTTATAGTCAATCTTTTATCTTTGTTATACTCATATTGTCAATACAAATACACTTATAATATTATTAACGATAATAATATTTTAATTTTTAATTGTCATTTTAAATATCCGAAATTAATAGATACATGTGAGTTTATATATATATATAT
>Ga0123340_1006168_pt1 | contig 11439 bp, 18 predicted proteins | sample SirMexnodulemix_FD_89961 | JGI IMG/M metagenome (GOLD analysis project Ga0123340, IMG submission 89961) | Root nodule microbial communities of legume samples collected from Mexico - Siratro Mexico nodule mix | ecosystem: Host-associated > Plants > Roots > Nodule | place: Mexico: Nepantla... | reverse complement strand
GGAATTCCATATCTACAAATCAACTCCTTTTTTATGAACTTTACCACCACTTTCCTAGTTACATTGGCATAAGATGTAGCTTCCACCCACTTGGTAAAATAATCAATGGCCACCAATATGAATTGATGTCCATTTGATGCTTTTGGTTCAATAGCTCCAATGACGTCTATACCCCACATGGAAAAAGGCCAGGGTGTGGATAAAACATTTAATGCAGTTAGTGATACATTAATGTTATCAGCATATATTTGACATTTCTGGCACTTTCTCACATGCTTACAGCAATCAATCTCCATTGTCATCCAAAAATAACCAGCTCTCAATATCTTCCTAGCCATAGAATGCCCATTCATATGCGTTCTGAAAGCTCCTTCATGCACTTCTTGCAATATCAACTCGGCTTCTTTTGCCTCCACACATCAGAGGAGTACCATATCGTGATTCCGTTTATACAGAACCTCTCAGTTTAGTACAAAACCAGAGGCTAATCTTCTCAACATTCTCTTGCCATTTTCAGTGGCTGATTTCGGATATTCTCGACTTTGGAGGTATCGTTTAATGTCAAAATACCAAGGCTTGCCATCTGACTCTTCTTCGATAAAATTGCAGTAAGCAGGATGTTCGTGACTCTTCATTTTGATTGTAGGCAACTCTCCTTCTTGGTTTAGTTCGAACATGGATGACAAAGTGGCAAGAGCATCAGCCAATTGGTTATCTTCTCATGGAATGTGATGAAATGTTATATCACCAAAGTATTCCATCAACCCCTTGATATATGCTTGATATGGAATCAATTTCTGATCCCTAGTCTCCCATTCGCCTTTTATCTGGTGGATAACCAGAGCTAAATCGCCATAAACTTCTAAGATCTTAACTCTATATTCAATGGCCGTTCGAATTCCCATAGCACAAGCTTCATATTCTGCAATATTGTTCGTACAATCGAAACACAGTCTTGCTGTCACAAGTATATACTGATTCTCTAGGGAGATGAGCACCGCTCCTATGCCATGGCCCATTACATTAGAAGCCCCATCAAAAAATAAAGTCCATGTATTCACCTCATGGTTATACTCATCCGCATGAAACAGAGCTGAGATGTCTTCATCCGGAAAGTTAGGCAACATTGGTTGATAGTCTTCCACTGGTTGGTGAGCTAGAAAGTCAGCTAGGGCACTACCTTTGATAGCTTTCTGGGTAACATAAAGTATGTTATACTCTGACAACAACATTTGCCATCGAGTTATTCTTCCTGTGAGAGCAAGTTTTTCAAAGATGTATTTGATCGGATCCATCTTGGATATCAACCATGTCGTATGGCTTAACATGTATTGTCTTAGTCGGTGAGCTGCCCAAGCTAAAGCACAACACATTCGTTCTAAAGAGGAGTATCTCTGGTCGCAATCGGTAAATTTCTTGCTCAAGTAATAGATGACATGCTCCTTTCTACCTGTTTCATCGTGTTGTCCAAGTACACAACCCATTGATCCATCTAATACTGTCAGATAGAGAATAAGAGGCCTTCCAGGGACTGGCGGACGCAGTATTGGAGGTTCTCTTAAATACTGTTTAATTTTATCGAATGCTATCTAACAATCTTCATTTCATTCTACCACTTGATTCTTTCGCAACAATTTGAAAATGGGTTCACAAGTGGTGGTGAGCTGGGAAATATATCTAGCAATGTAATTTAATCTTCCCAGAAAACCTCGAACTTCCTTTTCCGTGCGAGGATGTGGCATTTTCAAAATAGCACATACTTTATCCGGATCCACTTCTATCCCTCTTTGGCTGACAATGAATCCTAGAAGCTTTCCAGATCTAACTCCGAAAGTACATTTAGCTGGGTTCAGCTTGAGTTTGAATTTTCTCAGTCTTTCAAACAATTTCCTTAGGTTGACAAGATGTTCTTCTTTAGATCGGGATTTGGCGATCATATCATCGACATATACTTCAATCTCTTTGTGTATCATGTCGTTGAATAAGGTCACCATAGCCCTTTGATAGGTTGCCCCAGCATTCTTAACTCCAAAAGACATTACCTTATAATAGAATGTACCCTATGGTGTGATGAAGGTTGTCTTTTCTATATCTTCAGGTGCCATTTTGAGCTGATTGTACCCAGAGAACCCATCCATAAATGAAAACAATGAAAACTTAGTTGTATTGTCCACCAAGATATCAATGTGCGGTAATGGGAAATCATCTTTCGGACTAGCACGATTCAAATCTCGATAGTCTACACACATTCGAAACTTTCCATCCTTCTTTGGTACTGGAACCACATTGGCTACCCATTGAGGGTATTTTGCTACTGCCAAAAATCCTGTTTTTCTACCTCATCCTTTATTTTCAAAGATACCTCTGGTTTCATTCTTCTCAGCTTCTGCTTGATCGGAGGGCATTTTGGCTTGAGTGGTAGTTTATGTTGCACAATGTTAGGGTCTAATCCAGGCATATCTTGGTAAGACCAGGCAAAAATATCCCTAAATTCTCTTAACAAAGCACACAGTTGCCCCTGTATTTCTTTCGTCATCCCTGTGCCTATCTTGACCTCCTTTTTCTCATTTTTGTCCCCTAAATTGATTACCTCTACATCCTCTTGATGCGGTTTTAGCTCTCTTGCTTCTTGTTCAACTAATCTCAACAGTTCAGGAGGGGGTTCCCAGTCTTCTTCATAATCATCTTCCATGTTATTAACGGGAAGTGTAAAATTAGGGTATGAGATATTCACATTGTTATTTTCAAAAGATTCATCAACATATCTGCATTGTTCAAGTTTATGAAAATAAATAGGAAAGAAAGAAAAAGCGAAGAAGAAAATGAAAACACGATTTTATTATGCAAAAGCGCAATACTGTGCTCTCAAAGGGAAACAATTCAAATTCAAAATGAAACGAAACAACCAGCCCATGAAAACAACAAATACCCTAAAGCTCCAGGCAAAGCAATAGGGCTGACCGAAAAACATTACATTTTGTCACTACTAAACACCATAAGTACGTCTACAGATTCCCAATTGCCAATTTCTTCATCAGGAAGACAAGGGTGCACATGATTGAAGCTCTAATCTCCATGCCTCTACTCAATAACTGCCACTTGATCAAAATTGATCCAACTGACACTATAGAAATTCTGATCTAGGCTGCACATGGGAATTTCTTTAATTCTCGGCTTCCGACGCTCTATCTTGGCTTGACTCCTTTCAATTCTTTCCTTAATGATTCTCCTCCGATCAGCATGAGTAGGTTTGTATCCCAAACCATACCTCCCTTTGTTTTCCACCAATTTCAGTGGCTTCACAGATCCTGTACTATTTTTGCCCAAGCCACTACCATATTTGTACCCTTCTTTCATCAGTCTTGGCCACCACCTAAGATACACTTGACAGACATGGATTTACTTTGAAAGGCTCTACATAGGTTGTGCTAACGATCTCTAGAGCCTGAAATAAGGTTTCTAAAGCCTCCTCTGTGGCTTCAATATAGGGAGTGGATGTCGGTCCACATACTACCAAATCCTCCTCTCCAGAAACTATGATTAATTTATTGTCAATTACAAATTTCAGCTTCTGATGCAAAGTAGATGGAACTACTCCAGCCTTGTGTATTGAAGGTCTTCCCAACAGGCAGTTGTATGCTGGTAATATGTCCATTACTTGGAATACAATTTGGAATGTGCATGGACCGACTTGTACTGGTAGCTCCACTTCCCCTATGACCTCTCTTTTACTACTGTCAAAAACTCTCACCACCATGGTACTAGGACATAGATGAATCCCTTCACCATGCAATTTGTTCAATGTGGTTTTCGGCATTACGTTCAGAGAGGAACCATTGTCGACTAGCACACGTGATATAAAATGATTCATGCACTTGACAGAAATGTGAAGAGCTTTGTTATGATCTCTGCCCCTCTGAAGGTATTTCTTCCTCAGTAAAAGTTAAGTAATTATTAGCAGTGATGTGACTAACAATTCCTTCAAATTTATCCAAAGAGAGATTTTGTTCCACATGAGCTCCGTTTAAGATCTTCATTAATAACTTTCGATGAGCAGTCAAATGCATTAACAATTCCAACAAAGACACCCTTGCAGGCATCTGGGTCAACTGATCCACCACTTTGTATTCGCTTTGTTGGATGAACTTCAGAAACTCAAAAGCATCCTCATCAGTAATCTCCTTACTCTCTCTCTCTTCAGGCTCTGAATCAACTTGCACAGCCTTTCCTTTCAAATACGACTTTGCCTTTTCCATAGCTATTTCTTCTCTATCCTTTCCATAGCTTGTTTCACCCCTTAAGTCAGGATGATCAAAAAGACGTCCGCTCCTAGTCATACCTCTAATTCCAGAGATGTTATCGATTGTTGTCTTGCCTTGCTCAACCGATTCTTCTTTTTGTTCTCCTTGAACTATACTAACACCATATGACTAGGGAACAACTTTATTATCCTTATATGCAAAGGGCGATGGTGTTTGAATTACTAGAGGTTGTCGCCCTGAAGGCATGGGAGCGGCTGCTTTAGTAAATTGAATGACTAATGATTTTGGCCTCTGTGGAGGCCATTCTTCTCTGGTAAACACTTCTCCTTCTTTCCTTTAATGACAAACTTGTAAAACATGTCTGTCCATCAAGTCTTGCACAAAATCTTTAAACTCAACACACTCATTAATGGAATGTGTGGTACAAGCATGGAAACCACATTCATTTTCAGACTTATACTTATACTGGAATAATCCTGCCTGACAAATTGCTTCAAAAACTTCATTCATAGGTTTCTTCATTTCATGGATACTCCTAACCAAAATCGGACCTCCTTCTTTCATAATAGCATTCACCGTGGAGCTTGTATGTCCAGACAGCGGGTTTTGCTCAACACTCGGCTTCTGCTCCTAGAACGTAAGCCACTTGGAATCAATCAAAGATTGCACTTTATACTTGAGGGCTCTACAGTTCTCAGTTGAATGACCAATTTCCCCACTATGGTATTCACATTTTACATTGGGGTCATAATATCTGGGATACGGTGGTTGTACCACCTTTGCTGGACATAAGACCACTAGCGAATTCTTGAGCAAATCTGGCAATAGCTCTATGTAGGTCATTGGAACAGTAGTGAAATTCACAACTTTCCCTCCCGAATTATTATTCCTCTGTCTATAGCCTGGACTTGGTGCTTGAGTGAAGCTCTGACCTCCAACATTGGGCTGAAATGCATTATTAGGGGTAAATGGAAGTCTGTACGTAGTTGGCGGCTTAGGAGTATTCTGAGAGTAACCCGGCATGACATTTGTAACATACGCAGATGAGGGCCTATAATTAGGAAGATATTGTGGTCGATATCCTCCCCAATAAGGTGCAGTAGAAGCCGCTTGAACCTCGCCCTCTTTCTTGTTACTGGGATTGAACCCAGGTTTCTTAGCACTGGTGGTTGCAGACGAACCTTGCAGACGAACATGGCCGATATCCTCGTCCATGTTCAATTCTTTCTCCAATAGTGACAATATCGGAGAAATTAGAAGAAACACTTCCGAGCACATGTACATAAAAGGGAGCTTGTAACATTTCTATGAACATGGTGATCATTTCTTTCTCATATAGCGGAGGTTCAACTTGGGCGGCCAACTCTCTCCACCTCTGCGCATATTCTTTGAAAGTTTCAGAACTCTTCTTTGCCATATTCTGTAGTTGCATTCTGTCCGGAGCCATGTCCATATTATATTTGTACTGCTTTAAGAAAGCGTCCCAAATCTTTCCATGATGAAATCCGAGTTGGTTCAAGGTGCATATACCAGTTCAATGCCACATCCCCCAAACTATCCGGAAACCAATGAATCAGAAGTTTTTCATTGTGCGCGTGAGCTGCCATCTTCCTACAATACATAGTCAAATGACTTTTTGGGCAAGTGGTCCCCTTATACTTCTCAAAGTCTGGCACTTTAAATTTCGGGGGAATTACTACACCCGGTACCAAGGATAGGCCGGCAGCATCTCCGAACTCATAACTACCCCCACCTTCTATTGCCCTCAATCTCTTCTCCAGGATCTCTAGCTTATCTTTCGCTCTATCAACATCAAGAACCGCGGCAGTTGGAGCTACAACATTTGTTTTGGACTCACCTCCCAAAGTCACATTTAAAACCTTGGGTTGGGTAGTAGTCGGAATTTTATTAATTACTACATCTTCACCACAACTACCAGGTGGTAATTGAATGAACTCAGGCTGACCTCTAGCATTAGCAGCAGTAACATCTTGTGGTATAGTTTCTTGCTCCACACCTTCCTCGTAGGGTGGTTCATAGTTCAGGGGTAAGCCGTACAAAGGGAACTCTTGATTTATTCGATTTCCCTGATGAGGATCTCGAGTTTGTAGTATCCCCAGTTGAAAAATAGGAGCATGTGAAGACTAAGCCCCTTCATCTCTAGTAGTAGCTTCATGTTTGTTGTGCAAGATTGTCAAAGATTCGAGGATTTGACCTAACTGATCTTTTAGGCCATAAATCTGATTCACTTTATCCTTCAAATCACTGATGTCAGCTTTCATTGTCTTCATCGTTTCCTCCCTGTCTTCCACATTCTGACGATTGGCGCGAGTCCTATATGGATGTCGTGGGAATTTAGCCGTTATTGTTTTCTCTGATTTTTATTTAAGATGAATTAGATGAAAAGTGAAATATGAGCAAAATGCAATTGATCAGAAATTATAAAGTTGTGTAATCGATACGTAATTAAATGAAAATTAACACAGATCTGGAGTCTCAAGAAACTGATTTATTTAAGGAATTCAAATTGATACATCTTCAACGAAAAGACAAAAGGAAACTGTTATCAATCCCTAACACGGACAATCAAAATCTTCATTTGTTCTACTAGCCACTTGCAATGATTGAGAAAAATTTGAACTTCTCATGGAGGATCACGAAACGTCACTGCGTCAGCCTCTCGTAACATTCTGGGTACATCCTCGATAGCCCCATTAGCTAGAGCATCCAATTGGGAAAAATTGCTCTGCCAGTGTACCACATCCTTTTCCTGCTCAAAAATGTAATCTCTCGCGCGAGTCATTGTAGCTTGGTGCCTTTCTTCCAATTCTAATAGTAGCATACGTTCTTTATTCACCCTTTCTTCACATATAACCATTGTCTCCTCCACTTGATGTTCTATGACGTTGACCTGAATTTGAAGATCTTGCAATCTTTTCACGACTTCTTGCTTGTCTCTTTTAATGTCCTCGTACAAATTTTTCCACTGACGTTCAGCTAATAAGGCTGTGTTCCGCTATTGTACTCTCATTGTTAGCTCTTTGTTTGCTGTAGATAGATCTTGTTTGATTCTGTGTGTATAATCCCTTTCGGCTCTTTGTTTCTGGATCAAACCTTCATATGCTTTTGTCTTCTCCTCATATTCTCTGTTGAGATCTGCAAAGCTATGCTGTAAGCCCAGTAGGTCATCAGCCATCTTGACATTTTTCTCTTTCAATCTTGCAACTTCCTCCATCAACTTCTTTACTTCTCCTGACTCTATATCTTGGTTTTGTTCTTCATTTCTCGACTGAGTGGGGATTCTTCGGAAAGGTAGCTTGATTTGATTAAGTCTCTCCGTGACCCATTGATGATAAGGAATTTCTCTATCTATCTACCATGCTCTCAAATCCCTTTCCATACGGATCACCCTTTTCCATGCACTCCTAATATGTCGGAGAGTTTCAGAAACATCTCCTTCCCCGTAGTACGTCAACAAAGTAGTAAGCGAAGCAGCTGTCGGCGAACCTCTTATAGGATACCCAAACTGTCTTTGGGCCAGAATCGGATTGTAGTTAACACAACCCTTAGTGCCTATGAGTGGCATGTTTGGGTAGTTCCCATAATAATATATGATGCTCGCCTTCTGCTGCCAAGATGGATGTCACTTTATCTTTTCTTGAGTCAGTCTTGAGAGAAACTCACCCCAATTTGTCGTTCTCTTTAATTCCAGCTTACGTTGCATTACCTCTTCAACAGGGCATTGAGCACTGATACCTTTTTCCCCTATGCGAGATAGGAGCGAGACATAAAACACAGGTAGACAACATGTCAACTTTCTTTTCCCTATGTCATAGCACAAATGAAGAGCTATATAGACGTCAACTAAGATTGCTGGGACTGGATTTTCCGCTCGAGTTTTACTTGCAATAAATACATCGATTGCAGCATAGTCGACCAAATCTTCGACATTAGGGAACAACATAATACCATATAGTGTAAGAGCTAGAACATCCATGAAAGTCTCCCAATTTTCTTGGTCAGCTAATTGATGCAAATAGCTTTCCAAAAACTTTGAGGTAAATCCTCGTACACCTTTTGTTGTTTACTAAGGCACTTTCTAGTTCTCTTGGGTGAATTTTCATTATCCCAGATAGATTTGAAACAGAAACGTGATGTTCAACATATTTGTATGGAGACCTCCCCTCCAAGGGTAAGTCAAAAATCTGCTCAAACTCCTCAATCGTCGACACCAATTGAAAGTCTTGGAATGTGAAAGCTCTGACAGGTGGGTCATAATACTGCGCAAAGGCCGTGATCAAGGAAGTCTGCAGCTCTATGTCGAGCAAACCTAACAAATTCCCATATTTTTTCCTGAAAGAGTTTCTCTAAACCGCCTTGAGCCTTTGTCCCAATGCCCTGATTCCAACCAGATTATTCTCTTTGGCTTTTATCGGCAGTTTTGCTTTCAAATCCTCTTCAGATTTCATTGACTCCAGAAATTACATTAATTTCCATTCTTTTTTGACAACAAACACAACTTTATAGTTTCCGACCTTAAAAGAAAACAATTGAGACTATGTGAGAAAAAGAAATGCATGCGTGCAATGCAACGAAGAAAAGCCTGAGCTAATCTTCTTATGTCATGATAAAAATAATAGAGGCTTTGTATGAGAGAAGAAATTAATGCAATGAATAAAAATATTTTTATTATTACTTTCTTTTTTTTAAAAAAAAGAGGTGGAGGGTAGAGGCGCGCAACATATCTCCCTTTGTGCCCTAAACAAGGTTCAATATGCTTTTAAGTCTAAGGCATTAGATGTACACTCACAAAGGTAAGCTCCTAACTCCTAAAGGTATAAGGCCACTAGAGCTATGGCTCCCCTCACTACATTACCCACAACAGTTGGTAGCCAACTTGTGTAAGCATGCAAGTGAAGAGAACAGACTCTAGCTGGGGTTCTCGCAATAGCCAGAATGGGAAGTACATCCTCACTGACATTGCTACACAACCCCTTCTAATTCTAAGATTCCTTAGACCCGGGTGTAGGGCCTCACTCATGATATGAACAAGTATGTGTGTGTGTGTGAAGGGAGAATTTATGCACCCAACCCCCACCTGTAAAACAGCCAGAAAAATCCCAAGCAGGTATACAACATATATAACAGATATAGCATGTCATCTACCCTAGGGTTCAATCATTCCAACATCAATAAATAAACAATCATATATACAAAAAGAAAGGAAAAGATAAACATTAAAAAAAACCACACTCATTTTACTTATTTAATCAAATTGGCCTGACACTCAAACACTCCCCAGTGAAGTCACCATCTGTCGCAACCGGGCCACAACGGGGACGGCGAACAAACATAATTTTAATTTTCAAAATAGTGGAGTCGCCACCATAATTTATTAAAGGAAAACTATGGAAAACCGAAAACAAGATAAGGCAAGTTCGCAAAACCGGATTTAGAGTTCGGGAGTCGGTTACATGTGGGGAAGGTACTAGCACCCCATAACGCCCGCCCTAGGGCGGTACCTGTAATTAAAGGAGTAAAAGAATGTGATTTTTCGAAATATTTATTTTTCTCAAAAATGAAATAAAATGCAAACAATAACAAACAAAGATATTTTTTAGAAAAGGAGGGCCCGACAAAGATTTGACCTCGCTCCTACATATCTCTATTGAGGATAGAGAATCAGGGTTACGTAGTTTTTTGTTGATTGTCTTGATATTTTTTGAAACTTTTGGAAGCTTGTGTTTGAAAATAGGGTAATTGAATGGCGTCAGTGCCAGGTTTAAAGCATGGGCTTTTGAGATACAGTGTCAAGTTTAAAGCCTAGGCTTTGAGGAACGGTGCCTAGTTTAAAGCCTAGGCTTTGAGGAACAGTGCCAGGTTTAAAGCCTGGGCTTTAAGGAACAGTGCCAGGTTTAAAGCCTGGGCTTTCAGGAACAATGTCATGTTTAAAGCTTGGGCTTAAGCATTGAGGTATATATCAAATTTAGTGTTGAAAAATAACATGCAACAGTTATATGTAACATGGAATTGACACTTTAATTTTAACGGGAGCATGCATAGAAGAATGGAACGTGAACGAATGAATTAATGACAATGCAAAGCTCGTGAGTTTTAGGTGGTGCATAGAGACTTTTTCAGGTATTTGTAGGGGCAGTTTTGGAATTCAGAAGAGTGTGGGTGCAGATCCTAATTAATGGAGGTGTAGGAAGTAGCTCCACTAACCAAAAACTTAACTATTACTAAGGGCAGTTTGGTAATTGACAGGAGTATGGGTGTAGTCTTAATTAATGGAGGTGCAGGAAGTAGCTCCACTAACCAAAAAACCCAACCTATAGCCAGGGTTACTCTGGGAATTGAGTAAAGATGCAGGTGCAGGCTAAAACAAGTGGGGTGTAGAGAACACCCCTACTAATCAGAAACCATCTAGAGTTTGAGGAGGCAACCTACTGCTTTGGAGGCAACACATGCAGGTTCGGTTTCGAGGGATAGGGAGGCTTGGTTTGCGAAGGCGGTAGCGGCCATGAGCGTCACCAACAGCGGCGGGCATTACCGACGATGATATCGGCAACTATGGTGGTCAAAGGCGGCAAAGGAGTGAGGACTGGTGGCTGCTCGACTACATGGTTGTTGCGACCGATGGTGGCAAAGGCAGCAGTGGCATTTGGGTGGTAATGGGTTCATCATGTGGCTTTTGGGTTGAGAGGATGATGTTGGTGACACAAGCATGTATGAGATCTTCTTTAGGGTTTCCACGTCCAACTCTGGAAGTTTACTTAGCATGATCTTTGGTGGCTTTTGGTCAACCTTTGACTCCATATTTCTCCCTTCACAACTTTTTCCTGTGTTTGTGAGATATGGCATGCAAAAAGCAGATCAATTCCTCCCTTGAATGAACAATAACCAGCTTCTCAATGTTCTTTGAATCCTGAGCAAGAGTAAAAGATAAGAAGGTGATATTTTCAATTGCTACGCTACCCACCAATATTTTTCCATTTTTTCAATCCGAGGAAAGAAACGAAGAGCTTCACAACAAGCACGGCAGCGAAGCTTTTGAATATCTGGAGGTAGATTGTTATTTGCTAACCGAGAATCAGATTTGGAAGCTCGAATCTTTTTGGAATTTTCCCACAAGGAGCAATCTCATTCTCATAGTAATTCATACCAGACCAGCTTT
>Ga0123340_1006166_pt1 | contig 11440 bp, 13 predicted proteins | sample SirMexnodulemix_FD_89961 | JGI IMG/M metagenome (GOLD analysis project Ga0123340, IMG submission 89961) | Root nodule microbial communities of legume samples collected from Mexico - Siratro Mexico nodule mix | ecosystem: Host-associated > Plants > Roots > Nodule | place: Mexico: Nepantla... | reverse complement strand
GTATAAACATTAATTTATTTATTTATTTAATTAGAGCTTTTAAGCACAACAATCAAGAGTAAAAAAAAAAAAGTCAATCATAAAAAATTGTAGTTTTTATCGCAAGTAAATATGAAATATATTATTAAAACAATATTAAAGTGAAATATAAAAATAACCTATAAATTTGAATTTGGAAATACATGATATTAATTAAACAACGATCAAAATTAGAAACAATTATACATTGCAATAAAAGATTAACAAGAAAAAAAAAAGACAAAAAAAAGGCAGATTGTGGGGTTGGGTAAGTCGACTTATTTTTTCCATGTGTCATTATGAGTTGCGCAAAATACATTTTTATGGATTAATAAGTTAATAAATTCTAATATAATTTTAGTGACAAAATCTTGCCCTATAGATATAATATGGAACTTAAAAGGCTATATTATAACTTGAGTGATACATTTGTGATGAAAATAACAAATTCAAACCTTTTTTTTTTTTCTCAAGCAATTACCTAATGTTTCATTGACGTGGTTTGATATATTGAGCGAGCAAGTTTTAAAATCTAATTCAAAGATCTTTCATTCCATCGCTTCAACAATTCAAAACCCTAAACAATTAATCATTACTTTATTTACTAAATTAAAAAAAAAAATTTGTTTCAATATTTATCTTACTTAAATCTATACTATAACTTAAGTGATTAGATGGATGATTAAATATATTTTATGCCTATCTATAATAACTTTTATCTCTTAAATATTATTTGATCGTTTGACACTCAAACAGAATCTATAAAGTTAAAAAAAAAAACATATAACACAAAATTTTATAAATATTAATCCAACCAGTTTAACACTGAAACAGCTATTATATCTTAAATACAACTTATCATACAACTAAATCCACAACTTTATGAATTATTGAAATATATTTAATCATAACTCCATCGAACAGGTATAAACAATAATTTGAAATCACATTCAACTGAGATACTTATATATCAAATTATTAACACACAATTTCAAAACACAAGAACTATCACAAAACAATTTCCTAATCTTAGTTGAATATCTTTACTCTTACCTTGTTTATTTCAAAGTATAACAAATTTTAAGATAAAATAACAAAACTGATATTGCATTAAATTCTTGATACACCTTAAAACATCTCACCTAATCAAAAAAAATATTCATAATAAAGTAACCTAAATTAAATAAAAACTTATAAAACTAAGATACTTACATCAAGTTAAATTTTAATTAACTAAAAAATGTCAATATGCGATTATCTCCTATTTGAAAAGTTTGAGAAAATCAATAAGAAATAGTTTTAAGACCACTAGTTATTATAACTTTAAAAAAGCTATTACATAACTGAGTTTAATATTTAGATTAATGAACTTTAAAACAATAAATGCAGCCATTATCCTTTCACTCAAATAGAAGTCAAACTTTTTCCATGATATTTTTATAATATATATACATTTTATCTTCACTGAAATAACAGTCAACAGTAAATTTATACACTCTCCATTCATTAAAGAGTCAAATATTTTATTTGTGTTGACAAATTTAATTATAAAGAATAAGTGAAAGCCTATATAGGATTGTGATAAAAGCATGCGAGCTTTTCACTTGAGATCATATATATAAGATCTAATTTATGCCCTTATATTAATAAAAATTAAATTGTGAAAGCAATGAAAATTTACCCAAGATCTTAAGATGAGATTTGCCACTAAAGCAAAACTTAGATAAGATTTTATATCTATATAACATGACAGGATCCACCAAAAATAAAATAAAATATAAAATTTAGATATTGCATTAAATATGCTATAAATTCTATCTGACATTTTTCAGTTATTTAAACAAATATTTAAAACTATCAGTTTTGTTATTTTCAATGATTTTCAATTGATCTTAAGAAATTATTGGAGAGTAATCATCCTATAAAGATTTTAGAAAGAAAATGTAGCTAGTACTTCTCTAAAAAGAATTCTATATGTATATTTTTTTTCAAATAAAGAAGTTATAAAAGCACTTGAATTCTTCCATATAACTTAAATATTGGTTCATTGCATTTAATTATCATGTCTAATTAACATAAATAGATGATGCAATTTTCGTAATATCGTCAATGTAAGAATGGGCGTGGTTAAACTTGAAATAAGTATTTTTGATATTAACAATAACAAAATGACTCAATTTTAAAAAAGAAATGTATTCATTTTATTAAATTAAAATAATCACATTAAGAAAAAAAAACACAAATAAAATCTCTCTTATTTATTTATTTATTGAATAAGTACATTTTAAAAGTAATTATTTTTAAAAAAAATATCACTAACCAAAATGATATGACTAGAGATGAGGAGAAAGGGGAGGGAGAAACCGTGGAAGCAGAACAGCCTCAAAGCTTGTGACTAAGGCTTGCCTCACTTCTTCTACTCTCTTTTCTGTTTCTGTTTCCTTCCAACCTTTCTTCTTTCTCTGGCGATGAAACCAAACCGAATTCAATTTCAGTGACTCAATTGAATTTCGTTGTATATGCTTCTCGCTTCGCAGATGAGAATGTCGCTCATTGCGTTAGCTGCACCCGCATCTCCCACTCTCGTCGCTTTTCACCGTGTGTTCTCTTCTTCCTATAAGTGTTTGGAATCTGAGAGAACTAATGGAAAATTATCGGAGTTCTCTTTTCTACTTATAATTGTTAATTACTATCAATTTCATTCTATTAATGGATCCACATTCTCTTTTGCGGTTTCAGGCGGAGCGAAGCAATGGAGCGCGCTATTTCCGAGAAGTAGGGGAACTGGTTCGTCCTTGTTCGCAAACTCTATCGGGAAACGGTTTCGATTGCGGTTTTTCGCGTCCGGAAATAATGGCGGCGTTGCGGAGGAGATATCTGAAGCCGAAAAAGAGACTACGAATTTTGCGTGGCCTGATAACAAGGTTTCTAAGTGTTACTTTTTCTCTTTTGGAAATCGTACCTATTTGGATGTGTGATTGGCCTGGGGAACCTGTGTTCCTGGTTTATGTTTGAAATTTGGTGGTTAATTTGAGACGAGAAAAATATTATCTGATTGCAGAAACCTAGGGTGTGCATATTAGGCGGTGGATTTGGTGGTTTATATACTGCTTTAAGGTTGGAATCATTGGAGTGGCCTGATGATAACAAACCACAGGTAAGTTGTCTTCAAATAAATATCTCGTGGAATTTCATTTCGTGTCACATAGAAGTTTGGTTTGATAGGCATTAAAACTCTGTGATTGCTTGTTCTAGTATACTCAGTGTCTGTGTTTAATTTTAATGCAATGGATATATAAATGCAATGCAAGTCACCACGGGTTTTTTATTCTTCTTATTCAGCATTTTGCATAGTTGTTTCCTACTCGTGTCCTTTGTTGAAGATATTGCTTGATCCTTTGAATTACAAGTATCTTACTCCATGTGCCAATGTATTTCCCACATTTTTCTGGCCGTTTTAAGTCCCTCACTTGTTGCCCCTCTCAATACCAGCTTCTTACCTTGAACAAAAAAACTGCATGGACAACTTATCAAAGTTCCATGTAATATCCCCCCTAGAATAACCAAACACTGAACTCCGAGTACCACATCACAACATTCCAGGGGTATAATAAGCATACCTGAAGTAAATTTAGTGTTTTGGATTGTCCAAGGAAACTGCTTCACAGTAGAAGTCATGGCTACCCCCGCTCAATAAGCGGCTGCCACACTTAAGGTAGGAATATCGGTTATATGACAACCCAATTTCTTAGCTGCTTCCTAATCTAAAAAATTATGAATATTTCCACTGTCAATGAGTACATGTAAAGGTTTCTTCTTATAATATCCAGTTACTCTCATCGTTTTCAAGCTGGCTATACCTGTACTAACTGAAATTTGAGGCTCCAAAGTACTACGATCTTCTTCAGTGACATCAAACTGATCTACATTTTTGTCATTAGTATCACTTATCTCCATGACATGAATCTCAAGCTTTTTGTGTGTAAAAGCATGTGCAGGGCTATATGGTTCATCGCAAAAATAACAGTCCCTTAGATCTCCTCTCAGCCATAAATGCAGGGGTTAGTTTTTTATTAGGTCGTCTTTGATTTGTACTGAGATGAAGTTGTGAATTCGGAGGCTTATGTATAGGATTAGGTGTGGGCAAAATAGCCGTTGTACTAAAGTGTGTTTTCTGGATTTTAGGAAAGGTTTTGGTATGTATGTTTGATTCATACAATTTAGCCAACTGAAATGCCTTTCTTACATCTTTAGGTTGAAACATTCTTAGTGTCATTTGAATATCCTTCTTTAAACCTACTAAAAAACAGCTTAATAAGTGAGCATCACTTAGGTCTAATGGAGAAGTGACTGCATCAAATTGATCATGATACTCCACCATAGTTCCCTGCTGCCTTAACTTCATAAGTTTTGACATTGGATCGTCGGATACTTCACCAAAACGATTGATTAATATTTTTGTAAGCTTAGTCTAATTAGGAAGGTTACCTCTCGGAAAATTCTTCAAAAAAGAGGTATGCCACCGGAGTGCCTTCCCTTCGAAGTGGATTACCTCTAATTTCACTAAAAAAAATCCTCTGGAATGCTACTAATTGCAAAATACGTTTCACATCGGTAAATCCATTGCTGAATCGCATCACCATCAAAACACGGAAAATCAATTCATGCAAACTGCGTTCCACAAGAATAATTGGAATTTGAACGACGTTCTCCTATATGGGGAGTTTCTGAGATTCACTGCTCAACCGAAGAATCAATTGCTTGCCAAATCAAAATGCAATCTCAATTAAACATGCTTCGAGTGTTGCAGTGATCGTGTTCTCCAACTGCTCCCCTTGTTCATGCATCTCCGCTTGATCAAGAGTCACATCTGCCACAAAAGCCGATGGAAGGTCCAAGCTTATACCACTAATGAAGGTAGAACTAAGAATAGAAACTATTCGAAGAACTATAAAACTATAGGGTTTCCAATTGTAAGAATAGAATAAGAAGAATTGTATTGAATTCAAAAGAGGAAATTACAAAGGTCATTGATAGAAATTTTTAGCTACCAAGCTGAACTTTACAATTTGTTATTTATAAGGGTGCATTGCACTGACCAACTCACAATGCACTATAGAATTCCTAACAGAATTACTAATTGTCTATCACGTGTATGCCACGTGGCTCCTTTATTAAATGCCTACATCATGAGCCCTGTTGTGTTGCAACGTTTATCCAAGATGCAGTAAGGGTTGATATGCTTACATGTTAAGGAATATGCCACAATAAAATTAAGCTGCGCTGATGAGTACTAATCTCATAAGTCAGTTTTCTAGGATTTAGTTAGACCTAAACTCAAATTATAAGATGGTATTAGAGCAAAAAATATTCAAGGAAATCACAACTTTCTCACTAACCACATGACCGTGTTTCTATGATAATACCACTTTTGTGGGTGAGGGGAAGACTGAAGAGAACCCTAACGCAAATAAATTCTTAAAGTAATACTTTTCAAGTCAATTTTGTGGGTGTGAGAACCCCAAGTGCGCCACATTGTTATTTGCATTTTGAGTTTTTCCAAAGATTCCATGTCCAATTTCCTTTACCATAGTGAAACTTGTGATGGGTCCCCAATGCACCATAGTGTGGATACATTACACAAAATTCGTTGACTCTTTTCTCATAACCATAGTTCGAAGCAAAGGTTGTTTGGATTGGAGAGGGTTGTGCCAAAGACTATTCTTCAAATCATTAAAGTGCCATACTTGGCTAAAGAAGATTTTGTTAGTCACTAGAAGTATCACATATTCCCAAGAGCATATTTCACGTGATATATCCAAACTATGATTGTATTGGGGAGTTATCACAAGTTTCAATGGTAAAGGAAATTGGAATGTGTGACCTTCAAACAATTCAAAATGCAAATAAGATTGTAGCACATCGGCATCCTTTGTGAAGGAAATTTTGGTTTGGCTCAAGGAGGGTTTGCCTCTAATATTGGGGAGGGGGGCTTGGTCAAGTTAGCTTCTAGCAGTACTGTTCACTAATAATGGAACTCTAGAGCAGAAAATATTTAAGGGAATCCGCAACTGCCTCAATAATTACTTGACCATGTTTCTGAGAAAATGATGATGCTACTTCAATTAATGAGCGCAAGATTGAATAGAAACCTAATTCAAGTGAATTCTCAATCTTTTCAAGCCAATTTTGTGGGTGCTAAAACCCCACGGGTGCCACATTGTTATATGAATTTTGAGTTTTTTCAAAGATCCCATGTCCTAATATCCTTGACCATAGCTAAACTTTTGATGATTCCCAATGGAACAAGAGCAGAAAATATTCAAGGTTCCCCAAATTGCCTCAGAATCTACCCAACAATGTTTCAGAAAATGATTATGTTGATTCAATTGGTGAGGCTAATGCAAATGATTCTTAAAGTCAGACTTTTCAAGTTGGTTTGTTGGGACTAAGTTAAATCCAAACACAAATTATAAATTTCATGCTTCATGAAAATGAAAAATATGCAAAAAAACATGATAATGTCTCATTGTCATGTTCACTTTTTGAGAACTAACTTTACAAAATGTAAAATAAATGCAGCAAAAAAAATTCTTATCTTAATATGTGAGATTGATCACACATTACCAATCAAATTCATTGGGATATTTTTTATCTCTTAACAAATTACCACAGTTCAATAAACAGCAGAAGGGGGATGATTAATCCATTTTTCTTTCAATAACAGACATACCGTGAAGAACGAGGGGATATACTAATCTGTAAATTTACTGCCTGTTCAGAATCATAACCATGTTAAACTTAAAACATGCTTCGAAATTTCAAGAACCAATGATCACATAAGAAGATATGTTCACTTTAGCTCACTGTTATGTTGACTTAATAAGTGACAATTTATTACGCAGCTAAACCTAAAGCTGCTAGTTCTTGCTTTTACATTCCTTAGCTCAGGATAGTCCTCCAATTCAATTCATTCAGTTGTGTGGCTGTTGATACAAAAGCCATGACACAAGGAACTTAGGAGCCCGTCTCAACAAGAGGGGAAAAATAGCTCAGCAGTATCTTTATCATTTGCAAGCGATTGTTTGATTAGAAGTTATGTTCTTCTTCTCATAGAACTATGATTATGACGTCTTATATGCATGCCTGGTGACTTAATTGTTAGGGCTTTATGCACACCTTTTGTTTACTTGTTTATAAGATAAATTCTTTATCAAATATGGAGCAGATTATTCTTGTCGATCAGTCTGAACGTTTTGTTTTCAAGCCAATGTTGTATGAGCTTCTATCTGGAGGTATGTATTATTAAACCTGAGCAACATTTGCCGTTTTCTTCTTTATTAAAAAATGATTCAATAGAATTACATTACATTATGATGTGTAGAAGTGGACGAATGGGAAATAGCTCCTCGTTTCTTAGATTTGCTGGCAAACACTAGTGTGCAGTTTTTCAAAGACAGAGTAAAAGTTTTGCATCCCTCTGATCATTGGGGAATGAATGTATCCAAAGCATCTACATGTGGAGGAACTGTTCATCTTGAAAGCGGCCTTCTTATTGAATATGACTGGTACAATCTGTACTTTTTAAGTACATCTGTTTTTTTTGGTTATTTTCTTGTGACACACTTAAGTTTATGCCTTTTGATACTGATTAGGATGTTTGGGTTGGATCTCTTTAATGTAGTTAGCTGAAGTGTTCTTTTGTGTACCTAAAGCATTTGAAAGAGAAAGGAAGTTTGCTTATTGTTAAATGAAATGGAAATACATTTATATTCTTATGGCAAATAGAATAGCATCATTTCCGTGATTTGAGCCTTTTCATTTCTTCACACTGGACAGCCAGGCTGGTTCTTGCATTAGGCTCTGAAGCTAAACTGGATGTTGTACCAGGGGCAGCAGAATTTGCAATTCCTTTCTCAACGCTAGAAGATGCACGTGTGAGTGCATGATAGGGTGGTCTATTATTCAATATCTCAGGAATAGATTCGGCCTTTTTTCTTGCCATCTTTGCATTGCGCTGATTTGTATGCTGGTCTCTTGTCGCAGAAAGTCAATGATAAATTAACAACATTAGAGAGAAAGACCTTTGGAAAGGACGTTCAAATTAGTGTGGCTGTTGTTGGTTGTGGTTACTCGGGAGTTGAATTGGCTGCAACACTAGCAGAGCGATTACAAAACAGAGGAATTGTGAGAGCAATTAATGTTGAAACTATGATCTGCCCAAATGCACCACCGGCAAACAGGGAAGCTGCACTAAAAGTAAGTTGTTTAGATATTATATTCTATGCTTGTTGGAACTTGGATATTCGTTTTGTACATGGCAGAAAATCATATGTAATTAGGTGATGATCCACTAAGATGTTGATTTTGTATTTCCTTCTATGGAAGTCAGCAAGATACCCTTCTCTGTTCAATTTTTTCTTTGCCTATTTCATGTTAATAACGGAGTTAAGCCAGATATTTAGAGCTTTAAGCGTAATTTTTAAATGTTGAATAAAATATAAATTGTCTAATAACTTCAAAAAATATATGCTTAAATTTAAACATGATTGTTTATTGCTTGGGTTCAGGAAATGTAACCCAATTAATTATATATGAGGGAAAGATAATCCTTGCTCAAATAATGTAATTAAGTAACACTTCAAGGCAAGATGATCCTCGCTTAAATTACGTGTTTTGTTTCTGTCTTTGGTCGGACGTAGGCAACTAATTGAAACTAATTTCTTTGCAGGTTCCATGATACTTAAGTAAACATGTTTAGTAAATTAGTCCTTTTATAAGGACTTGAAAATTGTAGGTGAATCTTTATAAATTTTCTCTTAATTTCTTTTGATGCTATAAGTACTCTTACAATTTCAGGCTAAAAAGGTGCTTTTTGGAATTTTCTCAAAAACATGGAGTGCTACACAGAAATATAACCTAATACTTTGCCTAAAATATTCTGAAGAAGAAATTTTGAGCAGTTTGAAATTATAAAATTTCCTTCCACGTAACTTCACTAGTTAAGATCCATTTTACAGTAAATTTCTTAGAGCCATCAAAGCAATAGCCATAATTGAATGCTACATCGGTGCCACACGATGAGATTGGATAACCAAATGTTTTTCAAACCTTCAAACTGAGTACTTGAAGTCCTGCCTTCAATGTTCTCAACTAAGGCTGCTTTAGTTTTTGCATTCCATTCAATTAAATTCCTCTAGCCTTGGTTCCTTACCTATGTTATGCACGTATAGCTTCTGGTTTCTGAGAAACATTGTCCTATGCATGTTAGGTTCTTTCATCAAGGAAAGTCGAACTTTTATTGGGTTATTTTGTCCGCTGTATTCGGAAGCTCAGTGAAATGGAATCTTCAGATACCTTGACAGGGGGCGATGAAATCAGTACTGAAGCAGCACCTGCTTTTGATAAATATATATTGGAGCTACAACCTGCTGAAAGGGGAATGCAGAGTGAAATCATCGAAGCAGATCTGGTATTGTGGACTGTTGGAACCAAACCTCCTCTTCCTCAGCTAGAACCTTCAGATGCACCATTTGTAATTCCACTCAATGCTCGAGGACAGGCTGAAACAGATGAAACACTCCGTGTTAAGGGTCATCCCCGGATATTTGCCCTTGGCGACTCGTCCGCATTAAGGGATTCAAGTGGACGGATACTTCCAGCCACTGCACAGGTGGTAACTGCTGCTTGAAATCCTATGTGATAATACTATGACATGTAAATAAAATTTTCAGTATACTGTCATTTTCTTATTGTTTCCCCTTGCCTTGCAGGTTGCATTTCAGCAAGCAGACTTCACTGGTTGGAATCTGTGGGCTGCAATCAATGGGCGTCCACTTTTGCCATTTAGGTACTTACTTTTGCCATTTGGGTACTTAACTACACACTCTTAAGTCCTAACACTATACTTGTTCCTCATGGGGATGCCAGGTTTCAGAATCTAGGTGAGATGATGACCTTGGGAAGAAATGATGCTGTCATTTCTCCGAGTTTTATTGATGGATTGACATTAGAAGGACCTGTTGGTCATACTGGTAAGTCAGCCCCTATGCACATCTCTTCATTATGTTAGTTACTTACTAAATAAAATAGCAAAAAAAACAGGTTTGAGTTTTTCTGTTTTTGCAGCGAGAAAGATAGCTTACTTGATCAGGTTACCAACAGATGAACATGGGCTTAAAGTGGGGATTAGCTGGCTTACAAAATCTGCCATTGATTCAGTGTCATCGCTGCAAAGTACCTTGTACAAGGTCCTTTCGGGCTCATAGCTTCCGAAAGAATCAGAGAGCTTGGCTGAATTGCAGACTCAGCAACTCTAAGAGAAGATCGAGTACAGCTATTTTTTTATTGACAATCTGTTTCCTAACATAAATTTGGAGATGTAGATATGGGCATGCAAACGCCGGTATATATTTCCGTTACTTGTGGATAATAAAAGAAATGGAATTGCAAGAATTGTTTTCGGGGGTTCTATTAATTGGAAGGATCTGCATTATTCAATTTTAGACACGGGTTTTGCTAACATTGTGATATTGGCTACTCGGAGCCAAATATCTGACAATATTTTTTATTTATTTAAACTGATTTTAATAACATACTCATTCAACATAGTTAATATCTTTCATTACTTGGTAGGTAGACATGTCATTCTTTATCCCTTTGTTCAGTTGAGAGGACTTCAGAGGGTGGGGGGGTTTGGTGGAAGAGATTTTTTTTTAAAAAATAGTAGGATTATAGTATTTTCTTTGTTTATTTTTGTTTATCCTTTTCTGTGTCCCATTTTTATAATTTTCGACCAAATATCTTTAATTTTTATTTATTTTCATTTTATCAACGTATTTTTATTCCAACGCATTCTTTCCTCTATTAATAAAGCATGTTTATTTTATTTCGTCTAGAATATAAGAAGGGAAAAAGCTTAAGCATAGTTATCTAAAATATGAATATAATCTAATTCGTTTATACGAACACAATCTAATTAAATTGAATGAAATTAAATCATCTTTCACTCAATTACAAATACTTTTTAAGTTTTTTTATTTTTTTCCTATCTGGCTCCTATAAAGATAATTTATAACTTTTTTAATTAGTAAAAATTAAAACAGAATAAAAAAGATGAAATGACCGTTGCCTCAGCATCTATAAAGAAAAAAAAAGATATCAATGTACATTTGAAAACAAATATAAATCCCATATTAAGTTTTACAAATATAAATTATGAAAATTTAAGTGAAAATTGAAAACACAGTAAAAGAATAATATCAAATCTTCTAGAAAATAAATATAAGTATTTATAAATAAAAATTTACAATTTTAATACAAAATTTTTAATTTCATTAATTTGGTTTAAATTCCGTTAATGGTTAACCTTTGTTCTGTAAATTTAAAGTTTTTAACAGTTTCTAAAAGATTGATTATATAT
>Ga0123340_1006164_pt1 | contig 11441 bp, 8 predicted proteins | sample SirMexnodulemix_FD_89961 | JGI IMG/M metagenome (GOLD analysis project Ga0123340, IMG submission 89961) | Root nodule microbial communities of legume samples collected from Mexico - Siratro Mexico nodule mix | ecosystem: Host-associated > Plants > Roots > Nodule | place: Mexico: Nepantla... | reverse complement strand
TTTTTTTTTTTTTATTTTTTTTTACACTAAAAATAATATTTTTTTTTTTTGTTATTTATTTTAAAATTTTTTATAAAAATAAATTTTTTTTTTTTTTTTTTTTTTTTTTTTTTTTTTTTTTTTGGGTTAAATATGTGGATAGTTTTTTTTTTTTTTTTAATTTTTTTGGTGTTCAACATACTTTATGTTGAAGTCATGATTATTGTCATTTTTGTTATAAAATGTGATTAGTGGAAAGATTTTAAAAAACTTTGGTTAGAATGTGACTATTCTTTACTTTGTCAAGCTTTTGGTTCAATATCATTTATTAGATTCTTAAGATAGATATACATATTTGTGATAATATGAATTTCATGTCTTTATGAAGAATAATAATTATGCTGATTTGACTAATTTAGGTGTAAAAAATATGGTTGAGTTTGCTTGGTATTTTATTTAACTTAATTGTATTATGTTGAATTTTTTTCATAATAAGTTTCAACTTCTTTATTTCATTTCGTATGTTGAAAACTTTTTTTCTATGGTTTAGTATGAACTTTCATTTCTTTTGTTATTTATTTTTTTATTTTTTTAATAATACTTTTTAATATGATGATAGATGATTGATAAGTTGTGAAAAATCAGTTCAACTAAAATATCATATTCCATTATAATATTTAACAAGAGTTTTTCTACTAAAAGAAAGTTCTCATAACTATCTCAACTTTTTTTTTTCACTTTTGAGTGACACTCTTAGTTCATATTTCATATTTCACAATTAAGTTTTAATTTATTTTACTTTTTTACTTTTATCATTTTAACAGTAAATCAGCGATCCATGCCCATTAATACTATTCCACAGAATTTGGTGTAGTTCATAATACTACAGATCCAAACTAAAAAAAAAATCTAATTCAAACCCAATCTCACCGTGTAACTCAATCTGTGGACGAATTTCTACCTATGTTCATATGTTGTTTTAGACACCATAACTCTCAATCTCCTTCTTGAGTTTTCCAAGAATGATCAATAATTGGCCTCAATAATAAGCTTTTGACTTGTACTTACCAAACAAGATGTGAACACAAGAATTCTGGCAAAGTGGCAACCTATTAACGTTGTTTTTATCAGTGACATTCACAGAGAAAGCAACAAAGTTCATGTTTTCAGTTTATTCTTTTATGGCATTGTGTTTTGTTTGGTCATGAATTAGTGGGTTCTGGTCAATGTTCGTGTAGACTCTCACAAAGTCCCACTCAGTGTAGCGTCTCGAGTTGGATGAAATCAAAGTCCCGTGAATAAAAAATATTTATTTTTATCCTCAATTATATACATATATAATGTTTATACTTATTTAAAATATTGACTAAATAATTAAAGAAACAATACAATTAAAATAAAAAAATATGATATTATCAAAAATTTAATATACACATATTCTTTTATTAAAAATTGAGTTTAAATTTAATTTATTTTCACAAAATCCACTTACTGAAATCTTCAACATTTTCTCTTATTACTAAATAAGAATAAAAAAAATTGTAATTACATAAAATTTTAAAATTAAATGCCTAATAAACTCAAATGATCTTAATAATTTAAAACAAAGACAGATATAAAATAATATATATATATATATATATATATATATAATTTTTTTATCTTTATCTCAATTTGTAAAATTAAGTATTACTTATATTTATGTTTGATTGATATTTAGTAATTAAAAAACTAATCTCATATTATGTAGTTTTTCCGCTTATTCAACGGACAAAGTGGAAACAGTTATTCTAATTGAAAGTCTTAATATAGAGTATAAGTAAATAACCGATTTCCTATATGAATTGTTTCACACGGAAGAGATTGGAACATTTCATTGTCACTGATTTTGGATAAAGATGTGTGTGGGTTCCTTGTCACTTTCTTTGTCTCAGTATCATATTTTATTTAATGGGACCACTGAAATAATAATGAGTAAGCTTTAAATAAAAAGTTTTGGCGACATAATTATTTTGATTATGAATGAGATGAAATATAGAAGGAAATAATTTGAACGTATGGAATAAAATCTTAATATTTCATTATGTTATGACATAATGAAACAAAAATTTTAAACGTAAATATATTTTTAATTTTAAAAACGCATCGGATCTATAAAAAACTCTCTTTCATTTCATTCTTCTAAAATTTAAAATTATTAATTTTAGTTTCTGTAAAATTAACAAATTTTATAGTTTTGGATGGTGTAATTTTTTTTCTTTATTTTTAATCCTTTAAATATGAACTCACAATTTTCTGTCTCCTAATAAATCTCACTTATAAATAATAAACAATAATTTCACTTTTTCACTAAGCATAAAAATAATTTCAACAAGTTCTCCTCCAAAAATAAAAATGTTTAAGAATAATATCATTAAAAAAAAAACTCATCAACATTATTTTCGAAACATAGGTTCAAGAATATATTCCTAAGTTTTTTCCATATACAATTTTCACTAATTTTTATTTTAAGAAAGACAAATTTAAATCTAACTTAACTTTATAAAATAGATAATGTCTCTATATAGATTCTTTTTAACATTTATATTTAAAAGGTTTCAAAAATGGTATGTTCTATAATTGACGATGATATTTTTTTCTCAATTAAAAAACTACGAAATAAATGTTTTTATACAGATGAACTAAAAAAATTCTATTGTTAAATTGGAAAATATATTTAAACTTCAAACTTGAACTAAACTATGATAATTATATTGTTTGCACATACTTCTTTTTTTTTTACATTATTGAGAGTAGTCTAAATCGAACCTTATTTTGAATCATTATTAGTTCTCGTTATAATATTAAAAATAATCTCTTTCATATTAACTATATAAAAGTTTTTGCATAGATTATAAAAAGATTTTCACGTCGATTTAAAAAATAGTATCTCGGTTATCTTTATAATTGATTTAAAAAGTTTATATTTTTTAAATTTAGTTGTTATACTAACCTATTTAAAATGATTTCTTCTAAAAACTATGTGATTTAAAAATAATGATTTCTGAAATAGGGTTAAGTAAAAATAATTGACAAAGAAATGTCTTGTAATGGAACTTGGTTATATTAAAGTTAGTTTTAATATGTTTCAAATTCTTCACATCCCATAGTAATAATCACTTTCCAATAAGTGTTCATATGTGATGATAATTAAACACAATTCTTTGGTATTGTTCGTATATAGTGTAAACACATAATACCAAGTGGGTTGACCTATGAATTCATGCATTGGTTTTTAAGTATATAAGACCACTAATTTCTTTTCTATGGTCCTTGTTGCTTGTTCAAATAAAACACTCATGCACGTACGCGGTTGTTGAGTGTGATTCTATTTGTAATTTTTCTTTCCCATTACGTGTTTGTCTTTTCCTCTTTCTCTCTTTTCTTTTTAAATAATATTATTATTTTTTATCTCATTATGAAGAAGAAGAAACACAAACCAATTATTTACAATGCCAAAATCATGTTTACACAGGTTCTTCATTTCTTTCCTAGTTACAATGTCTAATCTTGTTTACTCTAGTTTCTTCATTTCTTTGCTAATTACTTCAACAAATCTCCTGCATTCTGGCCTTAATCTAGATCATTTGGGGTGCACAAGGGTACTTTGGTTTGATTTTTAGAAAAGAAAAAAAAATTCAAACTAAATACATCAATAATATCTTGTTATACTTTTTTTATTTGAAGATCTAATCTAAATCCAATTAATCTTTTTAACTAACTTCTTTAATTTTTTTAATGTATAGTAATATGATTTTCTCATATGTTAAAATCTAAATCATTTATTTTGTAAAAAAAATTAATATTAATTGAGTGAAAGGTGATCATATGGTTGTATTTCTAAAAATTGAGAGACCTGATTGTATTTTTATTAATAAGGAAACGGAATTGAATAAAATAAATATTAGAATTAAATATTTAAATAAGCTTTTGAACATTGGGCATTTTCAAATTTAGTTTTAATTCAATAATTAGAAAAAAATACTGAAAAATCTACTTTCAATGATAACAATCATATCATATGCTTAATGAGTTATACTGGTCCTTGAAAATTATATTTACCAAATCATAAATAATAGATCATAGACTTTAATGATAAAACAATTCAGTTATAAATTGTTTAAAACATGTGATAACACTTATAAAATAATGGAACATTTAAAAAAGAATATATGGCCCGGATGTTTTTTCTTTCCATCTCCTTATGGGTCATTTCTTCGTGCAATCCCATGATTTCAATCTTCACGGCATAGAGTAATGAATGACTATTGTGCCCTCGTTACATACATTTTTAGATTGTGTACTTTAGAATTTTTTTATTTTTTATATTATACTGCATTCCTCATACAATCTATAATGTATTTTCAATAAAGAAATACATTTTCGAATTTGTATTCCAGGAAATTTTCAGAGTATCGAGTCCGGAATAAACATGCACAGCAAAAAGAACAAAAAAAGTTACAAAAATTATATTTCATTAAGGGCAAAGTGATGATTTAACCACTCTATTGGGGTGAAGGTTAAAATCATGGGGTGCAGGTTAAAATCATGGGGTGCAGGAAGAAATGTCCTTCCTTAAGGGCTCTGATTGAAACAAGGAAATTGCTAAATGGGAGTTCTATTTGCACTCCCCTTATTTCTAGTATACCACTTTATAGGATTAATAGTGAATTTGGTTTTTGAAAGATGCTATGAATTTAGTCTTTGAAAGAATAAAAAAATTATTCGATTCATGAATCTGTAAAATAATCAAATCGATTTATAATGCTATATAAACACTCCATGAATACATGACAATCATGGCCTTTTATCTTAGACATCTTCCCCTTCTCTACATCAACACACCTAGCCAAGTTCGAAGAATAACTATTAGGCATTCTAAGTTCTTTGATCCAACGACAAACTAATTTTGCTTCCTCTGTAGTTAAAGTGTAATTTACTTTTGGCTTTAACATCTTCCCATTAGTATGTAACTTTAACTCCAAATTTGGCCGTCTACAATACAACGCTATGTCTTTCCTTGCTTTATCATTGTCTTTTGTCTTACCTTTGCCATCCATAATAATGTTGAGGATTTGTCAAAGAAATTTTTCTCTATATGCATTAAATCAAGATTGTGTCTCAACATGTTATCTTTCCAATATGGAAGATCTCAAAAGATACTTCTTTTTGTCCAATTATACCATTTTCCATATCCTGATAACTTTCTTACATAAGGGTTATCAATGACTTTAGGTAGATCCTTAATTACATGCCAAATCTGCTCGGATGTCAACATAGATGGCGACCCACCCATTTCAACTTTTTCCTTTTTGAAAGCATTTTTGTTCCTCCTAAATGTATGATCATTGGGCAAGAATCTACAATGTGAGTCAAACCAACTATTTTTTCCTCCATAGTATAATCTAAAGGCCTTTGTATCGTCCATGTAATATGGGCATGCCAATTTTCCTTGAGTCCCCCAACCTGATAACATACCATATGCAGGAAAATCATTAATAGTCCACATCAAAGTTTCCCTCATCATAAAATTTTTCTTCCTTTATCATATGTTTCAACACCACTCCACAACTTTTTCAAATCATCAATCAAAGGTTCTAAATAAACATCAATACCTGTCTTTGGATTACGTGGTCCAAGAATGAGACAACTTAAAAACATATAAGATCTAGACATGAGCATTTCAGGAGGAAGATTGTATGGGGTCACAATTATAGGCCAACAAGAATAAGGCTTGGAAGATGTTTGAATAAATTGGTTAAATCCATCAGAGCATAAACCAAGTCGTACATTACGAGGTTCAGCGGCAAAATCTAGATGTACTTTGTCAAAGTACTTCTAGGCTTCACCGTCACATGGATGACGTAATACACATGAATCTCTTATATTCTCATAGTGCCATGTCATTTGATCTGCAGTTTGTATAGATGCAAACAACCTCTTTAACCTTGCAATTATAGGCAAATAGAACATTGTCTTCATTGTGATTAGTTTGTTTTTATTTCTTCCAAGTTTTTGGGGTGGTACCTTGGCTTATGACAAAATTTGCGTTGTAGTAGGCCTTCATCATTTTTTCCATATTCATTGTCATAAAAAAGCATGCAACCTTTCACACAACAATCAATCCTCTTAACTTCTAATCCCAACTTTGACACTAACCTCTTAGCATCAAAATAATTTTTTGGCAATTTCTCCTTGTGGGTGTTATATCCAAAAAGAGTTTTGAAACGAAATCCAAACATTGATCAGGCACATTCCAATTAGACTTGCTAGCTAACAATCGCGCACACACTGATAATTTTGAATCTGTTACCCCTTTAAATAAAGGCTTATTAGCCTCTAACAACAAATTATAAAACCTTTGATCTTCTTCATTTGGATGTTCATGCTCATCCATGTTATGTAAATATGATGATTCAAATATTTCATGTTGTCTAAGAGCATCAAACACCATCTCATTCATTGCCATAAAATGCTCACATTCAACCACATTTAAACCACTACTTGACTCACACAATTATCATTAACATGTGGTTATTCTTCTCTATGATCAATCCAAACATAGTAGTTAGGCGTAAAACCATTTTTGTAAAGATGAAGCTTAACCATTTCAATTGGAAAAATATGTGTAGAATGAAATTTATTGCATGGACATCTAGTTTGCCTTTCATCCAAGTAAGATTGTTGTTCACAGGCTTTAATGGCAAACTGTTCAATCCCATTTACAAAACTTTCTTTCAAACCTCGTCTAACACTATAGCATCTATCGTATATCCAATCCTGATTGATATGAAACCACTCCATTTTCTGTGTATTCAAAACATAGAGCTTAGTTTAAAATCTCTAAATGGTTATATTAACAAACCCTACTAAAGGTACTACTTACCAAAAATTTTTAGTAGAATATATTCAATGCTTCTAAATATTCTATAACATTTTTCCTATACTTATATAACTAAATAGTATAATATTATATATAATATTTTCTAAATATTCTATAATGTTTCTGCACAAAAATCCACAACAAAAAATGAAGATGGATGGGATTGGGATTATAGTGGAAGCAAACAAAATACATAACTTATAATAAAACAACAAAAATATAAGCAATATAGAAAACTAATAAATATACACTACCATGAGATGGAGTATAGCAAGATAACCACACTATTATGAAAACTTTTACACTTTCTATAATGTATAATATATGCATATAAATTTTCAAAATAATAAAAATTACTCATATTAACAACATTCCTAATTAACAATAAAATGTCATAGGTATCAAACAAAACACACAAGTAAACACCAATAGAAGTCAAACACACGTTTCCTAGATAAGAATTATTGGTCATTATCGACTAAATTAAAGTCTTCTTTATTATTTTAACTACTATTACATCTATAGATTTCAGTTTCCCAAAAATAGCCATCTAGACATGTCCTATGACATCTACTATTTGTCTGCTACAACGGCTACACAATTATAGCGCTATTTATAAAAATAAAAGTAAATTTTTATATTTATAAAATACTCCAATTTTAAATTAAAAGAACTATTAAAAGATCTTCGTGATTTCTCTTGGTTGAATTGTAGCATTAAAAAAGAGTAGCATTCCAAAACAAAAAAAATGAGGAGCATGTCTCTTGGTTAAAGTACAACATTAAAAAAGAGGAGCATTCTAGAACTATGTAGATTTCAAATTGATATGCTACAACAGTTATACTATTATAATGCTATTTATAAAAGTAAAAATAAATTTTTATTTTTATAAAATACTCAAATTTTAAATTAAAAGAATTATAGAAAGGATTTCATGATTTCTCTTGGTTGAAGTGTAATATTAAAAAAGATGAGTATTCTAAAACCAACAAGAATAGGAGCATTACTCTTAGTTGAAGTACAACATTAAAAAAAAGACCATTCCAAAATCATGTAGACTTAGGATTGAAAGTTTACATTGACTTTAGGTTCTTGATGGTTGGTACAAGACCAACAAAACCAAAAAAAGTGTGCATAATTGGTAAATACAACAATAAAACAATTTATTTTTCACAACTTATGCTATATATGCGTGCCCCGCCCAACCCCTATCGTTATTAACCCCTAACTCCCTAAGACATTGGAGATGGAGGAGTGGGAAAATAGAATCACAGTTCTGAATTGAAAGAGTTATTATGTAGACAAAAACAAAAAATTAAGATGGATGAGACTGGGATTATAGTGAAAGCAAACAAAATACATAACTTATAATAAAACACCAAAAATATAAGTAATATACAAAACTAATAAATAATTACTACAGTGAGATGGAGTATAGTAAGATAACCACACTATTATGAAAAAACATACAAATTTTCAAATTAATAAAAATTACTCAAATTAATAACATTCATAATTAATAATAAAATGTCATAGGTATCAACCAAAACACACAAGTAAACATCAATAGAAGTCGAACACACATTTTCTAACAATTATTGGTAATCATCAATTAAATTAAACTCTTCTTTATTATTTTAATTACTATTACCTCCATAGATTTCAACTTTGGATATTATAATCCCAAAAATAGCGGTCTAGACATGACCCACTATTTGTTTGCTACAATGGCTACACTATTATTATAGCGCTATTTATAAAAATAAAAATACATTTTTATATTTATAAAATACTCCAATTTTAAATTAAAAGAATTACTAAAAGATCTTCATGATTTCTCTTGGTTAAAGTGTAGCATTAAAAAACATTAGCATTCCAAAACCAAAAAAATAGGAGTATTTCTCTTGGTTAGAGTACACCATTAAAAAAAAAGGAGCATTCTAGGACCATATAGATCTGAAATTGATCTACTACAACAGCTACGCTATTATAATCTATTTATAAAAATAAAAATAAATTTTTATTTTAATAAAATACTCAAATTTTAAATTAAAAGAATTATAGAAGTGTAACATTAAAAAAGAAGAGTATTCTAGAACCAACAAAAATAGGAGCACTAATCTTGGTTGAAATGCAACATTAAAAAAAAAAAGACCATTCTAGAACTATGTGAACTTGGGATTGAAAGTTTACATTATTGTTGGTTATGACCCTTGACTTTAAGTTCTTGATATTTGATACGGGACCAACAAAACCAAAAAAAGGTGTGCATAATTGGTAAATACAACAATAAAAAAATTCATTTTTCACAACTTATGCCATATATGCGTGCCCCGCCCAACCTTGTCATTATTAACCCCTAACCCCCTAAGACATTGCAGATGGAAGAGTTAGAAAATAAAATCATAGTTCTGAATTGAAAAAATTATGTACTAAAGAGAAAAACATTATATATCTTCAATTATGTACGAAAAAGAAAAACATTATCTTCCAGTAAGATGAAATGTCGTGTTGAAGCTTTTATAACATAACTTTGAAAGGATTTACAAAGAACATAAAAAACTACAACTAAATATTTTCAAATCTCGTCTTATGCATCAAATCTAAATTACCCCACAAAATATCATGTGCGTCTTAGGCAAACAATTGAACAATTCACCAAAGCAAGTAATTACATGAAGAAATACCAGAAGAAATACCAGAGTAAGAATTTCACCCACTAATAAAGATATACCATTAAATGTCTTTGAAATGTCACGGTCTTTACAAAGTAATATAACCAAAAATCTTGATTCACCACAATAACATAGACATCGTGCCAAAATTGAAAAGCTTATTCGTCAAAGAAACAAAATTATTGCCAAACACAACAATAACATATCAGCCATCAGGAAATAGAAGAGACCAGCCAGATTCACTACCATACTAATATCTTTTTCTCAAAAAGTTCTTTAATAGAGAAATAACTAGTAAAGGGAGAAGAAAATGAAGGAAGATATAGCGGAAGGAACTATGAGAGTGTGGCGGCGATGGACAGTGGCACAACAGTTGTGGTCAGCCAGGCTAGGCGACGAAAACCAAGATTTGGTTAGGGCAGTGACGACGGTGCTTGCGAGAGCAACCAGTGTGTTTAGGTCTAGCAGTGAAGGCAATGACTATTTGGGCTGAGAAAGTGACGGCAGGGACCAAGGTTTGGTCGGATTAGCCGTTGCAATGCTTGATGGTGGTCCAGGTGGTCAATTTGGGATGGTGAGGGTTTTGGAAGCAATAGGTTTGGAGGAAAGTTTTTGAGAGAGTGGGTTTTGTGTTATGAGTGGAAATGTAGGAAGAGTGGAATAAAATATTCATAAGTGAAAAAAGAAAATCAAATCCATAGTAGGTTTGGAGGGAAGGTTTGAAGGGAGTGGGTTTCGTGTTATGAGTGGAAATGTAGAAAGAGTGGAATAAAATATTCATAAGTAAGAAAAAGAAAATCAAATCCGTTATTACCTTTACATACGAAAAAAATTGGTATGTAATTTGTTTTTATATATGGAATTAAATCTGTATGTAAATGTTCGTATTTAAAGTATATTTTACATACAGATTGATATTTGTAGATAATATTTCATATATAATGTCTATTTTACATACAGTATTACATCCGTTTATAATAATATGTAATATTACGTATGTAATTTGCATTTTTTTTGTAGTGATAATTTATATAATATTGTTTTCATAATACCAGATTGTTTTCTCATTTAGACAAGATCCTCCCTACTTCAATCTCAGATGGAAGCACTCAATTTGTCTTAATAAAACTTATTATATACAAATTATATAATACTCTTAACTATAAAAAGCTAAAGATTTTTTTGAAAAAATTTATTTTCATAAATTAAATTTCTATCTCAACCAAACAACAACAAATCAAGCTTTCATAATTCATCTCATAAATCACATTATCATTAATACTGATTACCGTTAATCAATATGATCAATTTAGATAAATTTTTATTTTAAACTAATATAAAAGAAATATAAAATTAGTTTTCCTTACCTAACATTTAAAAAAATATGCAATTAGCTTTCCTTACATAACATTTTTTTTTTAAACATGCAATTAGTTTTCCTTACCTAACATTTTAAAAGAAAACATGCAATTAGGTTCCCTTACCTAATATTTTAAAAAAACATGAAATTAGTTTCTCTCACCTATATAAAGCAGAGACATTCAAAAGAATTTCAAAAACCTAAAATCACATACAAACTAACTCTGTTCAAAAATATGATTGGAAACTCTTTTTCTACTTGACACCAAAAATCTAAAGATGACGGGTCAATTAAGGAGAAGAAAAACTTTTGAAAGAAAAAGAGTTGATGGTTTTTATAAAAATACAAGAGAGATGGTGATTGTCATTATAAAACAAAAAATGGAATAATTATTTTTGTATTTTTATGGAGTTTTCTCTTTTTTAAACAAAATTATTTAGTTGTCATTTATTTATCTCTGTAACTAAATTTTAAGTTAGTTTTTTTTTATTTTAAAAACTATTTT
>Ga0123340_1006162_pt1 | contig 11442 bp, 9 predicted proteins | sample SirMexnodulemix_FD_89961 | JGI IMG/M metagenome (GOLD analysis project Ga0123340, IMG submission 89961) | Root nodule microbial communities of legume samples collected from Mexico - Siratro Mexico nodule mix | ecosystem: Host-associated > Plants > Roots > Nodule | place: Mexico: Nepantla... | reverse complement strand
ATTATTTTAAAAAATTTATAAAAATAAAAATAAAGATAATTTTTTATTTGTTAAAAATTAAAAATATTTTTTTTTATTTTTTATATTTTTTAAAAGCAAATTTTTTTAAATTTTTTTTTTTTTTTTTACCAAATTGGTATAGATTTATATGCTATATATAAAATTTTGTAATTTATTTAAAAATTACTAAAGTGGATAAGTCGGGTTAGCTAGTATAACTTTGAATTGAGAAGTCGTCTGCATGCTTAAATTTTACTCACATCATTTTTTTCTCTCAGTTTTATAAAAGTCTTTAAAAAAAATTGACTTTTTCCTTTTTTTTATATTAAAATCGTGCTGGATAATACAATTTCAGTATATTGTTTTTATTTTAAAGTCGTACTAGGTAACAAAATTTTAGTATATTTATTTATTTTATTTATCTGGTTTTTCTTTAGGTGGTTAATTTTTTTTCAACATTTAACGTGATGGATAATACGACTTTAGTGTAGGAAATTTTTTTATTTTGTATAATTTTTTGAAAAGTAGTTAATTTGATTTTTCTTCCGTCTTTTAGTAGTGTTTTTTTTAACTATGTTTATTTTTTTCTGTAATTATAGTAGTGCTTTAAGATGGTGAAGTTTATTCTTTTATTTTTTTAAATTATTTGTTTTGAATATGTTAATCTTTTATTTGTTTCTTAATTTCTTATAGTATAATTGGATTGGTTTAATTATGAAAAATGTTTAATATAATATAATTTTAAATTATAATATTAAAGTAGATGAGGGCGTATGAAAAAAAATATCAATTGTTTTCAGCTTTTGTATTATGAATTGGAAGACCCAAGAGATTAGAACCTAAGCACTTGCATGATAGACAAACATTGCCAGTATTTAGTTTGGCTCCGAAGAATACTATTAACTGAAAATTAATATCAGCAATTCAGGATCATGAAACAAATACATATTACCTATGATGTTGGGTTTCAACTTTTAAGGCATCGCAAAGTTGTTGGATAAAATGATTCATTCAAATTCCTTGTTTGTGCATAGGTGCGGTGGTTGGAATATCCATAGCAGTTCTGATATGCCTTTTCATGGTTCAAAGATTGGGAACTGATAAAGTAGGTTACAGTTTCGCTCCTATTATCTGTGTGTGGTTCGCCTTAAATGCAGGCATTGGTCTATTCAATTTCATCAAGTACGATCCAACAGTAGTCAAAGCATTAAATCCAAAATACATAGTAGATTATTTTAGAAGAAACAAGAAAGATGCATGGATTTCTCTTGGTGGTGTTGTGATGTGCATAACAGGTACATTTGTTTCTCGTAGATGCGGAACTCCCAGCCCTTAATCGTTTATTTGCCATAACACTAGAGTTTATAGATTTTCTTTCGGCAGGAACTGAAGCACTATTTGCTGATCTTGGGCATTTCACAGTTCGGTCCATACAATTAAGCATGTGCTGTGTGACATACCCTGCTGTCATACTTTGCTACACTGGACAAACCGCATTTCTTCGCAAAAACAACGATCTTGTTTCAGACGCTTTCTACAAGTCCATACCACGTACTTCGGTTTTACCTTTAAAAACCACAAAAATAGTCAATCCTGTTTGTTCCAAAATGACAACACAAAGCAAATTTGTATCATAACAACTAACCAATAGTGCCTTCGTATCTTGCAGATCCTTTATATTGGCCAATCTTTGTTATTGCTGTTATGGCATCCATTATAGCTTCTCAAGCCATGATCTCCGGGACTTTCTCCATCATCCAACATTCCCTCTCACTTGGATGTTTTCCTCGTGTGAAAATAGTTCATACATCAGCCAAGTACGAAGGACAAGTTTACATACCCGAAATCAATTTCATTCTTATGATTGCATGTGTTGCAGTCACAGCTGGATTTGGAACCAACACAAAACTTAGCAACGCTTATGGTAAGTCAATCTTTCAAAACCTTAAATTTTAGTCTTAGGAACCATCTCAATTAGGCATAGAGAAACTTAAATAAGTTTGTGCTTGCAGGGATAGCAGTGGTGTTCGTGATGACACTTACATCTGCTTTGGTAGTGTTAATCATGGTCATGATATGGAAGACTCACATACTTCTGGTTATCGGCTATGTGCTTCTTATTGGTTCTGTTGAGCTTATGTATTTAAGCTCGGTGCTGTACATATTCACAGAAGGAGGGTATCTTCCTCTTGCATTTGCTGCGGTGCTAATGACCATCATGTACATTTGGCATTATGTGTATAGAAGGAAGTACTACTACGAACTGGAGAATAAGATTTCTCCAGAGAAGCTTAAGGGGATTACTACTGGAAAAAACTTAGCTCGAATGGATGGACTTTCCATATTCTATTCTGAACTTGTTCAAGGCATTCCACCCATTTTCGAGCATTATGTGACAAACATTCCTGCAATAAACTCTGTGGTTGTCTTTCTGTCCATCAAATACTTGCCTATTAGCAAAGTTCCTGCGGAAGAGCGGTTTCTATTTCAACAAGTGGAACATAAAGAACTCAGTGTGTTTCGATGTATCGCCAGATACGGATACACTGATGTGCGGAACGAGGAAGAGCCTTTTGAGCATTTGTTGGTTAAGAGGCTGAAAGAATTTATAGGTGGTAGATTTTTGGCATCCCATAGAGCTGTACTTAACGATAAAACTGGAGAAAAAGAAGTGAATGGTGGTGGGGTTGGTGAGTTTGAGGGGATGCAAGGCGTTGAAAACGGAGTAGAAGCTATTGAAAAAGCAGTACGAGAAGGGATTGTTCACTTGATTGGTGAGAGTGAGGTGGTTGCTAGCAAAGGAGCTAGCATAAGGAAAAGGATTCTGATAAACTATGGTTACAATTTCTTGAAGAACTTGAGGCAAACTGATAAAGTATTTGATATTCCTCATAAGCGTATGGTCAAAGTGGGCATGACTTATGAACTTTGACAGTGACAAGCATAGACTGAACAATGATCAGTCAGAAAGGAACGAGGAAGAAGATTTTGGTTTCAATGTTGTAATGGCTGTCTTCTTCTGATTTCTCTCTTTCTCTAAATGTTTATGGATCATACAAATAAATTTGAGAAAGTTATTAAATCTTCTTAATTAAATTAAAATTTGAGAAAGTCTATAAAATGATTTCTCTTAGTAGCATTGCTGTTGTTCTTGATAAAATCAATTGAATTAATTATCTTCTCATTGACCTGAATATCTCTTCTAGCATACCCAAAGTTTTTTTTAACAATCTTATTGTTATTCTTCCTTCATGGCGCGTGTGCAACACAAGCTTATGCAGCTAATTCATATATCAATCAATTTCCAACTTAGTGATTTCCAACTTATTGTTTTCCCCTGCATTCCTGTTGTTCTAGACAGACAAACCTGCAAATACAACCACATATATGCCAGCTCTCTTCCACCCCTCCCTCTAATTCCTTGTGTTCTAATTTACTTAAACCCCAGTTTAATAATTATCACTCTTTCCTGCATGAGGCAACTCAATAAGCAAATATATAAATTAGGTAATACTTTCCAAACCAATCTGATACGTAATAGTTCATTCTTTACCATCTAAACTTAGTCTAGGACCATCCCTTGAGCTATGCAAGCTTAAAAATCTCTTTATCGTCCATTATCTCATTATTAAACACTATTTTATTCCTATGCTTTTAAATTTTCCACAATATAGCCACTCACATTTCCCTCCATACTATATTTATCTTCTTATTAAAACCTGACAGATAGTAACTTTAAGAATGGTTTACAATTGTTTGTTACCTTCCAGATGACATTCTTAACCACGTATTATAGTTATGCCACACACTTTTTATACAACTTTACAATTAATGAGAATATGTTGGACAATTTCCTCACTCTTGTTGCACAATGGACATAAATTACTAAGGACTAAGACTCTTCTTTTTTCTAGCTTAAATCTAGTTGGTAGTTATTTTAAGGCATCATAACTCCCTAAATCATTTATTTCTTGAAAGACTAACTTTCTTCCAGCTATAGAAATTAACTTTCTTTTCTATGTGGATAATCTAGACTTAAATCTTAACAATAAGTGGCTTCTAGAATGATAATTTATTAGAATTTTCACCTATTTATAAAAATATTATAACAATGATACATATATAATAAATATAACATGATATCAATTAAAGTTGACTTATTAACAAACTAATATGACATCAACCACAAATAATATGTATTCTTGAATTTAACATAACATATTACATTAACTTTTTGTTTTTTAAAACAAATTTTGAATATTTAAGAGTGAGACAAAATTGAGATTATTATCATAAACGAAAAGAAAACTATTAAGTCACGAAGTTTCCATGGCCGGTTATTAGAGTTGAATGAATGAATAAAAGGAAAGAGATTTGAAGTGGAATACATAAGATTTATTTCACGTCCAACAAAATTTGACGCGGATAATTTGTCCCAAGTTACAATGTTATCATCCCTATGCCAATGCAGTGCAAGGAAGGCAACCGCAACACGTAGAATCTGTGAATAAAGTTGTTTAGTTGTTGACAAAACTACCTCTTCAGTAAGTTTCAAACCCTATTTATTGTCATTATTAAAAAACAAACAAACAGAAAGGAACATTATTAATGGATATTGAAGTGGTGCAGGTTGTTTACTTGACGTACTCATCTAACATTTAAACGGTTATAAAAAAACAAATATTGGTAACATTTATAACTAAAACTAATTTATATTTAATACGAATATAAACATATCATTTAAGCACCACAATATTCTCGCATTCAATAAGCTTTTATATTCATCTTATATTTATTATTTTACCTTCATCCTCCTCTCTTGTCCTTTCTAATACATTTGTGAAATCTTGACTGACGCGGTTGTCCTAACATCATTTCTTTATTTAAACACTCCTTGTACGTAATATCCTTGGAGGCATGAAATTTGAGAGAAGATATTCACCGATTATTAGAGATTGAAGGTGTGTGCATTCAGCAAGGTATATGCTACAGAACGTTCATTTAGCAAGCGAAAGCATGAACATGTCTTCTGAAGTAGAGGAAGAGGGCATGCAGAGCAATGGAAACGTTGGAAATACAAAGCAGCACCATGATCATCCTTCTCCTCTCACGGGGAAGAACCTTTCATGCCAAAACTTGACAAGAAATGATTCTCTAGACATGGAATCACGCAGCTTCCCTAAACCCTTTAGAGTACACATACATATACCATTTTTTTCCTTTCATTTCCAGCTTTCATAACATTTATTTACGTGCTTCATTTCTTATCATGGTTGTTGGTAACATATATAATAGGGGCCATCGATGTCAGTGATTCTGCACCTAGCGTTTCAAAGCATCGGAATTGTATACGGTGACATAGGTACTTCACCGTTGTATGTGTATGCAAGTACCTTCGTGGATGGCATAAAAAACAACGATGACATTTTGGGTGTTCTTTCTCTGATCTTCTATACCATCACTCTCATTCCTCTTGTTAAGTACGTATTCATCGTCTTAAGGGCCAATGATAATGGCGATGGTACGTATCACCACCATCATTTCAAAACATGAGTTAAATAAATATTTGCATGTAGCTTTATAATGAACTATAATGTGTGTTTTAGGTGGGACTTTCGCTTTGTACTCTCTGATATGTCGTTATGCGAAAGTGGGACTAACTCCAAATCAACAAGTAGAAGATACAGAAGTATCTAATTATAAGTTGGAGTTGCCAAACAATAACCGTATGAAGATGGCTTCAAGGCTTAAGTCTAAGCTCGAGAACAGTTCTTTCGCCAAGCTCTTCCTCTTGCTGGTTACAATGCTTGGCACTTCTATGGTAATTGGAGATGGTGTTCTCACTCCTTGCATATCAGGTTATTAATTCTATTTATGTTTGTGTCTGTGTCGTACAACTTGTTTCCTTTTTATTAATTTATTCAATTAATTCATTGATTTATTTGGTTTACAGTTTTATCTGCTGTTGGAGGGATCAAGGAGGCTAATTCTTCAATAACCGAGGGTAGGTTCATATTTATTTTTTCTTTTATTTTCCTTATTTCAACATAAAAGATAATTTCTTATCTTTTACTTAATTATTGTATTATGAATAAATAATATATGTATAGAATTATACTGTTATTGAATAAAAAACTGTCATAAGTAGTAAACTAATTTACTTTCAGAACTATCTTAAAAGCGAGTTTAAGGATGATTTTGGATCTGTTGACACTGTAAAATCTTCTACAGTGATGGTCTTAAATTTTTGTACTTTTTACACCCAGATCTATTAAAAACATAAGCATTTTTAAAAATATTCATTGAACATCTCTGTTTTTTTTCTAGCTGGCAGAATAGAAGTATTGAAAGACACTAAAAAAATGTAGGGCTTTGAGCAAAGATATATTTAATTGTTTTTACCTTTTGTATCAGGAATTGGAATTCAAATTTGAGTACAAGTTAGATTATGAAAAAATAAATAAAAGTTAAATAATATATAAAAAAATATATCCATAAAGTTACTGTGTTTAAGGTATTGAATTTGAGGTGATAGTTTGGTTAGAGACTCGTGATTAGAACCTAAGCACTTGCATGATTGGCAAACATTGCCAGTAATTGGATTGGCTCCGAAGAATAATATAAACTGAAAATTAATATCAGGAATTCATGATCATGAAACATATACTTACCTATGATCTTGGGTTCTAGCTTTTAAGGCATCAAAAAGTTATTGGATAATAATGATTCATGCAAATTCGTTCTTTGTGCATAGGTTCCGTGGTTGGAATATCCATAGCAGTTCTGATATGCCTTTTCGTGGTTCAAAGATTGGGAACTGATAAAGTAGGTTACAGTTTCGCTCCTATTATTTGTGTGTGGTTCGCCTTCATTGGAGGCATTGGTCTATTCAATTTCATCAAGTACGATCCAACAGTAGCCAAAGCAATAAATCCAAAATACATAGTAGATTATTTTAGAAGAAACAAGAAAGATGCTTGGATTTCTCTGGGTGGTGTTGTGTTGGCCATAACAGGTATATTTGTTTCTCGCATATGTGTAACTCCTAGTCCTTATTAATGTCTTATAACACTAGAGTTGATAGGATTTTTTTTTCTTGGCAGGAACTGAAGCACTATTTGCTGATGTTGGTCATTTCACAGTTCGGTCCATACAAATAAGCATGTGCTCTGTGACATACCCTGCTCTCACACTTGCCTACACTGGACAAGCCTCATTTCTTCGCAAAAACAACGATCTCGTTTCAGACACTTTCTACAAGTCCATACCACGTACTTCGGTTTTACCTTTAAAAGCCACAAACATAGTCAATCCTGTTTTTTCCATAATGATAACAACAAAAAGCAAATTTTTGTATCATAACAACTAACTAATAGTGTCTTCATATCTTGCAGATCCTTTATATTGGCCAATGTTTATTATTGCTGTTATGGCATCAATTATAGCTTCTCAAGCCATGATCTCCGGAACTTACTCCATCATCCAACAATCCCTCTCACTTGGATGTTTTCCTCGCGTGAAAATAGTTCATACATCAGCCAAGTACGAAGGACAAGTTTACATACCTGAAATCAATTTCATTCTTATGATTGCGTGTGTTGCAGTCACAGCTGGATTTAAAACCACCACAAAAATTGGCAATGCTTATGGTAAGTCAATCTCTTAAAATCTTAAATTTTAGTCATAGGAACCATCTCAATTAGGCATAGAGAAACTCAAATAAATTTGTGTTTGCAGGGATAGCAGTGGTGTTCGTAATGACACTTACATCTGCTTTGGTAGTGTTAATCATGATCATGATATGGAAGACTCACATACTTTTGGTTATTAGCTATGTGCTTATTATTGGTTCTGTTGAGCTTATCTATTTAAGCTCGGTGTTATACAAATTCACAGAAGGAGGATATCTTCCTCTTGCCTTTGCTGCGGTGCTAATGATCATCATGTGTATTTGGCATGATGTGTATAGAAGGAAGTACTACTACGAACTGGAGCATAAGATTTCTCCAGAGAAGCTTAAGGGGATTACTGCTGGAAAAAACTTAGCTCGAATGGATGGACTTGCCATATTCTATTCTGAACTTGTTCAAGGCATTCCACCCATTTTTGAGCATTATGTGACAAACATTCCTGCAATAAATTCTGTGGTTGTCTTTCTGTCCATCAAATCCTTGCCTATTAGCAAAGTTCCTGCGGAAGAGCGGTTTCTATTTCGCCAAGTGGAACATGAAGAACTCTGTGTGTTTCGATGTATCGCCAGATACGGATACACTGATGTGCAGAACGAGGAAGAGCCTTTTGAGCATTTGTTGGTTAAGAGGCTAAAAGAATTTATAGGAGGTAGATTTTTGGCATCCCAAAGAGTTGCACTTAACGATAAAACTGAAGAAAAAGTGAATAATGGTGGGGTTGATGAGGTTGAGGGGATGCAAGGTGTTGAAAAAGAGGTAGAAGCTATTGAAAAAGCAGTGCGAGAAGGGGTTGTTCACTTGATTGGTGAGAGTGAGGTGGTTGCCAGCAAAGGAGCTAGCATAAGGAAAAGGATTCTGATAAACTATGGTTACAATTTCTTGAAAAAGAACTTGAGGCAAACTGATGAAGTATTTGATATTCCTCATAAGCGTATGGTTAAAGTGGGCATGACTTATGAACTTTGACAATGACAAGCAGAGACTAAACAATGATCAGTCAGAAAGGAGTCAGGAAGAAGATTTTGGTTTCAATGTTGTAATATCTTCTGATTTCTCTCTTTTTCTAGATGTTTATGGATCATATAAATAAATTTGAGAAAATTATTAAATTTTTTTAATTAATTTTTTGTTTTAACAGCAAAGAATAATATAAATGAAATCACTTCAGAAATACTCTAACCCTTTCAGAAATACTTTAATCCTATTACATAAAGAAGAATTATTCAAAAGGTTTACATATGTAAGAGAGTAAAAAAAACCAAATTCAGATTATAAAACAAATGAGCTAGATCCTAAATACTTACGATTCCAAATGCGCTCACTATAAATAATTCTTTCATTGCATTATACTCTTCTGCGCATACGCATCTTGCAGATCATATTTCTGTCCCACCTTTTACGGCTGTTATAACTATCATTCGAAAATGCGAAAATGTACTGCACTTCCTAAGAAACATGTTAGCATCTAAATGTGAGATGCACTGGTGTATTGCTTTCCTTCCACTCTTATCCCCAATCTCTGGCACCCATTGCATAATTTAGCATTGCTTCATTACGCTCCTTCTTAAAATTTGAAAAAGTTTATAAATGATTTCTCTTTCTCTTAGTAGCATTGAAATCAATTGAATTAATTATCTTCTCACTGACCTCAATATCTCTTCTAGCATACCCAAAGTTTATTTTAACAATCTTAGCCTTATTCTTCCTCCATGACCGTGTGCAACACAAGCTTTATGCAGCTAATTCATATATCAATCAATTTCCAACTTAGTGATTTGCTAACAAAATTAACTTTTCTTTCACTAAGTTTAGAGATAAATTTATGGTTATTGTTAATCTAACCATAAGTTTAAGTAGGAATGTTATATAACATATGCATACACATACAAATCCTCTCTTACAGTTTTTTACATCTCCTTTAATATAAGAGGTCTCCTTTAATATAATATCAGGTACGAGAGTTATCAATTACAGCATTACATATATTTTGGATTCCTTGTTAATATAATTTATAATTATAATTTTTATAATTTAAGTGTTCACGTAGGTATGAATTATGTCTTGTTAAATACCTTAATTTTATTATCACATATCTACGTTGATATGTTGTAGCGAAGTAAAAATTTATTCAACTTGAATTTAAAATTTTAATATATAAAAAATTTATTATCATATATCTATATTTTTGTTCTGGCTCTCGCTGCTTCTTTCACCTATTTCTTCTTTCTGCATTCGTGTTGTTCTAGACAAACCTGCAAAATACAACTTATATGCCAGCTCCTCTCCGCTCTCTCTAATTCCCTGTGTTCTAATTTACTTAAACCCTTATTTACCAGTTAGATGAACACTCTTTCTTGTATCACTCAACTCAATCAAGAAATATATATAAATTAGGTAATACTTTCTAAACAAAAGATATAGAAATTAATCCGATACAGAATAATTCACCCTCTATTATCTAAACTTATTTGAGGATCATGTCTTGAGCTATGCAATAAGTGAACTTTCAACCATAAAAGTTATCTTTTTGATGTAAACAGTCTAGACTTAATCTTATTAATAAGTGGCTTTCAAAATAATAACCTTCTAGTATTTCCACCTATTTTATAAAAATAATATTATACCAATGATACACGATATAATAAATATAACATGATATCAATTAAAGTTGACTTATTAACACAAACTAATATGACATGAACCACAAATAATATGTATTCTTGAATTTAACATAACATATTACATTAACTTTTTGCTTTTTAAAACAAATTTTGAATATTTAAGAGTGAGACAAAATTGAAATTATTATGATAAAGGAAAAGAGAACTATTAAGTCACGAAGTTTCCATGGCCAGTGACTAAAGTTGAACGAATGAATGAAAGGAAAGAGATTTGAAGTGGAATACATAAGATTTATTTCACGTCCAACAAATTTGACGCGGATAATTTGTCCCAAGTTACAATGTTATCATCCCTATGCCAATGCAGTGCAAGGAAGGCAACGGCAACAAGCAGAATCTGTGAATAAAGTTGCTTAGTTGTTGACAAAACTACCTCTTCAGGAAGTTTCAAACCCTATTAAAAAACAAACAAACAGAAAAGGAACATTATTAATGGATATTGAAGTGGTGCAGGTGTTTACTTGACATACTCATTTTAAATTATTTATAAAAAAGTATTACGAATAAAACCACCTACACAAAAACACACGCAGATTTTTTAGAAAATTTTAAACCGATTTAGACGAATAAAGATATTTTTGATACTTCTAAGACCACACGCAAATTTTTTAAAAAAGTCTAAACTATTTAAAAAAATAGGAGAATTTTGAATTTATGGAAACTAAAATTGGGATATGTTAAACTTATTACACACTACAACAAGACGGGGACTTTTGATATTGAATGTGATGCAGGATGAAAATTGAATATTTTTCTAAGAAAGAGTGAAAAAAGAATTAAGAGTTTTTAGTTTAAAGAAAGATAACAGTTTTTCTTAAAATAGCTCTAACCCATACAATAATAATTTAAAATATAAAAAATATTTTTCTCATTAAATATAAGAAATAATCAAAAGATAATTTTTTTTTTCAATTTAAACCTTTACTTTAAATTTGTTTTTTACATTTTCCACTTGTGTAATTTTCACATATATCATATAATAAAGTATTAGTTATTTCAATTTATAATTTGAAATCTTTTTTAATTTGAATCACATAAAAAAATAAAAATTAATTCAACAAATATTATTT
>Ga0123340_1006160_pt1 | contig 11443 bp, 6 predicted proteins | sample SirMexnodulemix_FD_89961 | JGI IMG/M metagenome (GOLD analysis project Ga0123340, IMG submission 89961) | Root nodule microbial communities of legume samples collected from Mexico - Siratro Mexico nodule mix | ecosystem: Host-associated > Plants > Roots > Nodule | place: Mexico: Nepantla... | reverse complement strand
CCAATAGTGCTTGGGAGCTTCACTCTTGATGTATTGGCCAATTCAACTCAAGTGCTTCACCAAAGTACTATTTCACCATGAGGTCACAAATATAAAGCAAGAAAAGCTAATTTGAATTGCACACTCAAAAGGATTATAACAATTGACAAACTCAAAGAATGAAAATAAAATTGACAAGCAAGAAATTAAGGCTTTAGAAAGAAGTTTGACACTCAAAAAGATGATCTAAGAATGGCTCTAGAGTAGATTAACAAAATAGCAAACAAAAACTAGAATTTCCAGTTCTGACAGCAGCTCTTGTGTGATTTATAACTTTCTCTAAAGTTCTTTTTTCGTCTTGAAATTTTGACCACAATTCCAAAAGATCAGAAGGATAATCCACACAAAATTTCAGAAATTTAGAACCAGTACTGCCTTCACAATAAATCCAGAACAGAGACTTATTTTCAGCTACAGTTTCAGTAATCTTCTGGCAGCAGTATATGTAAAATTTATCACGATCCGAAGTATTGGAATTAGGTCCCAAAATTTTTATCATGCACTCACAACTCAATAATGAACGACCACACAAAATTGCAGCTGAATCTGAACACTGAATCATTCCAGATAAATCAAAAATAGAGTGCATTCTTTAAGTCCAGTGCACAGTTCTGCTGTCAAACGTTGAATTTCTGACAACACAAATTCAAAAATTTATTGTATCTAAACTATAGCGAATTAAGGCTTCAAATTTTAACCACATACTAATAAGATCGCAAGCTATGGTCACTCCAAATTTGAGCAATTAAAGATTACTGGTTCGGTTGCAGTAATTCAAACACAAACGTTTTTACACTATCATCACTTGTTAACCAGCAGTGAGCATTCGGCTTTTACAATTTATCATTTTTTATACAGAATGAATTAGAATGCGCCTTTTTCACAGTATCTTTGACACATTCAAAAGTAGCCTCACACAAAATTTCAATTGTAAATACACAATATTTTGTTCTCAGTAATTTCGCAAAGTCCAGTGACCTTAATCAACAAATAACAGTGCAGGAAGATGAAACCTATGGATTCCAACGAAATTTAGAACAAACTACAAGACATATAAGAATGATATGACTCAAGGAAACTCACTAATGATCTCATAGTGAATTATAGGAACTCAAGATTGCAAAATAAAAAGGCACACAAAGCACATTATGACACAACAGTAAACACATTCTGTTTACAAATTTAGCAAATGCAAACTGCTCAAACCTATTCTACAAGCATAAACCTAAGGATTTGATGATAATATGAAATCATACATGACTTGACATATACTATGGATCATAAAACAAAAGCTAGGACACAATTGAACACTTTGAACCGATTAAAATCAACAAAGACTCAACAAAACAAAAGATAGCTTGCGACATACACAAGAACACCTAGAATAATGTATTTTTGGAAGGTTCAAGAAGATTGATGCTATTTGAACCGTTTAAACTCAAGAACACAACAATTAATCGGTACAAAACAATCAAAACATGTAAAAACAGTGGTATACTACACGGAAAAGCCAAAACAAAATGAAAAGGATCAAGAACTTAGCTCTTGAAGAGCAAAGCTCATGATACCAAATGATGGATAAGCTCCTAGGTGATCTAGCTTCTTGCGCAAGCTCCAATGAAGGTAGTGCTTGTAGAAGCCTTGTTGCACCGAATAAATGGCATGAAAGGAGCTTCTTGTAGTGCGGAAGCAAAGTGTGATGGAAGAAGAACCGTGGAGGAAGTAAACGTATGGAAGAAGTGTGGTGGTTATGGTGAAGTAGGTTGTGAAAGCTTGAAGGAGGTTGGGCCAACCTTCAAGAGAGAGAGTTCCTAGCTTATAAGAGAAGAAACTCAAAGAGAAACTTGGGCAATGTGCTGAAATTTGGACAGTATATCATTACTCTCAATCAAGTCTACAATGGAGGTTCCTAGACCTCTTATTTATAGAAAAGTAAAAAGCTAGTAGCTTCTCTAGCAAGCTAAAGTAATGCGTAGAAGAAGCTAGGGTTACAAACCCTAACTTGCCTTGTAAGCTACATAAGTAGAGTGTAAGAGAAGCTAGGGTTAGAAACCCTAGCTTGCACCACACACTAGGGTTAGGATAACCTAGCTTGTGGGGCAAGCTTCTCCCAAACCCTAGCGCCTCATTCTCTTCCAATGAGAAGGCGCGGCATGGCATAGCTTCTAGATGCTTCTAAAAAAAACTAACCTAAGTGCCTTTACAAATCCTAAGGTACCTAGGGTTTATTTTTACAAAGGAGAAATATGTTCTACAATATTTTTACCAAGGAAAATTTTCTACAACATTTTTATAATTTTCCATTAAAGCTTAGAGTTGTCAGCATCTTGATGTCTGTTGTGCCTTTGACTCCTCCTGAGCTTCAATGTGTTTGGTCATGGATCTAATGATTAGACCTTGCTTGGGCCTTCGTCCATCACAAGAGGTCGTAGGCATTTATCTATAGGAGTGCACTCCTCAGTTCTCTGCGAGAGGAAGAAGCGAACTGCTTCTTCTCATATTCATTCAGCTCCAGAATGACACGGTCGACCACTATTGTCTTCTTATTCAAAAAGGTGAAGGTAGACTCCATCTCCTGCTCGTCGGCGTCTCCTTCAAATGCTTAGGCCACCGTTGGGTGGATGACTTGTCTGAGGTGCGCTTAGATTTGTTGTTATCTTTCTTCTCTTCCTGAGGCTCAGAGGCAGGGACGATAGACGACCGAGGAGGGGAAGGTATGACTACAGAGATCGGTTCAACCCTTCCGGGCACAACTTCTTCTTGAACAACCTTCCCCTTATCGGTCGGTATCGCTTGGAGGCCCCTCTTGTTGCCCTCACCTTCTGGCATCGTAGCCAGCATGCTCTAAAATTATTAATTCTATAATTTTGTTAATTATAGAATTAATTCAAATTTTGAATAAAATAAATCGATAAAGGAAGTTAAGGATATTAGAGAGTCTGTTTCAGGATCTTTTAGTAATAATCGATTATTCTCCTTAAATACAAAGAATTCTAATTAATCAAATTAATTTCTCAATTCTTCATAGCACCGAGAAAATTAAAAGTATGAAAAATAAATAATTTGTATGATTAGAAGGGATTTAGAAATTACAATTAAGAGGGAGATTATACTTTACAATTCATATACCCTACATCAGCCCTACAAGCGAAAAAAAAAATATACACACGCGGCAAAATATACAAATGAACGAAAAAATATACACATAGATACACGAAAAAAGACAGGGATACAAAATTACAGTGGTTGAAAAAGATTATTGTACATTTAATTCATTAAAGGCAAAGAAAAAAAAAAGATAGAGTCCAAAGTTCTTTTTTATTTATTTACATTTTTTTGTCTTTAATTGTACCATTATTGTTATCATTTTGGAAAAAAATAACATTTGGTAAAACCACACTCATTTTACTTATTTGATTAAAGGCACTGTCTTAGGACGGGTGTTGTGGGCAGTGCTAATATCATCCCCACACCTAACCAACTCCCGAATCCATATCTGGTTCGCAAATATTTCTTTTTTCGGGTTTTTCGTAGTTTTCCATAATAAACTATGGTGGCGACTCTATCTCTAATTTAATAATATTTTTTTATTAATAATAATATTTTCATTTGATCGCCGTCCTCCCTGCCACGATCCCGATCGTTACAGATGACGATTCCATTAGGGACTTTTTGAGAGTCAGGCCGATTTTATTAAGTGATAAAAAAATTGTGTGGTTTTCTAATGTTTGTCTTTTCTTTTTATTTTTATTATTTATTTATCTTTTGAAAATAATGTTTGACTTTTTTGGATTGTTTATATTTTGTATATAATATTTGCTTTTTCTTATTTCTAGGATTGTTTACATATATTATGTTTATTCATTTTTTTATTATTATTGTTTATTTTTTGTATATGATTGCATTTTTTATTCTTATTGTGAAATATTGAACACTAGGGTAGACGACATGCAATCAATTGTTCTTTCTATTGCTGTCATTTTGTGGTTTCTAGAATTGACTGAGCTATCTGTTCAATTGATTAGTTTCAGTTCTTGACTCTAGGTTGAGTGTTTGCAATTAACTGTTCTTACTGCTCAATGAATTAATTTCTTGAAACTTGCATTCTTTAAGTAGTTTTAATCAATTGGCATTTCTATTTCAAGTTATTGAATTTGGATTGTTTTGCTCTTTGAGTGACTTTCAATTAAATGTTTTTGTTATTCAATTGAAGATTTTTGAGTTGTGTTGTACTGTGTTCTTCATTCAACTAATTACTTCCGCATTTTAATGTGTTCATTTTTGCTGTTTGTTGTTCTGTGAGCGTTTTTCAATAAATTATTTATGCATTTCAATTAATTGTTTTTTTACTGTGTAGTTCAAAATCAAACTTTTGATTATTTTGATGAAGAGCTTTCATTTTACACTTTATTCGCATTGAAATTGATAGGTTTTCTATGCTACACCTTGAGTCACTGGTCTTGGAGATTCTTGAAAACTCTCATTTTGCTTAAAACGTTTTTCTAGCTTTCTAAATTCAAAAATTTTGTAATATTCAATTTACCCCCTCTTGAACTCAGCCTAAAAGTATTTTCATTTTTGACCAGGGAGGAGATATTAAGGCAGTTGTGTGGTGGCAAATGTCGTAAAATAGGGATACTACGACGATTTCCTGATGCAACCGCCATAGTATCCCTATATTACGACAGTTGCCACCACGCAACCGCTTTAATATCTCCATTCTAAAGGTGATATACTACGACGGTTTTGACCTTAACCGCCGTAGTATGTGCTCTTTTTTAAAAAAAAAAAATGCAGCAACTATTCGTTGCTGCACAAATGTACATTTACCTATAATCCACAGATTCCCAGACAGATTACATAATAAAACTTTACATTATACAAAGCATGCAAGAAATTAATTTACATATACAAGTCCCAAAAGTATACATTATACAAATCTTACATTCTGTTACACTACTCACTATCTGTATTTACTTCTCATTGAAATGAAGTATGTTGCCCATTCTTTTTGAATTTGTTCTATGGATTTATGGTCCAGTGTCACTGGATCTGAAAAAAGCTAAAATAGGAAGATAGTGTTATTAATCATCATCATATGAAACATGGAAATCATTGTATGTAATTTGATCACTTTCATACCTGGTCTCAAGAGTCAGTGATATCTACACGGACTATATGGGCTTCACCCAATGCATCACGTAGTATCCACATTCCCAATTTCCTTGTTGCTTGTTGCACTATAATTTCATCAAAGTTAAATCATTAAACAAGTCCAAAATAAATTTAATAGGTTTAATTAAGAATTAAATGCGTTAGGAAATATCCAAAGTAGGCTTTGGGATGTTGATGTAGATCTTCCGCCAAGTACATTACAAACATTAATTGCACTAAAATAGAAAATGATTAGTAACTTCCATATTATACAAACAAAAGTGATGTATTATTTGTTAATTAAATCATACCCTTGTACTACTATTTTCATATATGCACTTGGCTTCTGATGTAATGAACAAAACCAAACCACAAAGTTATCTGCGGGACAAATAACCATCAGTTGCCAATGGATCCTGAAATAGTCAATCCATTACTCATGTTCTCTAAATTACTTAAGATCAAAATATAAAGAAGTGTAACTTACGAATGAATAACAGGGGCAAAGTAAATCCTCTTTCTGGATCCTTAAATCCATCTCTATATATAAGTCTGGCGGTCTATTTTTGTATTTCTAGACTTTTGTATACTTTGTGGCTCAAAGAATCAATAAATATCAAAATTCATATAACATATAAAATTGAATAGCCTAAACAAATAAATAAACATTAATTATTTGTATTATGGAAGTGTTACAATGTTCTCCCATATTCCTTCATTGTGATTTGTCCGTGTAGCATGTACTTCATCAACATCATTTTCCTCATTCATTGGAGGTAATTGTCTAAGGAATGACAGATTTTCAGCATATTGCACTATTGAGTAATCATGGTTATCGACATCATGTTCATTTCTCCCTTGGATGACAACTGACCACCTTTTATTAGAAGGATCTTTAACATAAAAAACTTGTTTCGCATGGTAAGCCATGATGAAAGGATCTTACTTAGAGCCTATCTTCGTGATATCTTCCTGTGTTACTATCAACCCATTTAGACTTAAATACAGAAACTATATTTGACATAGTCAACTTCTTAGATTTCTTCAATTACTCCAAAGTAACTTATTGTAGCCATCACAAGATTGTTATCTTTTGAACTAGCAAAGTGCATTAACTCTGCCTCAAGGGTAACACCGCTATTCTACATTGTACTTTTCTGATCCTCGGTATTTGTGTGAAAAGAGGACTTATTAATATCATATCCAGACCATGTTATGACATCTCTTTAAACCATTTCAAAAACTCATCAACATCACAATCCTTTTCACCAATTTTCTCTTTAAACCATTTCAAAAATGTCTTGTTATGTTCATTCAACAATCACCTCTCATTTGCACATGGGTTCATTGACTTCAACAACATTTTGTGTTCATCTAAGTAAGGAAGAACATCATCAGTATTGTTCAAAATATACAAGTGTTCTTGGAGTACTTGTTGTTGATCTTTTCAAACTACCCTCACACCTTATGTGCCTTTTCCCTTCATACCGAGACCTTGGGACGACTATAACATCTACTTCTGACATATAAGTGGTACAAAACTCTATTACTTCTTCAACAATATATCTATAAACAATAGATGCTTCAGATCGATATGGATTCTTCACATACCCTTTGAATATCTTCATACATCGCTCAATTGGGTACATCTATCATAAAAGTAAAAGACCACATAGTTTAATTTCTCTCACTATATGAACAATTAAATGGACCATGATATCAAAAAAAGAAGAAGGAAAATACATCTCTAGTTGACACAAATAATGATAGCTTTGTTAGCACCGAGGTTGCTAAGTGATTTGATGAAGTCATCATTATGATGAAACCTACATGGATCAAAACTTGCAAAGTACGATTACCTGAAGCCATCATAGAGCTTGGTGGGAGTTTTGGTCTAGAAGTTAGATTGGGTGTGTGTGAGTGTAGCTTTGATTAAAAACCATGTTGCATGATATTCACTTCAGATGAGCTCAAAGATTCATAATGATTAAAAAGAATAATAAAAGTGGATAAATGATTTTGAAAAACCATTTTGAGATCAAAACTATTAAACTATTTTTATCCAAACTCAACTTGCTGGATTTTTTTTTTGTTAGAGAAAAACAATCGATTGAATGATTAAAACAATCGATTGAATTTTTGTCTATTATAAGCCGGTTTTCTATATAAGGGTGACACACGATTTGGAACTTACGAAAAACATTTGAGCAATCAATTTTGTGATTTTCCAAGAGAGAAAAAGCACCCTTACAGTGAGAACAAGGTTTGACATTAATTTTCAATTAATAAGACATCAAGAATTTGAATCTTGGAGCTTGGTCTTAAGTGGGTTTCGTGTAAACTAGTTTTGCACCAAAGCTAAGTCTTTTACAGTGTTCTTCATTCTTTTGTGATCTTTAGTGTGTAAAAGTACTGGTGTTTTGTTACTAAATTACTATCATTTGTATTGAGAAGTACTTGGTTACATTTTACAGTGGGTTTAGTAATTTGTAACTATGGTTTTGTACCCATATAGCATAGTGTGTGTTAGTGGGTTGGTGCAGTAGTTTTCTGCATTGTTTTCACAACTGTTGTGGGGTGTAGTAGGTTGTGTTGCGGGGTGCAATGTAGACTTGCGGGGTTGTGTGTTGTTGTGTGGAGTGTTGTCTTGCGGGGAGCAAGAACCTTTGAATTGTATTGAATTGTCTTGTACTTCACATAGATTATTCTCACTTTACTTAAACTCTATTCATTGACACCAAGGATGAAACATATCATGCTTTTAAGAGACTTGCCAAAGTTATCCAAAATGAGACGAATTGTGGTATTTCTGCCATTAAATCAGATCATGGGTGAGAGTTCCAGAATGAGAAGTTTGATAAACTTTGTGGCAAATTCGGAATCAAGCACAACTTTTCAGCACCAAGGACTCCAGAACAGAATAGAGTAATAATAGAGAGGAAGAATAGGTCTACGGAGGAACTAGTAAGGACTCTCTTTAATGAAACAAATTTGTCAAAATAATTTTGGGCGAGTGCAATGAGTACAACTTGATATGTTCTTGTTAGCATCAGTGGGTTACTGTGATGATTTGATGAAGCCAACCAAGTGAAGAAGTTCAAGACCTTATGATCATATGTGGAATGCATGAAGATTGAAGAATTTGGTCTAGAACTTAGGAGTGTGTGTTGTGGGGTAAGTTTGAGTTCAAATCAGTGATGCATGCAATCTTAATCAATGATAAGTTCCACAAGTATTTTTGTAATTAACAAAAGTTTTGAGAAATCATTAAAATCAAAACTTGCGTTTTAAACAACTGTTTTAACTAACTGGAGAAAAACAGTCGACTATTTGAAAAATCAATCGATTGAATTTTAAATGACAGTTGTCTATAAATAGCTGGCGCGATTTTTTGAAAAAATACAAGACACGGGATTGAAAATCATTCTAAACATTTTTCTAAGCAAGAACATTTGAATTTTCAAAGAGAGCAAAAGCGCCTTCAAGTCTAGTGATCAAGGTCAATCAACGTTTTCATCAAGAACTGTTTTCTTGAACTGCTACTGGAGCTTTGATTTGACTGAGATAGTTTCTTCACTGATTTGATCATCAGACTAAGCCTTCTATACCCTTTCTTTATTACATTTGTAATCTGCTGTATATAAGTGCTTGTGTTGCTTGAACTGTGATAATTCTTTCACTGTATTGAAGGTTATTCTGTTGTGAGTTACCTAGGTTGGTAATTCTGTTTTGTACAGTGGGTTCTGTAAAAGTTGTAACTTGCTGAGGGGATCAACAAGGGGTTTTCTGGTTTATACAGTGGAGTTTGTATAGTTCCAAGTTCTGCTGTAGGTTTTAGTAGAGTGTGTACTGCGGGGAGTAGGGTTTACTTGCGGGGAGCAAGTTGTTTTCTGTAAACTGATCTTGTTTGATCATTTTATAGTGGAACTCCTTACAGTTGTGTAAGGGATTAGACGTAGCCTTTTGGAAGGTGAACCAGTATAAATCTGCTGAATCTCTCTTGCTCTCCCTTTATTGTTCTTGTTAAATCTTGCTGTGTTTCTTGAATTTTCAGAATCAATTGAATCTTGCTAATTGAATAACTTCATCAACTTTCTGAAAGCATTTTTAGTAACAACTGAAAAAATATATTTTGTTTTAACACAGTCTACTCTGAACTGTTTTGAATATGTTAATAACCAGTATATCAGTTTTCTATAATTCTGCAGTTTCGCAATTTATTGAGTTTGCTGTTTATCAGTTTGTTTTTCCAGAAAACTCAATATTTCATAGCTATTGATTAAAGACTGTTTTCATACACTTAACATAGTTTGTATTGTTTAACAAAAAGCTCTTTAATCAGTAAATCGTTATAAACCTGAAGTTGATCTAATTCTTTGATTTCTTGATTCAATTTTTCAAGAACTGCTTTTACAGTACACTGTGTTTTCAAGAACTGTTTTCTGGTTATAATTTACTGTATCTGGTTGATTGATATTGAGCTGAAATTGTTTTTGAACCTTTGTCGTTTGCTTTACATATCATCTGGAGTAGTTTTCATAAAAATTATTCATTCTCCAAGCAGTTTGTGAAAAGTTTTCAAGTGTTCAATTCACCCCCCCTCTTGAACTTGGCCAAAACATATTTTACAATTCTCAATAACGTGCTCATAAGACCAATATTAAAGAAGATCCCCTATGAGTTGCTTAAAGGTAGAAAGCCCAATATTTATCATTTAAAGATTTTTAGATGTAAATGTTTTATTTAGAACAATGGGAAAGATTACCTAGGCAAATTCGACTCAAAAGTGGATGAGGGCATTTACCTTGGCTATTCATTGCATGGTCATGTATATAGAGCATATAATAGGAGAACCATGCTAGTAGAGGAATCCATGCATATTGCATCTGATGAAACTAACCAGAACATGCAGGAAAGTACTAATATAGGTGTAGATGATAAGGTTCCTACTAGACAACAAGTTGATACTCAACTACAGAATAAACCAGAGAAAGTTAGTCAACTATTAGAAAATCAATCAATTAAACCAAGAATTCAATCGATTGAATCTGAAGCTGGTGTAGAGACAATCAATTATGAACTGCCTAGAGAGTGAAGAGTGCCTAGGAATCTTTCTTTGGACAATGTCATTGGTCAAGTTTATAAAATAAGGTTTGGACCGAGTTCAAGAGGGTGGGTGAATTGAACTTTCAAAATCTTTTCGCAAATCTGATTTGTTCTTAAATAGAGAATGAAAATTCTTAATTCAATCAATCAACTCGTGTAAAGCAGAAATTATTAAAGATAAACCCAGAAAATAGTTTACAGTATAGAAATGTGTTAATCCAGATTCAAGATGATTAAACACAATCCAGTAGATTAGAAATACCCCAGAAACACAGTTGATTCAATTCTATGTGAACAGATTCAGTGAACAGTTTATTAATCGAAAGCAAGCAGATAGTAAAAAGATCAAGAAGAGAGAAGAAGAAATCAAGAACGCAAAGATTTTTATCCTGGTTCATCCTTCCTCAAGGGCTACGTCCAGTCCTTTGCAAACTAGCAAAGATTTCCACTAAAAGATCACAAGATCAGTTTACAACCCTTACTCCCAGCAAGTTACAAACTGCTCCCAGCAGTAAACCCACACCTCACTGAACCCCTCAGCTAGTGTGTAACCAGTGTAGAAACCCACTGCACCACAACACTTGCAGTCCGCAAGCAACACTGCTCCTCGCAGCACTCACCCTCTACTGAACCCCTCAGCAGATTTGAGACCAGTGCAGAAACCCACTGCACTAACTCAATTACAAACCAAGTAATTGAAAACAACAAACAGATTACAGAACAACAAGATCAGAAATTGATCACACAGTACTTCTACACATAACAAATTATAAAGAATGAAAATCAGGTGTAGAAGACTTAGCTTTGGTCCAGAACCAAAGTCGCAAGAACCTCACTCAAGGATGCTTAAAGATTCACGTTCTTTGAGGTTTCTTGTTTTGAAAAGCTTTGTCAAAGGATGATCGTACAAAAGGGACGCTATATCTCACTTAGAAAATCTCAAGGAATGCTTTTTGAAAATCTTAGATATCTGAAAATGATAGTGCTCATTCCTTTAAATACCCAAATCAGTTTTAAAAATAGCTTAGCTGTCACAGTTCAATTAATTGAACAAACCATTCAATCGATTGAATTGACCGTTAGTTGACCCAGTCAAAGATTCCAGTAGTAACAAAAATAACTGTCACATTCAATCGATTGTTTT
>Ga0123340_1006159_pt1 | contig 11443 bp, 8 predicted proteins | sample SirMexnodulemix_FD_89961 | JGI IMG/M metagenome (GOLD analysis project Ga0123340, IMG submission 89961) | Root nodule microbial communities of legume samples collected from Mexico - Siratro Mexico nodule mix | ecosystem: Host-associated > Plants > Roots > Nodule | place: Mexico: Nepantla... | reverse complement strand
TTTTAATTTTTTATTTATGGTATTTATTAATTATTTGACTACTAATATTACTTTTTATTTAAAATATTATTTTAATTATTTTATTATTATTATTATAAGATTTTAAAAGAAAGAAGCATAAAAAAAATACAAAACTCTGCTAGGGAAATAAGCACGGAGAAAGATTTGGGAGCATAACCCATTACGTTTTCTAGCAAAGTAGATTTTGCATTGTAAATCAAATTTTCACATTTTTCTTACAAAACAACTAAAAAATTTTGGTAATATTTCTTTTTCCCTTTTTCTTTTAGAAAACTATACCTTTCCCTTCCCTTTCTACCAGACGATTGTATATGTAAAAGAAAAGTTAACATGAAAAAATATATCCATGCATAATATACCACCAAAATTTCAAAATAAAATTGTTTTTTTATAATAATTTAAACAGTTTAGCACCCATTTGTAATAATAACTTTTTTTTTTTACAATTAAACATATTTTTTATTAACATCTTATTAAAGATTTATCGGTGCAGTCCATCGCTCTAAACAATTGATTCATTCTAAATCATTCTGCAATGCAACAAATGAAGTGTCAACACACATAGTCCAATCAACAACCAAACAAACAGCACACAAACAAAGCACCAAATGTCAAACGAATCAATCTGCTGACTCTTAAACCACTTCCATCCATTTTCAGAACACAAATTCCTCGTATAGAACAATCCTTAACTCCACCAATCACAACCATAAAACCAGACATTCCGACACACAAAAATCTTATCACCACAACCACCATGACAAAACCAGCACCAACACTCCTTTTGCTTCTTCCCTTCCTCTTCTCATGCTCATGTTTCACACTCAACAATGCACACTCAACCACCATCCTCAACGTGTGGCCCAAGCCAAGAAACCTCACCTGGAACCCACCATATCAAGCCACCCTCATTGCCTCTAACTTCACCATCACCACCACCACTCCCCACCACAACAAACACCTCTCCGCCGCCATCACCCGCTACCAAAACCTCGTAAGATCCGAACACCACCACCCACTTGTCCCCCTAGAGGTGAACATCTCCACAAACCTCCCACCATTGAAGCTTCTCACCCTCATCATCCAAGACCCAGATGCAGGACTCGTTCATGGTGTTGACGAGTCTTACACACTCTCCATCCTCCCTTCTTCGGCCATCCTCACTGCTAAGACTACGTGGGGCGCCATGCGTGGACTTGAGACGTTCTCCCAGCTTGCATGGGGTCGCCCCACGTGTGTTGCAGTGGGAGTGCATGCGTGGGATTCCCCACTCTATGCCCACCGTGGGATCACGTTGGACACGTCGAGGAACTACTACCCCGTGAAGGACTTGTTGAGGACATTGGAAGCCATGAGCATGAACAAGCTCAACGTGTTCCACTGGCATCTCACGGACTCCCAATCTTTTCCGTTGGTGCTTCCTTCGGAGTCGTCTTTGGCTGAAAAGGGTGCTTATGCTTCTCACATGGTGTACACACCAGAGGATGTTGAGACGATTGTGGAGTTTGGTCTCGATCACGGGGTTCGTGTTCTGCCTGAGATTGACGCACCTGGTTAGTTCAATTTCCTTTTGCTTTTGAAGTGTGTTTTGGACTTGTTCTTTTTTTGGAGCTCACGTTGCATTAGAAAGATTTCAGCTTCAAGAACAATAAATTATTGAACTACGTGTGTTTGATTCCTCTGTCTGTTTCTTTCTGTATATATTGACACTTTAAGGAATTATGATCACTTAATTAATCAAAATCTCCGGGTAAAGTTTGCATAAGATACTATAAGATAGTCTACTGCCTGCTCAATTTTAATATATTCATACTTAATAGGTTATTTTTCCATTGAGAACCTTGTTCCACCATATTTTTTAAAGGGTTATCATAATTTTGACAGAGAGAATTCAGAGTGAGATATTTTGATACTAAATTCTGTCTAACAAAGATTGAAATCTTACTGCATGCTGAAAGGGGGGTCTCTCTCTACTGTGAATTTGTGATGTTTAACCTGTTAGTAGTTAGTGTTTTATTTTTCTTTTTATACAAAAATAAGAAAGACTTCAAGTGCACCACCCCCTTTTCCTGTTTGGTTAGCATCAACATAATCAAGCACTAAAAAATGATAGCTCTAGGAATGATGATTAAAATTAAGATTGGCAAAACTTGAGCTTTGTCTGGCTGCAGCTTACCATGGAATTTTAAATTCTCAGTCAAACTGATATTTTGGAAATTAGGCTGATTGGTGACTAAATTGAAGCCTATATTGGACAAGCACAAAGGATCACGAATTGCAGCTTACCACAAGAATGTCAAATTCTTTCAATTTTGAACTTCACACACATAGACACAGAAACTAAATCTTGTAATCATATGGCCAATTAATAAATTAATTAGGCTTTTGTATGTGTCCAAGTTTGAGACATTGTTTTTGAGGTAGAGATACTATATTTTTTATTTTCCTCTTTCATGAGATACTAGTTCTGAGAATTATGTCACTGACGGGTATGAACTACTTTTTTTGCAGGGCACACAGGATCTTGGGCTTTAGCCTACCCTGAGATTGTAACATGTGCAAACATGTTCTGGTGGCCAGCTAACGGTGATGTCCTTGCTGCAGAACCAGGAACAGGTCATTTGAACCCTCTAAACCCCAAGACATACCAAGTCCTAAAGAATGTCATACGTGACGTGACCACATTGTTCCCAGAACCATTTTACCACTCAGGTGCTGATGAGATCATACCAGGTTGCTGGAAAACTGATCCCACAATTCAGAAATATCTATCAAATGGTGGAACTCTCAGCCAAGTTCTTGAGAAGTTTATCAACAACACTCTCCCTTTCATTCTCTCCCTCAACCGCACCGTTGTCTATTGGGAAGATGTTTTACTAGATGAAACAGTCCATGTTTCATCCACAATTCTTCCCAAGGAGCATGTGATTTTGCAGACATGGAGCAACGGACACAACAACACTAAAAGGATAGTTTCTATGGGATACCGCACCATTGTGTCATCGTCGGACTTCTATTACCTGGATTGTGGCCATGGTGACTTTGTGGGGAACAACAGTATCTATGATCAGCAAAATGGGGACGACAAAGACAACGGTGGCTCTTGGTGTGGACCTTTTAAGACATGGCAAACTATATACAATTATGATATAGCATATGGGTTGAATGAGGAAGAAGCAAAATTGGTTTTGGGTGGGGAAGTAGCACTGTGGTCAGAACAAGCTGATGCAACTGTTTTGGATGCAAGAATTTGGCCAAGAAGTTCTGCAATGGCTGAGTCATTGTGGTCAGGAAATAGGGATGAAAAGGGTATGAAAAGATATGCAGAGGCCACAGATAGACTGAATGAATGGAGAAGCAGAATGGTAAGTAGAGGGATAGGGGCTGAGCCAATTCAGCCACTTTGGTGTGTTAGGAACCCTGGTATGTGCAACACAGTTCATTAAGCCTAGTTGTATTCTTCCTCTGTCATGAAATTATTAGGTAGTCTTGGACTACCACCCATTCTATGGTTCCGATTAATCTTTGAGTAGTAGTAAACCACAATTACCTTATAATTTGTCATAAACCATAATGAAGGATCACATTTCACCAATTAATGAGAATTTTCTAACTGCTTTTCTGAGCTTCTTTGGACAATCTTGTAAAACAACATATCTTAACATGAAGATATATAACCATTATAGTTGAAGTGCATTCAAGTCAAGAGGAATCCTTGACAGCATTCCTTAGTATAATCTTTCCAACACATTTTTTTTTTCATAATTGGGTGAATTTTATTTGACATCATTACATAAAAAGTGGGCAGAGCAGCTCGTTGAATTCAAAAAAAAAATAAAAATAAAAATCGCCTATTAATTTATGTCAGAAAACAAGAAAATGTCAGCATTTTTCATTCAATTTAAAGGCAAAGTGATACTTCATGGTATTCACTTCTGCTGTCATATAACTTCCTTGGTGATACCTACAATCCAAGTATCAGAATCAAATTATCTAACAATTTGGTAAAATGGAATTATCATTCACATAAACTAAATACAAAATCAGGAATATGCATAAGAAAGGGTAGAGGCAGAACAAGATGTATCATCTATGGAGCGAATCCAAAATTTGAGTCAAGCACAATCAACAAAAGCAAATCCATACACAACTGAAACATTATCCAAGCCATTGCTTTCAAGCAGAAACATTTAATTCACCATCATAAAGCACACGAAAAATGAATAAATAACAGTATAACAGTAAGAAATAAGAGCCTTTTTTCATTGTGTGGAGGTGAACAACCTCAGCAGCAATAGTTTAATCTAAAGAAAAGGAACATTTTCAAGTGATAGTAGTGTTTAGCTTACAGACCCCAATATCATTTACAAACGTCACAGAAGTTCCTTGCATCATATTGGATAAAATAAGCTCAATTCAAGAAAGTATTAATTTCTAAATTTTTCCATTTCATAACTATCAAAATTCAATTTTGAAACTTTGTCTTCTACACTTGTTCCTCTCCCTCTTTCATGACGCTCACCCTTCTGCACTATCCACCCACCAACCATAAATATGTCTTAAATAAAATAGCAAAGTAGTCCCATCAATATGATATAAGCACTACATACTAAACCCTCAGACAAAAAACAGCTCAACACCACTCCCAATAACACACCGTCCACCACGCAGACAAAGTACAAATCCTATATCGCAAAACCTTACGAGAAAGAAGATCACAAGTTAAGAAAAATGAAAGCTTACTGTCTTCGACGACAACCCATTTCCTATCCATATCACATTTTTACATTTTGTTACCTGTGAAAAATTGCCACCTCGCAGCAACATATCCTATCTTGGCCATCCTATGCTCATGGAATTTGGACAAACCCAAATGAGTCTAAAACTATTCTCTCTATCTCTATTAATTGCCTATAGAATGCTTCAACTTCAAATAAACAAGTTATTCTATTTCAAACACACAAGAACTTACAATCCAAAATTTAAAAAATCAGCTAGATACCAAAATCAAACAAAATAGTGAGCTTAATGGCAAACAAAATTAGATTTTGATAAATTGGGGAAAACGTACAAAAATTAAATATATAGTACAGACCCTTCATTGAAAACAAAATGTGAAAGAACCGTAAATGACACAATAATTGCTCTATCAAGCAAATGATAAACAACGCCCGCACGAGCCACCAACACCCAAATGCCATGAACGCAGAACCAACTACTGCACCAACATAGAATGTCACACTAGTGCAGACAAGCAAAAACCCAGGAAAAATGAGCCAAAACGGATCAAAAACAACAAAAAACGGACCAAAATAGGAGGGAACGCGGGAAGGAGAAGAGAACACTAGAGAGACGCGCCCAAATAACCTATTCCAACCTCGGAAATCAAATATAGACCCCACACAATATTAAAAATTATTATTTTTGACACGTCGGCGCTAGAGCGAGATGGGGTTGTGAAAAATGGAGTGTCAAATATCGGGACCCTTTCGAAAATAAAAATCTTAAGATAAACCCTGATGGGTTCTTCTTCCACAAACGAGAACAAAGAGCCCTGAAGCTGTGAAGTTCTGCCATGGCCAAAATCCTCAATCAGGACAGCAATTTTCCTAATTCAGGTGCTTGCTAGCTACTTCATGGTCATTGCTTCACATTGTGGAGATAGTAGCAACTAGTTTCTCACATCTTGGAACATTGAGTACCAAAAAGGTTTCATCTTTTCACCACCCTTGTCTCGAAGTTTGAATTTATTTTTGGTGGCGGTTTTTCTCGCTCTTATCAGTAGCAGATTTTAAGGTTTGTTGAACGGGTTTTAGCAGCCATTAATATTTGTGTTGTCCCATTTGGAGGACGAACAGGACATACGAGGTTGTTCTTTTTCCTTGTTTAAAAGATGCCAACTTTGATTTCATCTAGGTTTCTTTTGCTTGTTGGGGAGTCCCTCCACTTGAGGAGGTCTTTGGCCACTTCTAGGTCTGTTTTATTGCATACTAGTGTGAAGTGTATGAGCCAGGTGGAACCTAATCATGGTTCCCTCACCCTCTCTAGCATAGGTTTCCGAACTGAAACTGAAGCTGGGAATAGAAGCACATCTAATAAGGTTAAGCCATTTGGTTCACCCTCTGAGAATCTCAAGAGCAAAGGAAAGCCCTTTGACATTAACGAGAAGAAGAAAGCAGTTAAGGTTGTAGAAAAACAGCAAATAGAGTTCGCCCCTTTTGCTGCAAAGTCATTTCCAGAACTTGGCCTCCCACATGTGTTGATTGAGAGACTAGAGAAGGAGGGTTTTACTGTTCCGACTGAAGTTCAGTCTGCTGCAGTTCCCACCATTCTAAACAACCGCGATGTCATAATTCAGTCTTACACGGGTTCAGGGAAGACACTGGCTTATCTGCTTCCTATTCTCTCGGTTGTTGGACCGCTGAGAGGAAAAGGTGGTAGTGATGAGAATGGGAAGAAGTTGGGAATTGAAGCAGTGATTGTTGCTCCTTCTAGAGAGCTTGGAATGCAGATAGTGAGGGAGTTTGAGAAGGTGCTAGGAATGGATAACAAGAGAGTGGTTCAGCAGCTTGTGGGGGGTGCCAACCGAACCAGGCAGGAAGAAGCTCTCAAGAAAAATAAACCTGCAATTGTTGTTGGCACACCTGGTAGGATAGCAGAGCTAAGTGCATCAGGGAAACTTCGCACTCATGGATGTCGATATTTGGTATTAGATGAAGTTGATGAACTGTTGTCGTTCAATTTCCGGGAAGACATGCACCGGATATTGGAGCATGTGGGGAGGAGATCAAGAGCAGACCCAACAAACTCAAATACTGGAAAGACTGAGCGTCAGTTAATCATGGTTTCTGCAACTGTGCCCTTTTCTGTTGTAAGGGCAGCTAGAAGCTGGGGTTCTGACCCTCTTCTTGTTCAGGCTAAGAAAATTGTCCCCCTTGAAACTGTCTCTCCCTCTGAGCCTGTCAGTTTATCCCGGTCTTCTTCGCCTAGCTCAGCTATGCCATCTCAAGCAGCAGTAGAGAGTCTGCCTCCTGCACTGAAACACTATTACTGTGTAACAAGGTTGCAGCACAAAGTTGATGTGTTGAGAAGGTGTATTCATGCACTGGATGCCAAGTTTGTAATAGCTTTCATGAACCACACTAAACAGCTAAAGGATGTTGTCTTCAAGCTGGAGGCGCGTGGGATGAAAGCTGTGGAGTTACATGGGGATCTAGGGAAGCTTGCAAGGTCAACAACCCTGAAGAAATTCAAGAACGGTGAGGTGAGAGTTCTGGTGACAAATGAATTGGCAGCAAGGGGCTTGGATGTGGCAGAATGTGATCTTGTGGTTAATCTGGACTTACCAACAGATTCAATTCATTATGCGCACCGGGCTGGCCGAACTGGTCGGCTTGGTAGGAATGGTACAGTGCTAACCGTATGTGAAGAGTCTGAAGTGTTTGTTATGAGGAAATTGCAGAAGCAGCTGGGAATACCGATTGCATCCTGTGATTTTTCAGAGGGGAAACTACTTGTCACTGAAGAAGAGAAAACAGTTAGCAGTTCTAGAAGTTGAGGTGTTATATTTTACAACTTATTTGGTCAAAGATGCAGTTTCCATTTTCCATGTTTAATTCTTCATATTGCTTCTTACCTATTGTACTTATTGACAACTTATACATGAGTGCACAATTAAAAGCTTCTAGCTGATATTTTACATTTGAAGTTGAGTAGACTGATAAGTGATAAGGGTAGCTGATATTTGTTTCACATAACCACTTATTGATTCAATTAGTTATCACTCTACTGGATATTGAGTTTTTTCCTTAATGTTTATAAACAACTTAGACACAAATTACTTAGGAACATGTGCCAATTGAGACCAAACACACTACGTTGGTGGTTCTGAATTGGGGGTGTATTCTTCCTGCACAATCGGGTTTCGCAGAGGAAGCTTTCGGGGTCACTTCACTGATATGGTTGAGTTGAAACAGCATGGTGGTAAGGTAAGGTATCAGTTATAATATCAATGTGCTAATTTGCTCAGATATATACTTGCAATGTTGGATTTAGTTTATTTGGCTGTTAGTGGCAAACAACTATTTTAGTATATATTCTTTTGTTTTTTCTATAGCATGTGATTTGGTTTGGTGGAATGTGTTGAAGCTTGTTCATGCGAGATCAGTATAGATTTTCTCCTGTTTAATTCTGGTTTCTATGTTCAAGGTGACACATCATATCCATAAACTAAAACTAACTTCCAAACTCCATATCTCTCAGTTCTGTCTAAACATTTAGATTTCCCTTTCAACAAGAGTACTAAACCAATGTAATATCTTAAACAAGTAAACTTATGCATAATTATCAGTAATCATAATCTACTTTTGACTTGCACTAAAAATTTACAAAAGAATGACATTTCAATAAGATTTGTCTAAGATTTTAGTTATAAAACTAGTTTTAAAAGTAAGTACTACTATAAATATGATAAGAATGATGAAACATATTGAGATTGAACTTGACTTATTTCATTTTGTTGCACTCCCCTCATTTTATTTATATATATAATTATTAATATATTTTTGATCTTTTTAATCGGGGTGCAGTTATTAATCATGGGGTGCAGGAAGAAAACCTTGATTGTGAACCAATTTTATATGGGCTATTCCAGATCAGATAACTAATAAAATCTTTACTCACACCCTCCTTAATCTTCACCACTCCCCTGTTTTGAACTTTTTGAAATATCCAAACTAGTTGTGCTCATTCTTACATTCACCCTCCCCACTCTAGTTTTTTTTCTCTAAAATTTGTCTTGGTCTTTTTTATTTTCTTCATTTTTTACCTATCCTAAAAAACTAGTTATGTATTATAATTAACTTTTATTGAATATGAAAAATTAGTCTTTTAATGTATTTGTATTTAGAGAAATTGATTTTCAAAATATATTTAACAGCACATTTATCTAAAAATTCAATATAGAAATTAGCTTTCAAAAAATATATTGTTTTACAAATTGCAAAAATGGTTGGAAGAGTAAAGATAGCATGAACCAATTATTGACATCTAGGATCCTTTATTGATAGGGTTTTCTTAAATAGTAAGCTTTATATGATTCATATAGCTGCATATAGAAATATTCAAAAGTGATCGGATTCAAAAATAATAATTGAAAGCCAATATAAACTATGATAATTAATCAAGATAAATTTGTTTTGGATTCTTTTGATTCTTTTCCCTAGGCCAAGCTATTCAGATCAATTTATAATTTTAAACCAAACCAAATTGAAAAGTTTTTCCTAGGGAACATATCACAAACATAGTATATGAAATTGGATAATTGCAATAACAACTTAGTTTCCCAAGTATAACATATTTATTATCAATAAGTAAAACATATACTTTTCTTAGATTATTTACATTATATTTCAATATGTAGAAGCATAATTTTGGAGAAAGATGACAAGAAATTTACAAAATATTGAAGCCATACATGCATGAATCCCCCATTTCATATTTGCATACCAATATTATTCTCATCCTTGTAGAAAGTATTTGAAGATGAAGAATAATGTTTGAGAAAATTGAAATTTCTATTAGCATGCAAAGGTAGTTGCTTTGAGTTGGTAGATCAATTTATGACTTGGAAGAATTGTTGTTGCAGAAGAGGGTTTTGACCAGTTATAACTCAGATTATTATGACATGGGATCATGTTCATGCCTCCACGCACCCATGTGCTGTCACCATTTTTTCCTCCCAACTTTCTTTTATTTATGTATCATTCATACCCTCTCATTTTCAACTTCAATTCATAAAACAAAAAACATTCTTCTTTCTTAAATAAACAATTAAATAGGTTACTATCATGTTTCCCAGATTCAACCTCAACTAGAAATATCACTAAATTATAATATAGTAGTAGATGTAAATCTTATTTTACTAACTAGTATTTTAAGATAAGTTAAATTTAAAACTCATTTTTTAAAACAACATTATATTTTAATCATATCCATTTGATTTTACAAATGATAAAATAAATTTGGTTGATCACCTTTAATTGATCGACATTATTTTTTTATCTATAAGATTTGCCTAAGAAATCTTGTTTGGAGAGTTTTGAGTCCAGTTTTCCTTCAATGCACGTTTCTTAAATTATGTAACCTTGGTCATAGTTGTGCTTTTTTTAAAAGAAAAAATAAAGTCAAATGACACAATTTTGATTTTAATTTTTTACTGGGCCCAAACCCAAACAGCCTGCACATGACCCACAATCTATTGTAACATGTTCAGAGTTTTTCTTCATTCGTGGCACATGGACTGCTTAAGCTACACGAATAAACTAAAATTTCAATATGAAAATGCAATCACATACAAGCAACTGAATGGATTAACTTAACTTACAACCCTACAAAAAGAATTCATATTTTATAGAAATTTTCTCACAAATATTTCGTAAAAATTTATAAAATCCACTGAAAAATATATACGAAACTCATTTTTTCAAAATTTTAATGAAAATATTATAAAGTATGAAAAAATTCTATTAGTGGAAGTTGATTTGACAAACCATTAGAAGAGAACACAACGCTCCCTTTAACCTAATGTATAAAGGTTATCAGATTTGTGAGTCTTTTCTATTGTTCATTTTATTTATTTTTATTTAATATAAGATTTTAATTCACAATTAATTTCACCAAATGTTGAAAGAATGTTTCTAAAATAAATGTAAAAAAAAGTTGTTTATATTATCAAATGTTCATTCACATGCATCAGAAAAAAAATGAAAAAAAAAAACTATAACAACAATAGCGAATACATTTTGGTGAAACAAAAAGGAGATGATTATTTTACCCAAAAAAATATGAAGTAACTTTTGCTGCTTCTTTTTTTGATCTCATTAGATTGTATTGGTTGATATGGTTTGATGGGTTATGATTGTGATATTTTATTGAAGATGATATTGAGAATGAATGTGTCTCTCAATGTTGAGAAAAAGCAGGAAAGTAGCATCAGAAACATCATCATACACCAGTGAGATTGATTATAGGGAATATAGATTCTCCAATTATTTGAACCTGCAACGTGCAAATTACAGAGATCTAGATCATGCACCTAGATTTGTCCAAGGGAATATAATGTTTTGTTTTTGTTCAGTATTTAAAGTGGAATAACTTTTGCTAATTCTTTAAATCATCAAAATATATTTTTATCCATAATAAAAATAGGTTAAACATTAAGATAATCAGTAGCGTTCAAATAATAAATCTGTGAGTATAGTGATGAGCTAAATATGAGTATTTTAAAATTGCATCATTTTTACTAGTTTGATGTTTAATGATTCAATTGTTTTAGAGATCAATTATAGTCAAACTGGTACTAAAATAATAATAATAATAATAATAATAATAATAATAATAATAATAATAATAATAATAATAA
>Ga0123340_1006154_pt1 | contig 11445 bp, 11 predicted proteins | sample SirMexnodulemix_FD_89961 | JGI IMG/M metagenome (GOLD analysis project Ga0123340, IMG submission 89961) | Root nodule microbial communities of legume samples collected from Mexico - Siratro Mexico nodule mix | ecosystem: Host-associated > Plants > Roots > Nodule | place: Mexico: Nepantla... | reverse complement strand
TTGATGAACACATTAACCATTTGCATTATGTTCTTGATGTTCTTAGAAAGGAAAAGTTGTATGCAAATCTGAAAAAGTGTTCCTTCTGCATGAGTAAAATTGTTTTCCTTGGCTATGTTGTAAATGCTCAAGGAATAGAGATGGATGAAGAAAAGGTAAAAGCCATAAGAGAAAGGCCAACGCCAACTAGCGTTACTGAGGTAAGAAGAAGCTTTCATGACTTAGCAAGTTTTTATAGACGATTTGCGAAAGACTTCAGTACCATTGTTGCACCTTTAACTGGGGTTATCAAGAAATTTGTCTGTTTTAAATGGAAAGAAGAACAAAATAATGCATTTTTGGATCTTAAAAATAAATTGTGTTCTGCACCTATTTTGCCACTTCCAAATTTTAACAAAACATTTGAAATAGAATGTGATGCATCCGGTATAGGTATAGGTGCTGTTTTGATGCAGGAAGGGAGACCAATTGCCTACTTCAGTGAGAAATTGAATGGGGCAGCTCTAAAATACCCAACTTATGACAAGGAGCTTTATGCACTTATGAGGGCTTTAGAGAATTGGCAGCACTATCTATGGCCGAAACAATTTGTGATTCACACTAATCATCAATCCCTAAAGCATATAAAGGGTCAAAGCAAGGTGAACAAGAGGCATGCCAAATGGATGGAATTCATTGAGCCTTTTCCCTATGTAATCAAATACAAGAAAGGTAGGGAAAATATTGTTGTTGATGCCTTATCAAGAAGGTATGCTTTACTTAGTAGGAATTGTATGAACATGACTTTGATTTTGGACAAATATTTGTTGCATGTGAAAAGGGAGCATTCAAGAATTTTCATAAAGTTGACGGTTACTTATTCAAAGAAAATAAATTATGTGTACCGCAATCTTCTATACGAGAGTTGCTTGTGAGAGAGGCCCATGGGGGAATATTAATGGGACATTTCGGGGTGAAAAGAACTTTAGACATTATGCGTTTCTTTGGCCTAAGATGAAGCATGATGTTGAGAAAATTGTAATAGATGCATTACCTGTAACAAAGTTAAATCAAAAGTGTTGCCACATGGATTGTATACACCCTTACCAATACCTAATGAACCTTGGGTAGAAATATCTATGGATTTTGTTTTGGGGTTGCCAAGGTCAAAAAAGGGTAGAGATTCAATTTTTGTGGTAGTGGATAGGTTTTCAAAAATGGCACATTTTATTCCTTGTCACAAAATTGATGATGTTGTTCATGTTGCAGAATTGTTTTTTAAACAAATTGTGAGACTACATGCAATGCCAAGAAGTATTGTATCTGATTGGGATACAAGATTTCTTAGCCATTTTTGGAAGGTTTTGTGGGGAAAACTTGGAACAAAATTGTTTTTTTCTACTTCACATCACCCACAAACAGATGGTCAAACCGAAGTTGTCAATAGAACTTTGTCTCAATTGCTTAGGACCATTGTTCAAAAGAATTTGAAAAATTGGGAAGATTGCTTGTCATATGCTGAATTTGCTTATAACAGAACTGTGCACTCATCTACTAACTGTTCTCCTTTTGAAGTAGTTTATGGTTTTAATCCGTTAACTCCTATGTATTTGATACCATTACCTATCAATGAACAAGGAAGCGTTGATGGTAAGAAGAAAGCTGAGAAGGAGAAAGAAATCCATGAGTGAGTTAAACAGCAGATTGAAAAGAAAAATCAGCAATATGCAACTCATGCCAATAAAGGAAGGAGACGAGTCACATTTGAACCAGGAGATTGGGTATGGGTGCATATGAGAAAAGAAAGATTTCCAACCCAAAGAAAATCCAAATTGGCTCCTACGAGAGATGGACCATTTCAAGTGATTCAAAGAATAAATGACAATGCTTACAAAATTGACCTCCTAGGTAAGTATAGTGTTAGTGATACTTTAAATGTTGTTGATTTATCTCCTTATGATGCAGTTGAAGATTCGAGGCCGAATCCTTTTGAGGAGAGAGGGGATGATAAGACCCAAGAGCTGAAGTTTAACCAAGCTCAAGCACCTGCACAAATAAATAATTCAAAGGATGCTTTGCAAATTCCAAGTAGACCAATCACCAGGTAAAGAGCCCAAAAACTGAAAGAGGCATTGATTGGGCTAATTCAAGACATTTTGACTGTGCAAACAAAGTCTAAGATTGAATTGAAGCCTAATCACATTCTTAATTTGATATGGGCTGATGAAGGAATTAAATGAAGGAGATTTGGGCTAAAAGCAAATCATTTGAAGAGAAGGGCCCATAGAAAATGCATCACCGGATTTAATTTAAGTGTAAATGGGCTATTTTGGGCTTAGGTTAAAATCTGAAGAGTCACCCATTATTTTGTGGATGAATTTTAAATTTTTTTATTTTGATGTATTTTGTTTAATTTTCCATAGGGCTTAGAGTAGTCATGCTTAGTAAATTGTGTTTTTTCATTTTCCCATTTTATGTAATTAATTAGTCATCTATAAGTGTGCCAAAAAGCTGTTGTTGCATTAAATTTGGAGGCTTCTAGGCTAATGAAGAGTTAGGTTAGCTTTTATAAGCTAACAAAAGTCTATTTAAGTCAGAAAACACATGTAAACAACAACTTTGAATTTTGAAATATGAATTTGATTCTGAAAATTTCAGAAGTGAGAGTTTCGCTCTTGAGTTCTTCATTGGACTTGTAGTTTATCAAGGGTTGATCATCCTTGTGGCGTTTTTCATACTTTAGGGTCTTTGTTGCGTTTCTTTTCCTCAAGACAAGGGTTCCGAGTAGATCATTCTAAATCTGAACACTTAGGGATCTTGGGGCATTCAACTACTCCTTGTTGTGGGCTTTGGGGATTATTCCTAACCGGGCATGCAAATATTAAAAAATCGGGCCCGTATGACTCAGTTTTGCACCTGAAATACACTCACAGTATTTGGGACGCATTTCTTATCATTTATTATCCGTATGACTGAAAAATGTCTCGGACAAATTTTGACGTCTTTTTCAGGCCTGGGAACCACCGGAGCAGGAAAAATTGAAAACGAGACCCAGATGGCTCGGTGTTGCACCCGAAACATACCCACACTTTTTGCGATGCAATTCTTATCGTTTGCCATCAGTACGGCTGAAAAATGTTTCGGTCGAATTTTGGCGACTTTTACAGGCCTGTGTACCACCGGAGCAAGCAAAGTTGAAAACCACCCATATGACTCGGTTTTGCACCCAAAAGACACCCACACTATTTGGGACGCATTTCTTATCGTTTCCCATTCGTACGGCTGAAAAATGTCTCGGTCAAATTTTTATGCCTTTTTCGAGCCCGGGCACCATCGGATTCCTTTGGCTTTGCTTGAAATCTTACACACAAACATACACCGAACATAATATTTAGTCTGCTTGCAGTTACATATAACAGTGATCCTATGAGACCTCTATATCAGGTTTGATCATATTTTGTTCCATTCTCATCAGTATCCAATGAACTTCTAGTGGCAATCGGTGTAGATGCTTCCTTGCAATTTTCCATATCAGATTTCTTCAATAATTCTCGATAATACTTTGATTGGCAGAGAAATGTTCTGTGTTGAAATTGTTTAATTTGTAGGCCAAGGAAGTAATTGAGTTCTCCTATCATTGACATCTCAAATTTTCCCTGTATTCCTTTAACAAACTACTCACACAAAACTTCATTAGTTGAACCAAATATAATGTCATCTACATATACTTAAATAAGTATAATATCATCACATGCTTTGTTAATAAACAAGGTCTTATCTGTTTTGCCTCTTTAATAACCCTATGAAAGAAGGAAATTACTTAACCTCTCATACCACTGTTGAGGTGTCTGTTTCAAGCCATATAGTGCTTTCTTGAGCTTAAATACATGATCTGGGTATTTATGATCTTCAAATCCAGTGGGTTGACTCACGTATACCTCTTCATCAATATATTTGTTGAGAAAAGAACTCTTGACATTCATTTGGCGCAGTCTAAATCCATTCATGCAAGCATATGCTAATAGCAATCTCACTGCCTATAATCTAGCTACTGGTGCATAGGTTTCTCCAAAGTCTATACCTTCCTCTTGATTGTATCCCTTTGTAACCAGCCTTGCTTTATTCCTTACAATAACACCTTGCTCGTCCAGTTTATTCTTGAATACCCACTTAGTTTCAATGATATTCATCTCTTCAGTATTGGGAACAAGTATCCAGACTTCATTCCTAGCCAACTGATTCAGCTCTTCATGCATTACATTTATCCAATTGTTGTCCTCCAGTGCATCTTCCACTGATTTGGGTTCCAATTGCGACACAAACGCCATATGTTCACAAGAGTTGTTTAATGATCTTCTTGTTGATACTCCTTTCTGAACTTGACCAATTACATTGTCCAGTGACAAATTTTTAGGAACTCTCCATTCTGTTGGCAATCTAGAATTGACAGTATTTCTACCAGCTCTGGATTCAATTGATTGATCTCCCTATTCATTGATTGAATTTCTGGTAGTTTACTAGGTTCTTCAGGTTTATTACTCAAACTGTTATCAACTTGTTGAATATTTGGAACCTCATCATTTGCACCTATCTTAGGGTTTTCCTGCATGTTTTGGTCAGTCTCATCAAATGCAATATGCATGGATTCCTCAACTAGTATGGTTCTCCTATTATATGCACTATATTCATGTCTATGTAATGAGTAACCAAGAATACCTTCATCAGCTTTCGAATCAAATTTGTCCAAGTTATCCATACCATTGTTTAAAATGAAACACTTACAGCCAAAAACTTTTAAATGAGATATATTGGGTTTTCTCCCTTTAAACAACTCATAGGGGGTCTTCTTCAATATTGGCCTAATGAGCACCCGATTCAGCACATAACAAGTTGTGCTTACTGCATCTGCCTAGAAGTATTTTGGCAATCCAGTCTCATTCAACATTGTTCTTGCAAGTTCCTCCAGAGAACGATTCTTTCTCTTTACAATTCCATTCTGCTGTGGAGTCCTTGGTGATGAGAAGTTGTGCTTGATTCCAGATTTGCTCCAAATATTATCAAACCTCTCATTCTGGAACTCTCCCCCATTTTTAGATTTAATGGAAGAAATGCCATAATTCTTCTCATTCTGAATAACTTTGGCAAATCTTTTAAAAGTATGATAAGTTTCATCCTTGGTAGCAATGAATAATGTCCATGTAAATCTAGAGTAATCATCTACTATAACTAGACCATAGTAATTACCTCCTAGGCTCATAGTTCTTGAGGGACCAAACAAATCCATATGAAGCAGCTCAAGAGGTCTAGATGTTGAAATCACATTCAAGGGTTTAAAAGAACTTTTAGTTTGTTTACCCTTTTGGCATGCTTCACACAGTCTGTCCTTTTCAAACTTGAGCTTAGGTAGTCCAACTACAAGATCTTTAGACGCAAGCCTATTGAGACGATGCATGTGAATGTGAGCTAATCTCCTATGCCATAACCAAGACTCATCACTCCTAATAAGCAAACAATTCATGGTAAATGATATGCAAGAAACATTAAGCATATATACATTATTCACCCTTTTACCTACTAGGACAGTTTCACTGGATTTTGAATCTGCAATGAGGCAAAGATTGGGCTCAAAAGTGATATTGTACCCCTTGTCACATAATTGGCTAATACTGAGCGAACTATGCTTTAATCCATCAATCAAGAGTACGTCATTGATGATCACTTTGTCAACTCCTCCAATGTCACCAACTCCAAGAATCCTTCCACGGTTGTTATCTCCATAAGTGACATATCCAGCAGGTTTCAACTTCAAATTAGTTAACTGGGAAGCATCACCAGTCATGTGTTTAGAGCATCCACTGTCCAAGTACGATAGTAATTTACTAGATGCCAAATAGACCTGCAAAATAGATTAAGTTTGAGGCATTGGTACCCTATTAAACTTGGGTCCATAAGTGTTAAAATATGTTTTGGCCAAGTTCAAGAGGGGGAGTGAATTGAACACTTAAAAATTTTCGCAAACTGTTTGGAGAATGAATAATTTTTATGGAAACTACTCAAGAAGATATGTTAAGCAAACAGCAAAGGTTTAACAAACAGTTTCAGCACAATTCTAATCAACCAGATACAATAATCTGTTACCAGAAAACAGTTCTTGAATACACAATATACTGTAAATGCCGTTCTTTAAAAGTTGAATCAAGAAATCAAAGAATTAGATCAACTTCAAGTTTATAATGATTCACTGATTAAATAACTTTTTGTTACCCAATACAAACTATGTTAAGTATATGAAAACAGTCTTTAATCAAGAACAGTGAAAGATTGAGTTTTCTGGAAAAACAAACTGATAAATAGTAAACGCAGTAAATTGCGAAACTGCAGATTTACAAAAAACTGATATACTGGTTATTAACAGATTCAAACTAGTTCAGAGTATATTGTGTTAAAACAGATTATAAGTTTTTCAAAAGTTATTAAAAGGTTTTAGAAGATTGATGAAGTTATTCAATTAGCAAGATTCAATTGATTCTGAATATTCAAGAAACACAACAAGATTTAATAAGAGCAGTAAAGAGAGATAGCAAGAGAGATTCAAGACACAGCAAATATTTATACTGGTTCACCCAACAAACGGGCTACGTCCAGTCCCTCACACACATTAAGGATTTCACTAAAAATGATCAACCGATCGAGTTTACAGCACTTGCCTACAGTAAGAATACACTGCACACCGCAGCAACCACTGCTGAACCTACAGCAGACCAAGAAACCACACAGAGTCCACTGTGCGTTTCAAGAACTCCCTTGCTGAAACCCACAGCAAGTCACAGTTATACAGAATCCACTGTATAACCCAGAAACGTCTCACCGCACCTCGCAGTAGACCACTACTGAACCCACAGCAGAACAAGAAACCACACAAAAACCCACTGTGTGTTTCAAGAACACCCTTGCTGAAACCTACAACAAGTCACAGCCTATACAGAACCCCCTATACAGAACAGAATTACCAACCCAGGTAACTCACAACAGAATAACCTTCAATACAGTGAAAGAATTATCACAGTTCAAGCAATACAAGCACTTCTATACAACAGATTACAAAAATAATAAAGAAGGGGTATAAAAGGCTTAGTCTGATGATCAAATCAGTGAAGAAACTATCTCAGTCAAATCAAAGCTCCAGTAGCAGTTCAAGAAAATAGTTCTTGATGAAAACGTTGATTGATCTTGATCACTAGACTTGAAGGCGCTTTTGCTCTCTTTGAAAACTCAAATGTTCTTGCTCAGAAAAATGTTTAGAATAATTTCAATCTCGTGTATTCTGTGTGTTTTCAAAAAAACGTGCCAGCTATTTATAAACAACTGTCATTTAAAATTCAGTCGATTGATTTTTCAAATAGTCAACTATTTTTCTCCAGTTAGTTAAAACAGTTGATCAAAACGCAAGTTTTGATTTTAATGATTTCCCAAAACTTTTGTTAATTCAGAAAATACTTGTGGAGCTTATCTTTGATTAGATTGCATGCATCACTGATTAGACATCAAACTTACCCCACAACACACACTCTTAAGTTCTAGACCAAGTTCTTCAATCTCCATGAAATCTTCATGCATTCCACATATGATCATAGGGTCTTGAACTCCTTCACTTGGTTGACTTCATCAAATCATCACAGTAGCCTACTGGTGCTAACACTCCTAATTTTACAGTTCCTCACAGAATGGCCTTTTCCCATACAATAGAAGCAAGTCAATGAAAATGAAAACTGCTGCTGATTTGTTTTAAAGAAACTGTTGTATTTTCTTTGTTTTCCTTTAACACCAATTTGATATACAATGCCAGCTTTTTCAAAAACACAATTTTGAGAACCCAAAATGGCATTGAGGTTTGCAATACCCATTGAAAGCTTGGAAGCAGTAGTGATTAAGTAATTAACTTTCTTCTGCAGAGCTTCACAATTTTCACAATTAACTGGCTGACTAGAGTCAAAATTACTGGAAGCTTTGTAAATAATTTCTAAGTGTTCAAAATCAGTTTTTAGTTGCAAAACTTCATCTTCTAGTTCTTTGACTCTGCCTTCCAACCAATTGTTCAGACCTTTCAGTCTATTGTTGGATAAGGCTAGTCTGTTAGCTTCTTCATGTGTTTCATGAAAGGCATGAAGTAGTGAACTGTAGTTTGCACTATTAAAAGAAGTGTTAGAGTTCTCACTACTAACCTCTGAATTTTTTTCAGCCATTAGGCACAGATTGGCTTCAACATCTTCATGTGACGAGCTGCTGGAAGTGGAAGCATTGTCTTCCCATGCAATGTATGCTTTTCTCCCTTTTCCAGCTTTGTGATCTTTTTTCTCATTTGTCTTTTCCTTGGTGACAAGGCTCGAGTAATCCATCTTCATGTGACCCTGCTTACCACATCCAAAACAGGTAAATTTAGCTAGATTAGGATCAGATTATTTTATTGTACCTTTTGCTCCTCTGATTCTTCATTTTCCCCTTCATCTTGATGAATTTCTGAAATCTCTTTGTCAGTAAATTAAGATTTTCAGTATCACTACACTCATTTGAACTCTCTTCACTGGATTCAATATCTGCAACTTTTGTTTTGAGTGCAAGGCTTTTGGACTTCTTCTCAACATATTCCGTTTCTTTCAACCTTGTCATCTCGAGCTCGTTTTCTCTCAATTTGCCAAACAATGTTGCTGTGGTGAGAGTTGTTAAATATCTTGTCTCAGATATTGTAGTCACCTTGGGCTGCCAACTCCTATCTAGGCACTTGAGAATCTTGATGTTCAACTCCTCTTCATCAAATTGTTTTCCCAGTCCAATTAAGTGATTGATGATATGAGTAAACCGTTTCTGAACATCTACAATCGCTTCTCCTTGTTGCATCCTGAACAGCTCATACTCTTGGATGAGTGCATGCTTTCTAGCTCTCTTTACATCATTTGTCCCTTCATGTGTGACCTCCAATATGTCCCACATCTCCTTTGCAGAATTGCACTGTGATACCCTGAAGAATTTATCAAGGTTTAAAACAAAAGTAATTATGTTCTTTGTAACGCAGTCATACTGAACACGCTTATTTTCAGCTTCAGACAATTCATTATACGGTTTTATAACAGACACACCATTCACAACAGACATTGGAATATAAGGACTATTCATTATAACATTCTAGATACCACGATCAATAGATTAAATAAAGATTTTCATCCTCACTTTCCAAAATTGGTAATCAACCCCAGAAAACATGGGTGGCCTATGTATAGAAGCTCCTCAGCAAAAGGCAGTATGTTCTCAGCCATGGATAAAAAACTTGACTAGGATACAAGTTCTAGCTCTGATGCCAATTGTAAAATAAGTTCAGGCTAAGTTCAAGAGGGGGTAAATTGAACTTACAAAAACTTTTCGCAAACTGTAATCAATTTTACAGAATGGGATGAAGATTCTTTATTAAAACTATTAAAATATTGTTTGTGTAAAATGTATAGTTAATATTCAATATTTTCCAAAATACAATCAATCAACTATACCAATTGTATTAAATCAGATCAAGTGTGGAAGCAATAAACTGAAGTCAGAAAAGTATTTCAGAAAGACTAGAACTCAATAGGGTAAACGGTTTCAGAAAAACAATAACCAATTGATTTAAATCAAGGCTTGAAGAAGATCTATTTTTAAAACAAATGCAATCAATTACATAGAAAAATCGGTTTATTGAAAATTCAAATTATGAGATATCCAGAAACCTGAATATGTGTCAAATAGTTTCAGAGAAGATTTTGAAATATAATCATAAAGAAACAAATAATTGCACGTGAGAAACAATTAATTGCACAACAAGCAGAATCAAGACAAGTGTTCAAGAATAGGGAAAGAAAGATCAAGAACAAAATTTTTTATCCTAGTTCACCCTTCTTTAAGGGCTACGTCTAGTCCTTTGCAAACTAGCAAAGATTTCCACTAGAAAAGATCTTCAAGATTAGTATCAATCAATACAATACTTGCACCCCGCAAGCACACCCTGCTCCCAGTAGTAAGACAGCATACTGAACCCTTCAGTAGCTATTCAAACAGTACAAAACCCTCTGTACAATCCAGTTACAATCACACACCTTATGTAATATGTAACCACAACCCAGCAGTATTCAAAAATACAATGAATAGACCAAACTACACAGTGATTTTACTTAAAACAGATTACAAAGATGTCAAGAACAGAGTAGAAACACTTAGCTCTGTATAAGATCACAGTTACACAGATTCAGAATCAAAGTAATGCTCCAAGATTATGATTCTTGAGAAGAAATGATTTGACAAAGATTCACAAGGGATTTCACACGTTTCTCTCTCAAAAGAGTTCATAATTTTTTCTTAGAATGATTTCTTATATATATCAAAACACGTGCCTTTCCTTTATATAGGCAAATTGTTTTAAAATTTGTTAAAACTTCAATCGATTGAAATAACTGTTTAATCAATTGAACGTTTCTGGAACAGAAAATTTATCAGATTCAGAATAAAATCAGTTTATTAAATTTTCTTTCCAAAACACATTTATTTGAAAACTTTGATTAATTTGATTAAACAAATTTATCTTTGGAGCATACTAAGACATATGAAACATGCAACAAGTGATTTTATCACAAGTAAGAACTCTCTCACACACACACAAATTCTAAGTCTAGAACCAACATCTTCAATCATCTTCATGATCCTCTTTGCAGTCCTCATGATTCCTTAAACTTCATTCACTTGTTGATTTCATCAAATCCACTAGCAACTCCTGGTGCTAACAAAGTGTGTTTAAGAAACAATTAAATATACTAGAAAATAAATAAATGATAGAGGAAATTAAAAACAAAAATTAAACCAGCAATTGAACAAAATAAAGAACCGCACAAGGAAATAACTATATAAACAAGACATTAAAAAGAATCAATCACAGTAAATATAAACAAGCAAACATGAACTTAACTGAGAAGTTAGTATAAATATAACTTACTAATTGAGTAAATGTAAAGGATTGGGTTCTTCACTTACTTATGATGTACAGAAGCAACAAAAATTGCAAGTGGAGCTTTGAAGGTGGAATGGGAGTTTTCATATCAACTTTACAACAAAACCTAAATTTATCTACGAATTATCCACGGATCTGTATCTGTAGGTAAATTCAGCATTACCCACAGATTATTACCTAGGGATCTGTATCCGTAAATAAATTCAGCATTACCTACGCATTATTACCTACGGAGCTATATCAGTAGGTAAATTTAACATTACATACAATTATTACCCACTGATATGAGGTAAATTCAATATAATATTAAATTATTATCCAAAAACTATATTTTTATTGATATTACTTATAATTTAGTTAATAATATTAATATTAGTGTTATTATTCACATTAATATTATTAATATTATGAGAATATTATTCATATTTTAATATGTTATT
>Ga0123340_1006151_pt1 | contig 11448 bp, 8 predicted proteins | sample SirMexnodulemix_FD_89961 | JGI IMG/M metagenome (GOLD analysis project Ga0123340, IMG submission 89961) | Root nodule microbial communities of legume samples collected from Mexico - Siratro Mexico nodule mix | ecosystem: Host-associated > Plants > Roots > Nodule | place: Mexico: Nepantla... | reverse complement strand
CAATAATTTATATAATCAAAGTAACTTTTTGGGTATATTATATAATACTACGTAAGAATCTTTAATTATAAGTTTTTTTTAACAGCAAATTTATTTTATAAGTAATTGACATAAGTTATCTTTAATTAAGAATTAAATATACATTAAAACTTGACCACTAAAATGATTAATAAATTCATCATATTTCTAATTCCACACAAATATAATACATGCCTATATTTTTAACCCTACATAAAACTTTCATTTTCTCGTAACATTTTCACTGGATAATAGAGAAGATTATAGAACATTTTATATTTTAATTCCTCTCCATACATATTTTAGTTTTTTTATAGGAGTTTTATTTATTTGTATATTTACTTTTTGATTATATATATATATGTTTTTCTTTCTCAAAATCTTAAGCATAATTTTAATATTCTTAAAAAAATATTCTAAAATATAATTCTTTTAAGGATTGGATAAAAAAAATTGGTATACGAAACAATTCCTTAAGTATATATTATATATGTGTTTCACAAAGTAATAACTCTGGTTAGCAATCGAGTATCACATGCTCTATGACCCTCACCACCCTGTTTGTTTACAGGATCTTTATGAACAATCTATATCCTCTATTTATTGAGTCTCCACTTTCTTTAAATTAAGAAGCCAGGTTCCGTTTTAGATTAAAAAACAAAACGTACAAAACACTAACACGAGAAAATGTGTATAGTTGAAAATCAACATTTTGTACAATGTAGGAAGAGAGGGAAACATTATTGTTTTTTGTATTTTGGGTGTATAGAGTTTATTAATTTAACTGTTATGTGTTATTATTTGGTTTTCTTTCAATCATAAATGAAAAGCATACGGCAGTTATAATAATAATTCAAAATTTGGAGTTTAAAACAAGTAAAAACAAGAATAAAAGTAGAAACAAGAATAAATATATACGAACGGAAAGAAAATTCTGATTTATTATATATTTTTATATAAGTGGAAGTATTCAATTAACTGGGGTTAAATTTTCTGAAACTACTAAAAATAATTTAGATTTAACAATAAATTTTTAGTTAAACTAAAATAAATCTTTGATAATTAGTATACGGACTAGGTGTTAAACTCCATGCACTTCATATGCTGAAAACACCTTCTTTTTGTAGGCTTTTGCAATTGCAGAATGATACTTCACTATTTTCTTAAACTAACATTATCTTTTAATAAATCATGTTATCAACACATTTTTCGTTAAGTTGAAATCAAATAAAAATGCTTAGTTAGTAAGTCATTATAACACATTTTTTTGTTATTATATATATAAACATACTTAAACATTTAAATATTGTCTATTTTTTAATTAATAAATTAATATCTCCAATTAAATAAGTTAATATAATTATTATTTTATATGTTAAATTATTATTTTGTAGTATTTAATAATTTGATCTTAATTTTAAGTATTAATAGTTTAAGTTACAATTTTATTATATATGTGTATCTTTTAAATAATATAATATAAAAAGTTAATTTTTTAAATTATTTTTATTTTAATTCTAATTAAAAATGGATAGGTGAGTTTGTGCTACCTTTAACCCACTAAATTAATGAGTGAGGTTTGATGGAACAAAATTAATGAGTGGGGTTATATGTGACAGATCATACTATAATAGACTAAAATTATGAACTCACTATTAAATTAGTGATATGACATAAAGTGTGTACATGTGATTTGATTTGATTTAATTTATTAGAGAAGTTCCTTAGATATTTTATATATTTTTTGTAATTTTTGCGCTTTATTTATTATAAAAAGTGAAAACAAAAATTTGAAATAAATGATTTTAGGGTGTTAGAATTTATCACACAAGACTAGTATGGTTGAAATTTTACTACTTACAACAGTATGGTTCTTTTAATTAGTTTTAAAGAATAAACAATACAAAATAAATGAGTGTTTATTATTAAAATAATAGAAGTTCCTTAATCTAAAGTGAAATATTCAACCAACCAAAAAAAAAATACTTATTTAAGTAAGCTATATATTATAAACGCTAGAAGACAAAAAAAAACCCTCGGGTATTAGACTTTTTGCGTCACATTTATGTTCTTTATCCCCACTGTAAGGGCCTCATGTTCGGTGCGGCATCACCTCAAAGGCTCCACTATACAGCAATAATTTGTTGTTCGAAAATTGCGTCTCTTCCACACATTTATTATTCCACCTAATCTCCAATGGTGTTAAATTCTTGGACCAAATAGGTCTATCTGAAGCACATGTTTGAATATGAAACTCGTATTTAAATATGAAACATGTGTTAGATTACCACACAATAAATCCATGCAGCTTTATTATGTGTATATATGTGGCTTCATTTGTTACCAGTTATCATTCATTCACACACCCAACAATTGTAGCTGTGACATTTTAATGGATAGCATTCGTGATGAATCTGTTTCGCTTGCTCCAAGATGTGCTAATGAAACTAAACCTAGTTCAGAATCAGTTCTCCAGCAAAGTGTGATAACCATTAAAGCCACCACACTAGAAGTGGAAGGTTCTAGAGGAGCAACAGAGATGAATGGTGGAAGTGAGGGTACCTGGTTGACATGGAAGGATGTGTGGGTGACTGCTTCCAACAGAAAGAATGGAAGCACATCAATTCTTGAAGGTCTCAGTGGTTATGCTAAACCAGGGCAACTCTTGGCAATAATGGGTCCCTCTGGCTGTGGCAAATCTACTCTACTTGATACTTTAGCAGGTATTTTTAATCTTCTAATTTTATACATGATTTTTGGTCCCTTTGACACATAAAATAGTAACTTATTTCTACTTGATACTAAAAAAATAATATTATTTTATTAAAATATAATATTCTATTATAAAAATCAAGAGTAAAATGGTGTTATCTTTTTACATGGGTGTCAAATAAAATTATTCATACAGAAATAATACAACAATAACAACTTAAAACCTTTTTATAAAACTACGCATTCTCAATTTGTTATGTCTGACAAGTTTATTAAGTTTTGTTAATAACTTCTTTAAAATTGATTTTTTTTTTAAATAATGTAAAGTAAATTTTTTTTACTTACCACGTTTATTAAACTAAAAGCAAATTCAATGTCTGGATAGTCTCCAATTGCTACTTTTTCTATTTTTAAAAAATAGTTCCATGGTATGATTCTCTTAAATCTTGAAGTAAAAAGATTGAAAGTCGCTTAAAGCTTAAGAGTAAAATCATAATTATATACTATATTTTGCCTCCTTTTTAATGTTTTTTTTTTCACTTTAAAGAGAAATATAAAGAATTTTAACTATTGAAGAAAAAAATATTTAATAATACATATATAAAATAATAAATTTATTAAAATTTAGTTTAACTTAATCATGCACCAATGGCTAGAATTTCGTAGTTTTACATATGTGCTTCTGTACAAGGTAAATTATTCACTTTACAAAAGTTAAATTTGAAAATAGACAACAAAAGACTAAAATAGAAATTTTATCCTATTCCAACAAATGGTTCCATGGAGGAAAATAATCAAGGGTCTTCGGCCATCCCTTCCTCTAAAAAAAGAGTACACCAACGGATCCAAAAAATTAGAACCTTAGCAGTAATATATATATATATATATATATATACGTGGAAATTACATCTTTTTTTATCTTGTAAAATGAGATATTTACTTGTCAACCCTTGGAACAGTAAAATGATACATGATAAAATACTTATAATTCTCTGTTTTAAAAATTACATACAAAATTAAACCAATATTAATTGTGAGGTCAGAGGGAGAATTAGAGGAATATAAAACACTTTTCTTACTCTTCTTTCTTAGAATAGTTTTATTTTATAGGCAGACATCCAATAATTTAGAGGTTTGAACAAATTAAATGATGTTATAAATTCTTATTTACAGGGAGATTAGGTTCAAACATGAGGCAAGCGGGGGAGATTCTGATCAATGGTCACAAACAAATATTTACTTATGGAACCTCAGTATGTAGAAAATCTTACTTTCATTATCAAGATGCCTAATTACTACTTCATTTCTTAAACACTCTTTGGATTCATATGTTGTGACCACAGGCATATGTGACACAAGATGACACCTTATTGGCAACCTTAACGGTTGGAGAAGCAGTGCACTATTCTGCTCAACTGCAATTACCTGACACCATGTCAAAACAAGAGAAGAAAGAGAGAGCAAACTTTACAATTAGAGAAATGGGTCTTCAAGATGCCATTAACACAAGAATTGGAGGATGGGGTTGTAAAGGGATTAGTGGGGGTCAGAAAAGGAGAGTTAGCATCTGCATAGAGATCCTAACACGCCCTAAACTTCTCTTTCTTGATGAACCAACTAGTGGACTTGATAGTGCAGCTTCCTATTATGTCATCAAAAGAATAGCTTCCCTTGCTCAAAATGACCACATTAAGAAGACTGTTATTGCATCAATCCATCAACCTAGTACTGAAGTTTTTCACCTCTTCAATAACCTTTGTCTTTTGTCTTCGGGTAAAACAGTGTACTTTGGACCTGCTTCTGCTGCAAGTGAGGTAATAAAAAAAAAAAAAAACTTACCTATTTTTATACTCCATTATTCTTACATTACTATGTTTTCTTTCTTTCTTTCTTTCTCATCATGCTTTTATTTCAATGTAGTTTTTTGCTTCATGTGGCTTTCCTTGTCCTCCTCTCATGAATCCGTCTGATCATTTACTGAAAACTATAAACAAGGATTTTGATCAGGTAATTAAAATGACCAAGTTTCCATGATTCAATTCTTCTTCACTGCAAGATAAACGCAACTGCAGTGAACAAAAATCCAATTAAAATGTGTTTTTATTTCATTAGGACATTGAGGTGGGTTTATCTGGAACTACAAACTTACCAACAGAAGAAGTAATTCACATCCTTGTGAGCTCATACAAATCCTCTGAAAGGAATCAAGAAGTTCAAAGCGAAGTAGCTCTACTGTCTAAGAAGGTAACCCTCAATGCTTCTATTCTAGTAGATGCTATAACATTCCAAAAACCTAACTTAACATGAACATTAATTGGTTTCAGGATACCTGTTCATTGGATGTGAAGAGAGGGCATGCTGGCTTCCATAATCAGTGCGTTGCTCTTACCAAAAGATCATTCATTAACATGTATCGTGATCTCGGCTATTACTGGTTACGCCTTGCCATATATATTGCATTGGCTATAACTTTAGCCACTGTTTTCTATAATTTAGGCACAAGTTATGACTCTATTAAGGTACGGAAGAGTGTGATATAATTCACATACAAAAACTAAATAACAGTGCCTTTGAAATTAGATTTTTGTTCACTAATCCTGCAGCTACTTCTGATTATTTCAGGATCGAGGTTCGCTTGTTGCATTCATCAATGGATTCCTCACTTTCATGACCATTGGTGGATTCCCTTCCTTCGTGGAAGTCATGAAGGTAACTCACAAAACTGTTCATCATGTTAGAATAATTATCTTACTTGGGAAGTATTTTTCTAGTCTAAAAATAGTTTACTATTACTTTGTTGCAGGTATTTCAGCGAGAAAGAGAAAACGGACATTATGGTGTAACTGCATTTGTGATTGGGAACACCTTATCATCTCTCCCGTTCTTGGTATTGGTTACATTAATTCCTGGGGTTATATCTTACTACCCTCCGGGTCTTCAGAATGGATGGGAGCACATAGTGTATTTCATCTGTGTTTTGTTTTCTAGTTTGATGTTAGTGGAGAGTCTTATGATGATAGTTGCGAGCATTGTTCCCAACTATCTAATGGGCATCATAACTGGTGCTGGAATTCAAGGAATCATGCTTTTACTCAGTGGTTTCTTCAAATTGCCAAACGATATTCCCAAGCCAGTTTGGAAATACCCTTTACACTACGTTGGTTTTCATACCTTTGCCAACCAAGGAATGTTCAAGAACGAGTATAAAGGACTCAGATTTGCTTCCAATGGAGAAACCTCACACAGTTACATCACTGGTGACGAGGTTCTGAGAAATATATGGCAAGTTGATGTGAGTTACTCAAAGTGGGTTGATCTTTCAATCTTGCTGGGGATGATTCTTATATATCGAGTTATATTTTTGGTTATTATCAAGATTACAGAGAAGTTGAAGACCTTTGTTGTATCACCATCTTCCAAGAGATCAACACAAATCATGGAAAACCCCAACGCCACTCCTTCACATTGACACAATACTTACTTTTAAATTCTAGCCTTCGTCTATCTTCCACAGTTATTACTTTTTCCACAAATTTTAGTTTAACTAAGTAGATAAACATGTCTTTGGTGCAACATATCGTAATTAGTTATAATTTTTAAATATGTTTTGGATTTGGCTTTGATCACCTACATCCAATTATACGGGTACCTGCAACCCTTTATATCATACAACTTGATTTTATGATGTAAAGGAATAATATTCTTGTTTCGAATTATCTTGTCCGTGGTATCTTTGTGATGTTACCAGATTCTAACTACAGAAAAGTACAGAAGATTTCACTTTTAAATAAACATAACTAATTTAATTATAGAAATACATGTAACTTTTTGTGATGTGAAAAGGTAGAACATTATACATAAACTACTTAGAATAATGAGATCAAATAACTGCAATTCAAATATGTAAATATAATCAATCCATTAGTAAATAAAAATAGTGTACTATGTCATTCGATAATTCATTCCTTAAGCTGAATGATATAGTGTTAAAAAGTAAATTATTTCAAAATAATGTTGCATGTGTCACGTGTTATAATATTCTAGATGCAATTCAAGCTTTACCTTGTGTTTAGATGGAAGTTTTAGAAATTTTAAATTATTCAATTACTTTGAATTTGAATTCATCACATTTTAAATTATTTTATTTTTCAAATGTTTTGTTTGAACAAGATAATTTAATGAATTTTAAACTTTTTTAGATAAAGTATTTTAATTACCACTAAATTTTAAAAATTATTTAAATATCAAATAATTATTAAAAATTCAAAAATATTAATATTCATAATTTTTTATAATAAATTTTAATTGATGTTATTTTTTGCATCAAAGTTCTTCAAGTACTGCTTCATTTTATACATGTAAAACTTTTTTTCAATTTAAGTTAAATGAGATTATGTTCAAGTTTAAAATACTAGATGGGGATAAATCTAAATAAGATAAGATCAAGTCAGGCTCAAGGTTGGATATAACAACCCAAGTTAGAGTGAAGTTAAGTCAACTTAAGCGTAGTTCAAGTTGAGTCGATTTAGGTCTAGGATGAGCCGAACCGACTCTAGCACAGGTCGAGTTGAGTCAATTCAAGTCCAAATTAAACCTAATCAGTCAGGTTTAGGTTGAGTCAACCAGACATATATTACGTCGAGTTCATATTAAATAAAAACCAAATCTTGTTGAATCTGCCAACTTATGTCGAGCTAAATTAATCTGAGCTTACGTTAAGCCAAGTTAGGGGCAAGCCCACAACTTTATATGGGAAAAGATCTATATTCATCCAAGACAAATTTGATCTACGTTCATTTGAGTTATAGACTAATCCCAAGTCAATACAAATCCGATCAAGTTGGACTTTCAACAACAAACTTTAACCACCGCCACCGTCAACGTAAGTTCAGGAAAAAGATACAAAAGACAATGGCCCACGATGATTGATCACAATGTATAAGGTCTAGAAGTGCAGAAATGCACAAAGTTCATAGATGTAAATGGAGAGGTGTAGAGAAATCAGCAGCGACACAAAGTGCAGAGATGAAAAGGTCCAGAATAATCAACGACCCAGGGTTGGAGGGCAATGCTGAAATATAATATTTTAGTCTAAGAGTACTTTTGTCATTTCATAATTACTATGGAGGTGCAGGAAGAATGTGTCCTATGGCTACGCAACAATTGATTTCCAATATCCAATCTTCAAAGGCAAAAACTTCCTACACCCCATCAAATCAAATCTGACTGGCACCCCATCACACACAGGAAAATACGAAAAATACCTTTATTTTTAGCTTCCGAAAAATACTTTCTGAAAATATTCCAAAAAGTATTTTCCATAACATAAATTTACATTTTTGAAAAATGCTTTCTGAAAATACATTTTGAAATTCGGAATACAAATTTTATATTCCAAAAAAAATACTTTCCAGAATATTTTTAAAAAGTGTTTTCCGAAATATAAAATTTGTATTCTAAAAGAGATTTTCTAGAATGTATTTTCGAAAAACATTTTCGGAAATATAAATTTGTCTAAAGGATATTTTTGAAATTTTTGAAAAATAATATAGTGCAGGTCAGAAGTGATGAGTTGCAGGAAGTTTTTGTCATCTTCAACACAAAATTGAGCCATTTCAGTTCTGGGTTGAATTCGACCCAATTTAAACTGGGCTAACTTAATTTGTCCAAAATAACATATAATATTAAGTTTTTGCTTCCTGAACTCCTAGAATTACTATCTCCACTCCTGTAGTAAAAGTCAAAAAGATCAAAATAAACTGGTTAGTTGTTTTTTTTATGTTCTGAAATAGTTATTCTGGAAATTTCATAGATTAGTTATTCTAGAAGCCTCGTGTAGGAACCAATTTTCAAATAAAATAACAAGGAGAGAACGGATACTTTAAAGGTTATGGGTTGCATGTAGCAATTATGGGGTACAGAAAGGAAAAAGCTTAATAATATGATGCATACTAGCTTACTATGGTATCATACATACATTTTTTTAAATATCTTTTGATCACTAATATTTTTAGTGATTTTCGATTTAGTTCTTTATGTTTTAAAATTTATTTATTTTTATTTTTTAAGTTTGTATTATTGAAAATAATTGTTTCGTGGTTTCACTCTAACGTTATTAATGTTTTAAATTTTAAAATTTTTAATTTAACAAAGTTGTGAAAGGCGAAATAAAAGAAAAAAAGATAAAGATGAGTAAGAAGAGAAGAAAAAGTTGTTAATCTTTTAATTGGTCTCATTTATGAAAATACTTTCACTGTGAAGGTGAATCTCTTAACTGTATCTGCATTTGTAAAGGTTTCGATTCAGGTGTTTTGTGAATTTTAATTTTGTACAACTGATTTTTTTTTTTTTTTTTCATAAATTGAGGTTTGTATATTTTGGGAATTTTCGTACATGCAGTATTTTTATAAATTAAAATCATTATAATGAAGGTTAAAAATTGCGTTGATTTTTAACTTTGTGGAAAATAATAATTAAAAAAAATTAACGTTATTAACTTTAAGCTAACATAAGAAGTGATACAAAAACTAATTAGTTTAAAACCTCGTTGATTTCGATAATGAATAGTATGTATAGATACCATATATAAAAAAAAAACATTAAATGTCATTGATATCAATAATGTCTAGCAATATAATAGAATTAACCTGGAACATTCATAAAATTCTAAGTATGAAGACCCTCCAAAGGATAACAACAGTGTTAGAAAGCTCACCGTTTAAAGAATTACTGATATTGATAAATATTTGATTAATTACGGTAATCTTTCAAATAAGCATGAGTTATTTTTATTATTTCAATTTATTTTGATTTCTACTATTGCAATTTAACATTCTGTTTGTACCTTGTCTTCAAACTTCTTTTTCTCCTTGGATAAGTGAATTACAGCTATTTTATTTTACCCATTATCACATTTCTTCCTCTTCACATGTTAAATTATAATGTGCTTAAACTATTTTCTATTTATGTTAATGTAGTTAGCCATTATAGTTACATCAAGTACAAAAAGTAAGCCACCTTCCCTGGTCACAAAGTGAGAAGTGTTGGTAAAAGTAGAGTGGTTTTATTGAAACAGTGTGAAAACCAGAATGTGTGAAGAAACCAGAAGGCGCAAAAACAGAGGTGCTTTGAATGTTCCTTGATAACAGTAGCAGAAGGTGGTTGCCACCACAGTTATTGCTTACAGTGACATTCTGTTCGTATATGCTGTGTTTGGATCGGAACATGGTGGGTGGGAACATATAATATTTTTTTTTATTAAATGCATTTTATAAATATTCTCTTTTTCCTAAACAGTAAGTTAATTAGCTTCACCATTCCACACAGAGACGCTGTCGGTGGAAGGAGGGTTTGGTCATCAACAAGCTTCTTCATATAGACGGTGCGAGATTCTTCATACAATAATATATTATGAAAAATGAAAAAAATGCTATTTTTCTGAAAAAAAGAGAGAGACCGAGTTTGATGATTATAATGAATAAAAATTCTCGACTTTTCATAAATTTTTTATGAAAAAAAATTCTTTTTTATACATTCTTAAAGTCACTTCTATAAAAGGCAAAAAGAGAGAGCACCTTTAACCTAAAACAAGTACACTTTCAAAAAAATTTGGCAGCTGTGGGTGTATTAATATGATGGGCAATTGATTTTATTAAAATACGTACATTTTCAAATAAGTTGTGAATGATAAAAGTGATAAATTTTTGGATTGATATCAAAATTTCATAAATAAAAATGATAAAAAATATAAGTATATTTTTTTCAAAAAAAATAAAAATAACCACAAACATGCCAATCCTATATCTAATTAGATTTCTAAGATTAAAACAAATCAGACCAAGTTGATCTTATGAATAAAATTCTACCTCATAAATTTAAGTTTTTTTTGGGAGAATGGATTTAAGAGAATAAATTTAAAGAAATTTGAATAGATTCTACCAAGATGATAAAGTTGTTTGGATTAATTAATAGATGGTAAGATTTGGAGAGAATGTTTAAGAAAGTTTGAAAATAATTTAAAAAATATTATAGGTCTTTTTATTTTTTAAATTGATATATTTATAAAATTACTAATTGATCATTAGGGAATAGTGTTTTGTAATTTCTAACTCACTTACAATGGTTGTTTGGTAACTTTTAAATTCATCTCTTTAAATTTTTCATATGAATTGAAGATTTAAAACTGCAAATCTTATCCAATCCATCTTCCTAAATTAATACAATCAACAAACTTCATCTATAACAATCCATGCTATTGAACAATAAAATTACATAAATTGATTCAACCATTATTAATGATTTTTCAACTTAATAGGGAACCACTAACAAAATTATAGCTTATAAAATTTGAGTTAGGTCAAATCAATTCATTTTTTACATCTATAATCCTAACATCCCACTTCTCTTCATAGTGAAAATACAAGTTATGAATACTTATATAATTAAGCAAGATGATTAGTAAACTGCTTACTTTTAGGCTTTGTTTGGTTAGGGGAGTGAATTTGAGAAGATGGATTTGAAGGGATTTGAGTAGATTATTTGGGGATGAAAATGTTGTTTGGATTAAGGGATGGATGGTAAGATTTGAAGGAATTTGAAGAGATGAATTATGAAAGTTTGAGAATGATTTGACATATGTTATAGATTTATTTTTATTTTTTTAATTGATATATTTCTGAAAATACTAATTAACCCTTGTGAAATAAAATGGTAAAAAAT
>Ga0123340_1006150_pt1 | contig 11452 bp, 7 predicted proteins | sample SirMexnodulemix_FD_89961 | JGI IMG/M metagenome (GOLD analysis project Ga0123340, IMG submission 89961) | Root nodule microbial communities of legume samples collected from Mexico - Siratro Mexico nodule mix | ecosystem: Host-associated > Plants > Roots > Nodule | place: Mexico: Nepantla... | reverse complement strand
ACATTACTGATTTTTCATAAAGCAGTAATGTTTAATAATTCAAAAAAATAATATTATGTAATATATAATTATTCAAAAAATACTAATATTGATATTTTTTACATCAATATTGATAGAAAGAAGAGAAAAGAAAGAGTGAGATACGAAAGAGAGGAGAGTAACAAAGGATAGAGAAACAATGCGAGTTTGAAATTCATCATGTTCCCTTTCTTTTAACCTTCATGTCTCTTCTCTATCCTTTGTTTCTCTTCACATATCCTTTGTTTTCCGTAGAATTTGAAATTCTAAAACTTCAAGTAATCAAAATACTTTTATAAATTTTTAGAATTTCAATTTCTTTCTAAATTTCCTATTCAAAAAACATTTTAAATTCACTAAAAACAATGAAGTATTCCCTTAGAATTCCCCATCCAAACTCAAGGGCAAAGTTTCTAGTTTCAAATTCTTTCCATTCATGAAGCAGTAATGAATTCTTGAAAACAAGCATAACTAACTATAGTTGATTGTGTTAATTGTAATTACTTGTTAATTTGTCGTTCTTTCATTTTATTCCTTCATATGTTTCCATAGTTCTTTAAATAGTTTAGGCTGTCACTGATTTCAATCCTAAAACTTAAGGGATTTGATTCTGATCTCTATATATATTTGAACAATTCACTCATGTAAATTATATCCAAGTTTCACACACTACTTATATGCACCAATTTATTACATTGATCAAGATTTATGGTATAAAAGGAAAAAGAAAAAAGGTGTTCAGTTTAAGCACCAATAATTTAGGCTGACCTAGAACATGGCCTAATAATTCAGAAACTTGATTATCAATTTCTGCTTTGCCACTAAGCGAAGAACATTGTATTATAATAGAAACAAAGGATAAGAAACACATAAACTTGTATCCATGAAAAAAATAGAGAAATAAGAGATAATTACTCCAAGTAACAAGACTATAATCTCCACTCACATACCAAATGCTAAAGAGAAGGGAACTCTCCGCCCAAACCTAAGCCAAAAGATAAAAATAAAGAGAATGCCAATACTCTCTTGCCATGCCTCATAATAACTTCCACCTTCTCTAATCAGGCAGGGAAAAAAACACTAGACAGAATAAGTCAGACAGTCCCTTCCTACTTAATTTACCATCATATTTCCTCTAGAGTATATACTCTTTAAACCTTAGACCCACTTCCCAAAACCACAACTTGGGCTTATCATTGTCATCCGCTATAAAGCAGCCCTGTCCTTGAGGCTAAAGTTGTGAACATTGGCAACTCAGACCGATAAACCACGCATAGAATGTGTAACTTGTATTGTTGAACGAAGAGAAATACGAGAGAACTGTAGAAAGACTATATAACCTCCCCTTATAGAGCAACTGTTCAAGAGAGAAGAAATCCTCTGCCCAAAGCCTATATTAAAAGAGAAAAACAATGAGAATACCATGAGTGCCCTCTCCTTTCACACCTCCCTTTCATAACTATAACCCTTTTCCACAATAACAATCATGCAGAGAAAAGGAAAACCTAAATCAAAAAGTCATGTGCTCCCTTCCTAATTCATTTGTTTATTTCCCCACACTGCATACTCTACAAACTTTTGGTCCATTTCTCTGATCGTCAGGTTGGATTCGGCAACAAACTTAACTATTAACTGTTACTTAATAACAACCATGTCACACTCCATTAATACATATGACGACCGATACCCATTTTTTAATAAATTCAATTACAAGAGAATATTGAAAGGCAAACCTCTGGGGCCATCCAGAATGCTGTTCCCTTGCATGATTTAACATCATTCAATTTGATTGCCTGAAAAACAATAACAATAACGCAATATTAGAAAATGGAAAGATAAACAACTAAAGATAAAGTTTGACAGGAACAAAAGAAAGGCAATGAACTAAGAGCCACCTTTGCCAATCCAAAATCTGAAAGCTTAACAGATCCATTTGCATCCACCAATATATTTGCACATTTAATATCCCTATAATTGATGGGAAATAATTAGGTAATATATACAAAGATTTTTTTCATGGCATTACATTAATGAAACAGAAATACATAAAAAATGAGCATACTGCACAACCCCAGAAAAGGAAACAGTAATTGTTAAATTTCCAATACAAAACCCTTATCCGACACGTACACTCTAATTGGATGAGAATCGAAATTTGAAGAAAAGAAATGGAAAGGAAAGAAATGTGTGGTTTTTCGGCGGAAATTTGTATTGCTTGGATTGATAGAATTTAAAAGAAATGAAATAGTTATTTATTTCAGTTGTTTGGTTGGACGAGTAAGTAAAAGCTACTGAGAGATTATGATAAAAGGCAGCCTTATGCTTTTTTAAAATTTATTTACATATAGTATACTATTTATGTTAAATGTATTTCTGGTGAGGATTACATTAAAAATTGATACAATTTTATAAATAACTTACACATGAAGCATAGCATAATACTGCCAAATGGACAACAACTAATATGAGCTGAAACTAGTTTAATAGAATGAAAACTGTTACAAGGAGAACGGTCCAACTGACAGAACATGGGGTGACTGCACTTTCAGACACCTTCCTCTCCATTTCCACATAAAGAACTATAATTTGCTCAAATAACTCCCTCGGAAATCATTCCATCCAAACAAACACAAGGATATCACTTACGTAGTTCCAGTTCCAGTTCTAAAGCAAAAGGAAATGTTCCATATACTCTACATCAAGAACTCAAGACCTATTTTTCCTAGGGTAATTCTCATCTTTCCTTTTGGATATAGTGAATCAGTCAACCTCTCAATCTTAACCTGGTCAATATCGCTTTTACATTTTGAGAAAAATTACATCCACAATTCTGACATAATAAATAAACATCCAACATTAAAGCACCTCCACAATAGAAATATCAGGATACATACTGGCACTAAATGGTGCTTATCTGAGGCAAGAAAAGGATAGCCGTGACGATAACTGGGTGAGAAATCAGTTTCTCCATTGTATACTTTTCTTCCACTCCTCTCTAGTCTATTCTATTTTATTACTTAATATATAGACCCATTCAAAGTATTAACAGAAATGATTTCAATTGAAATTTCTGTAATACCTTATCAAGTGAAAAACATGTAATAACAAGATATCTACGGCCAAAACAAGAGTCTACAAACAAGAAAAAGAAACATAAGTACAACAAAAGTCCTTTTAATATTTATATAGAAATTATAATACAGCAAATGGAAGTTTCTCCTATGCAAGGTAAACAAGAGCCATAAACTTCGTTCTTGTCTCAGACTATCAGGAAACAGAACAGGTTTATATCACAGAGGAAAGAAAAATTAAATGAATAAATAGGTCACCTGTGAACGATGTTTCGATCATGGAGATACTTTAAACCATGCAAAATCTGCCTTGTATATGCAGATACTTGAGAATCTCGAAGAGTATATCTCTGGTAGAGGTCTCTAAGAGAACCTTTAGTTACAAGCTCAATAAAGATATACAGATTTGACGCATCCTGCAATAAACAACGCGCATAGTGTAAATTACAAAATACAGATTTTACTAGGCATTTATAATACAGCATAAAATTACAAGCCTTCAAAACAAATAGATCGATCCGAGCTAAACTTGTTTATAGCTGACAAAATCTGAATACAGTCAACATATTGTAGCATAACTAACGAAAATAATTGATGAATCCCACAGCACCCAAAGTTTTGCCGTGCAACAAAAAACCTAATGTTGTTCCTGATTTTTTATATAAAATAAATAAATTGAAATCTAGTGCTCCACATAAAGTTCAGTTATTTGTCACCTTGCATTGCACAAAGGCCCCATAACACCCTGGTATTTGAACCAAATGCAAGAAAAGTGATCTCCATTGAATTATACGCTAATATAAAGATGATAAACCTCACTAACCCAAAATAAAAATTTTGCAATGATATTAATTTTATCATTGGAAAAGCCCATAATATTACAGATATGATTTTTTTTCCAGACTGTCAAGAGGTCTGTCTTTCTATATTAGGTCTGTTTGGAAAAACTTCCCCATAAGCACTTTTAGAAGAGAAAAATAGGGGAAAATTAAATCAATTTCTCCATAATTAAAATTAGTTTATACATGAGCTAGTTTGTAAAAGTTAACTCCTATTAACTTGGTTAAACTATAGGAAAGAATGAGAAATTGAGTTAAAACCGTGTGTTTCCAAGATTGCTCGAGTTCTTTGTTTATATTGAGAAAACGAAATCAATACAATTACAATAAATAGAGGAGATTCCATATCCTTCAATAACAAAATATGATACGGAAATAAACAAAAATATTCTTGATAATAATACATAATCTAGATATTCCTTATTATAAATGATATGCACCTTATTTCTATAATTATAACAAACTTCTCCAAGCTAATCTACCCTTTTCTTCTTATTTTTCCCCCCTACTGTAAGTGCTTATGGAGAAGTTTCCACTAATCAAACTCATTCTTAGTTACTACACTTTTTTGGATCCTCAGTAATATAATTATCAGACATTTTATTGCCTACAATGACATCATTTAAATTTTAAATTTAATGCAAATACTCATTTTTCATTCAGAGGGGTAGAAACTGTCATGTATATATTCTATTCCTGACCCAAGCTACAATTTCTCCATTAAACTGAAAGCAACCAGTAAAATGTATCCGATGCGTGAAACATTTAATACAAGTGATGGAAACTATCACATAGATTCAACAATGATTCTCGACAAGAAAATATCAAAATGAACGTACCATTTCAGTGCCAAAGTATTGAACTATATTCTCGTGTTCAAATTGACTCAAAAGTGCAATTTCCTGAAAGGAACAAATAAGTAAGTTGAGAAAGAAATCTACAAGAAAAATATTGACAATAAGGTAATAAACTGATACAGTTAATCAACTTTCAAAAATATATTGTACGATATTTCAAAACATAGCATTATATTTGGGTAACTAAGAGAACTTTTTTCTTTTCATCAAAGGACTTCCACTAATGGAAAATGATTTCGAGGCCATTTGGGTTCAACAAAATGTTTTATGTTTTCATTTTCTTTCTTGCTGTCAATTTGTACAGAAAACAGTGGAAACAGATAAAAATAAAAAGTTGTTTCCAATTTCCTATAGAAAAGTTTGGAAAGAATAAACAAAATGAAAACAAGGTGCTACTTTATAATTAAAAGTGAAAGCACAAAACAAAATAAGAAACATTTTTCTCAAACCAAAGCAATAGAGAGAAGAGAGTAATCCCATCTCGCCTGTTCCAGTTGATATACACTTTGCCTTCCCTGATTCCCTTGATCAAGTAGTGAAACTTGTTTTACAGCAAAAAAGAACCCATCCCTACAGTAGAAATCAGAACATATACAAAAATTAACAAAAGGAAAGCACTGGCAGTTAGCACTCAAGTAACCTGTAAAAAATACCGTAACAGGATCAAATATCAAACCCTATGAACTTCAATTTATTTAGAGCTTATCCCTAGGGGCTTTGCTTTGCAGGGAGACTAATCCATACAATGAAGCATTTTGAATGCGAGATATATAGAAGATAGTAAATGTAATTTAACTAAGTGGCCAAATGAACTTAAGATCACCATTCTATGACAAAAATTACCCATATAATGCTTACGTGCATTTCCCAATCCAGAAGAGCAAAAGAACAACTATAGTTTATCATCAAAGAGTTATAACAGTTTAGGAAAGCCCAATAGGGGCCCACCATAAAAACAACAAACATAAAATAATAGAATTTAGAATATTTGGCAAAAGAAAAGAGTTAAACCAATAGTAACTATGATATCCATTGTTTAGAAAAAATCAACACGCCCAGGGTGTAATGGCACGAGCCAACACATGCAACAAACGGATGCACTAATCATAGTCTTTTTTAGTAGATTGCTAACCAAAAGTGCAAGAGAGTTCAAAAGTTCTATTAATATATGTTGAGATATTATCCTGGTTCTATTTGCATGTTTCCTTCCTTAATTTATTTAGTTTCCTTAGATAGCTTGGTCATAATTCCTGAATATTAATGTGTGGAAATCATTCAGCAAAACACAAAAAATCATTTTTCCTTTTATCTCAATAAATCCTATCACTCCTCCAGTGTCAAAAAATTACACTGTTTTCAGAAGAAAGGAAACGATTGACCATATTATGAGCAAGACATTTTCCCAACAACCTCAGTTATGCTTCAGTACACAAACTGAAAACAATGATAAACATTGTCCAAATGAATTCAAGGCTCATTCCACTTCCTAATCTACCCACCATAACAAGTACAATTAATGTTGACAACAAAACTGAATAATAACAGTGAGTAAAACATAAACAAAAACATTTCTCCATCCTCTTCAATCAGAAAAATAAATGTTGCAAGTAGTATCAATTATCCTATGATGGAGGTCAGGTGGACTAAGTCACAATAACGTTTAGACAATACAATATTGTTAAACCATTGAGTATAATTGCATACTCATACGATTCAACAAGTTTGGAGGAGAGAACTAGGTGACGCGGAAGGAAAATTGTGACCTATGCAGATCAGAGTGAGTAATCGCGGTGCTCGCTTATCGAAGGATCGTTTGGGGGTCTCGATCCTTCAATCCTCCTTCGTTGGGTTCTGAAGGGCCCAAAAAAAGCATACCTTGCTTTTGAAGGCCCAGAATAAGGCCCAATAGCTCCACTCAACCTTTTGAAGTTTTGGTGGAGGCCACTTTCCCAATAGCTAACGAACCCACAACCACAAAATGAACCCATGAACCCATGAACCCATCACTCACCGCTGCTCGTCTTTGGTCGTCACCACTCACTGACTCCTTGCCATTCGCTGATTTGTATGTCGCCATTTTGCTTTGTTTCTCTTCCTCTCTATTTTCTCCCATTTGCTCTTTGTTGCAGTTACTATTTTGTCACTAGTGCATTTGCTTGCTGCGGGTTTTATTTATATTTTGAAGGGAAAATGGCATCTAAGTGATGCTAATAGAAAAGGAATTGGAAGGATTGATCCTGCCTAGAGTCTTTGTGTTCCTATTGATGGGAAAGCAAGAAATGTAAAATGTAAATATTGTGATAAAGTATTAACAAGAGGGATTTATCGATTGAAGCATCATCTAGCAGGGACTTCACATGATGTTGTAACATGTATAGCAATTCTTGAAGATGTTAAAATTAATGTTAGATGTGGTTCATGTGTTGTAGCAAAACTTGATTAAGAAATCAATATCTAGAGAAGGCTTATGGGATAGTAGTACGATTGATTCAGAAAAAGCTAGAAAAAGACTAAGTCAAGAAGAGAGTTAGGAGTCATCAAGTATTCTCAAGAAAAGAGACACTCAAATACTATCAATGCCATTTTCAAAAAAAATGAGGGAGGATGCATGTCAAGAAATTGCTCTATTTTTCCACAACAATGTTATTCTATTTAATGTAGCAAAGAGTGAAGAGTCCACAAGGATGTTCAAGTTGGTTGCCAAACATGGTGTTGGATTTAAGCAATAGGTTGAAAAGACCAAATTGATCTTGGAAGAACATAAACTGTTTTGGAAGAAAAATGAATGACAAATGGATGGACTAATAAGAGAAGGACAATACTTAAGTTTTTTGGTAGATAGTCCAAAGGAAAATGTCTTTCTGAAGTCTATTGTCACTTCTAACATATGCAAGACCGCTGAAAAAAATTTCAAGATGACAGATGATGTTGTTGAGGAGGTTGGGGAAGAGAATGTCATCCAAATTATAATTGACGATGCAGCAAATTACAAGATAACGGGATAATTGTTAATGCAAAAGAGACAAAAGTTATATTGCACACCTTCTGCAGCCCACTGCATTGGTTTAATCTTAGAAGATTTTGAGAAGAAAATACCACTCCATCATGACACAATAGCCAATGATAAGAAAATCACAATTTACATCTATTCAAGAACTGGTCTTATTTCCTTATTACACAAATATACTAAAAGGATAGATTTGATAAGACCAGCCAATACTCGTTTTGCCACTTATTATTCGACTTTGAGATGTTTGAATAAAAATAAAGGATCACTTATCAGGATGTTCACATCCAAGGAGTGGCAATCTAGTCAATTTGTAAAGACTAGAGATGGAGGGTTTGAGGAAAATTTGATATTGGATAAGGGATTTTGAAAAATATTTTGAATAGCTTGAAAGGGGCTCTTCCCCTAATTAAGGTGTTGTGAGGGTGGATTCAAAAGAAACCAGCCATGGGATTTATTTATGAAGAACAGGATATTACTAAAGAAAAGATACAAAATCTTTTCAATAGAGTTGGTAAAAAATAATAATAGCTAATTAACTTTCACTTATATTTGATTTTCTAACTTGTTTTCTTCGAAATATATTAATTTATTTATTTTATCTTACTTAGCTACACTCCCCTTTGGGAAATCATTCATCAAAGATGGGACAACCAATTGCATAGGCCATTGGCCATGTAACACTAAGTTCCTGAGTTTAAAGTTGATTATGAGGTGAAACATGGAATATATGATTTGCTTAAATATTGAAGCTCAAATTGAGAGTTTCAGCAAGACTACATTTTCCAGTAGTCTGATAGCTCAACGTGCACTCAAAACTAAAACTTCATCACAATGGGGGAAATCGTACGATGATGAACATCCGGAATTACAAAGATTTGCAATTAGAATATTGAGTTTAACTTGTAGTTGTCCGGTTATAGCGTAATTGGAGTGCTTTTGAAAGGATAAGAATTTAAATTTATGAAATTGATTTTTAACTATTTTTGAGAGACTAATATGATGTGTTATTTTAGTTTTATAATTATTTAGGTCAACACCAAGAAAATAAATTGTTTAACACCAAAAGACCATGAATAATGTGGTGCTTGTGATGGCTAATTCAAGATTGCAAAAGTGAAAGGATGTTAGGAAAACAAAAGACTATAACGATGATTTTGCTTCTGATGATGAATGGAATGGGGAGGAGAATGAAGCAAATTCAAGTTTATATCCTTCAGATAAAGACATCTTGGGGTTGGAGAAGATGAAGGTGCTAGTAGAGGCGGTGTTGTTGCACCTATAGATGATTTGGAGGTTCCTCCACTTGGTGATAATGATGAAGGTCATGGAGGAGATGACATTAATGAAAATGAAGATCATTTGGAGGAGGACAATAATTATCTTGCATTTAATACGAAGGATTTCCTTAGATAGTTTGTTTGTATTAAACATTTATGAATTTATTAGTTGTTTTATGCATGAACATTTTATGAATTATGAACCTAATTTTAGTTGTGTGAGTTATTATTATGTATGAGTTATTTTTATCATCTATATTATTTTTAATGAATGCACATGTTTATGAATTCATATACTAGTAATTCTTACTATTCGAGTTACAATCCTAGAATTACGACTTTTTATCCCCTTTTGATTACTAACTATAACTTTTTTGACTCAGCGGTACCTGTTACATTACATTCAATCAAATTGAAATTCATAGATGGGTGGATACTTTTTAGGCATATTCTCATATCCAAACCTGTCCAGTAGTATTCTAGAACTAACCTTCCAATCTCCTAATTCTAAAACTAACATTACATAACATTATATCCTATACAGATTTGAGCAGAGGGGAATAAAATAGATGAACCAAATCCCTAAAACTGTTCTGGGCGCTACTATAATTGTTCCTCTTTCTCTTAACACAACATTGTAATGTTACTTACTACCACCACACCAGCTGGATCCCTATTCTCTAAATCCAACACAACAGTCAAAAATTAAATAAACAACAAGTCTTACATTTCATTTCTAACAATATCTTTAAGCGAGGAAAAGTGAAGTGAAGGGTACGAAAGCACTTACTCAGAAATCCCTTCATAGACACAGCCAAAAGAGCCACGCCCCAGAAGATCACCCTTCTGCCAGTTACCCGCGGTAATCACACGCTTGATTCTCCCATTAGGAGATATATTATTAGAATTCGGACCTGTGGTAGTGCTAGAAGAATCATCTTCGTTCGAAGTAGAAAACCCTGAAAACTCATCCACAATATCCGCAATTCTCGCCGCGTTTTCCTCCTCTTCTCTCTCCAACCTCACTCCACCAACTTCCCCTTCTTCCTCATCCTCCTTTTCTTCTCGCTCTTCATCTTCATCGGAAGCACTCAACTCCACGTAACTCTCCTTCCCTCCCTCCCCTTTCGGCGCAAAATCCCGCAACAAATCCCACGTGGAACACGTTTCGTCCACCACCGAAACCCTAACACCCGGCGGCGGCTTCAGCATCGGAGGCCGAAAACCCTTAATTCCGCCGCCGCCCCCTGCGGTGCCGCAACCACTACTCTCACCAGAAACCACACACTCATCCAAAACCCTAGCCCCATCCTCGCTCTCAACCGCTTCAATTTCCTCCTTCTCCTTCGCCTCCTCGCCCAACTCCTTCCCGTCGTGGCTCCGGCTCGACGGGATGTCGGAGGAGGAGCGGAGCTTCATGGCCTCCCAGGCGGCGACCGGAATGGAGAAATCCTCCGGACCGGAGAGCCCGAGGCTGCGGCAAATCCGGTCGAACTCACCCTCCACGCCCTCGATTCGGAAGCTCCTGCGGTCGTAGATGTCCATAGAGCGCATATAGAGCGAAGACGACGAGGAAGACGACGTGGAGGCGGAGGCGGAGTCACCGCGCAACGAGGAGGACGATCCGGCGTCGTATTCGAAGTACTTGGCGGCGTTGCGGCGCTCGAGCTTGGGCTGCTGCTTCTTGCCTCGCGTCTTGGTCTTCTTGGAGTCCATGGTTGGGGCCATCTTTCTATTGCCGAATAGTCGAGGTAGGTGATTCATGGCTCGCCAAATCCATCTAAAACGGCGTCGGAATGGGGAAACGCGGTGTTTAGTGTGTTCGGCTTTTCCCAGAGGTGAAGAAAACAAAATGAATAGTTATGTGAATGCGGAACACAGCAAGTAGCGTGCGATAAAAGCTGGTAAACGCTGATAAAAAGGGACAGAAAACGCGGTGCCACGTGGACACCTACACGTGACTCGGATTCTCCAACTCGACAACCTTTTCCGCTTTGTACTGTCTTAACATTGTTTCTCACTTTGTCTCTCTCTGGCCGCCTTAGCCACATTGTAAATTCATTCCTGCATCATTAATTGCTGCTAAACCGTTCTTTATCTTTTTAAGAGGAAATTATGCCTGATTCCTTTTTAGGTTTCCTTAAATTATATTTGTATTCTTATCTTTCTTTTTTGTTACTAGTTTGATATTGGTAAAAATAACTAATTAAATAGATTAAAATAAATAATATGATATAATATAAATTTATAAAATAAATAATTAAATATAAAATTTAATACATTAAAAATAATTCAATGTTATAAGTTATATTTAATACATAATTATTGTATTTTTTAAATATCTTATCATATGTCATATTATCCGAACTCTTTTTTTTTT
>Ga0123340_1006148_pt1 | contig 11455 bp, 5 predicted proteins | sample SirMexnodulemix_FD_89961 | JGI IMG/M metagenome (GOLD analysis project Ga0123340, IMG submission 89961) | Root nodule microbial communities of legume samples collected from Mexico - Siratro Mexico nodule mix | ecosystem: Host-associated > Plants > Roots > Nodule | place: Mexico: Nepantla... | reverse complement strand
TTAATTATTTTTTGTAAAAAATAAAAAAAAATTAAACCTTTAAAAAAAAAAATTTTTTTTTTCTTTTCAAGCCTTCCAAAAAAAAAAAAAACTAAAAAAATTAGTTCTTCAAAGAAACAGACACACTCACTCATCAAATCAATCTCATTCCTTAGAGGAAATAAAACTCATTAGATTAAATGAATACTCTCAAGCCAAGATTCTTGTTCTCTCTCTCACTTGCCCAACTAGTTTTATTGTTCAAAGGAAACATATATGTAGCTCATTTTCTTGTTCACAATAGAGATTTAATAAGAGTTTATAAAAATAAATAAAAAAGAAAAACTAATATGATCACACACAATTGATTGTGTCCCAGTTAGCCACGTAAGCAGCAACTCTAATAAAGTAAGCAAAAAACGATCATTAAAAATTTTATAGGACTAATTTTTGTAGAAAGGACTAAAAAAATAACTATGCTTTTTAGAGAGCCAATTTCTATATATAAAAAAAATGTCTTAAAAAGACAATTGTGTATAAAAAACATATTTAAATCTTTTATAGATAAACATATATAAGATAGGTTGTCTTAAAAAAGAAATAGAAGAGTGTAAATAGCAAGGGCAAAAGGAAGTGACCTATAGAAAGGGCACCCCACAAGAAAGAGTACGTGTTGTAAAGGCCCAAAAAGAAAAATGAGGTGAAAATAAGCAATATGAATGAATGAATATGGTTAGTGATGAACATTGGAAATTGAGGGGTGACAGCATATCGTGCGCACTGCTGTCCTTTTTTGGCCTATCTTTGAGTCATGTGCTAATGCACTCTTGCACATGGCTTATTCCCTTCTTTCCCTTTCAATTATATAGCTCTCACTCTCCTTTGGGACCCCACTCTTAACCACCCAACCCATGTGATTGCCCTTCTCACAATTACTAATCTCTCCTCCCTCCCCATTTTCTCACTAATTATCACATGCATGCATTTTTATCTTTCTTATCATTATTTCCTCCTTCACTACAAACAAAACAATGGTAGTATAGTAACAATAAATGCCTTTGGTTGCACCCCGGATATGGTTGGTTTCCCATGCCACTTTTGAATCATTTTCAAATCATCAAACCATTCACTTTTACTTGGTTTTTGTGTCTATCCCTCATAGGATTTTCTTCAATGAAATTGTCCTCTAGCTTTTACTTTCAATTTACTTTATACAACTTCTAATTAATCTAATGCTACCTTTATCATTTTGGAGAGTTATGAGCTTTGTCATTAGTGGCATCACTATGGTGATGTACCACACTAATTAATGAACTCATCTAATGTTTGGTTTATTAGAATCACAACATTAATTTTCAGTTGAGCTGGTTCATAAAAGGTGTAACAGTAAAAAATTGGGAAAAATAAGTCAAAAACTTATTCAAAGCGGTTCAATCAATTTCTTAATAGTTTTTTTTCTTCTCTTAAAAATGTAAAGTATTTGTTATTCTTTAAAAGAAAAATAACTTTTTTACCTTTTAAGAACATCATTATTCATTATTTGTAAGTTTTAAGTGTGTTTTGAATGTTAAAAAAGTTTGGTTATTTAAATTTTTGAACATTATGGAATGATATTTCTTTAATGTTACTTTTTATATTATTCAATTATCTGTATTACTTTAGTTAATATCGGTTCAACAACTGCAATTAAACCAAATATCTTTGGACACGTCTTTTGATTAGTTCAATGACGATGCAATTTTTAAAATATAGCTTAACAATACCATTTTAACTTAATAATTGGTAGAAAGAAGAAACAAATATATACTTTTCATTAGTTTGTTTAATGAATTGAAAGACTGGATTTTGTTATCTTATGTAACCTTTTATTTTCAGCCATGCTAAAAGGTCAATCATCAGAAATAATTATTAGTAAATATATTCTATACAAGATACATTTTTACTTAGCATAAATTTTCATTATTTGATTCAAATTAACACTCCATCTAAATAGAGGGGTGTAAAGGAATATTATCACTCGATTGACTTTAATGCTTCCCTTTCTGTTATTGTTGAGTATATTGTTGATTGATATATGTTCTTTCAATTTGGCAAGTTGTAATGCATTATATTTTGCTATTCTTTTATAACTTTCATGAATATAATTTTTTTTCTTTTTTTGTGCTGAAATCATTCTGAGAGTAGAAAGATCACGCGCATACATAATGGTTATACATATATTTATTTTCTCTTTCATTATTTGAAGAGCCATGTGTTGTATTTTTCAAGAATGAATATAGTGTATGGTGCAGCATGAACAAGCAGTAAGTAAAATAAGATTATTTGAATGGTGCAAAAGTTTGGGATAAGAGGGTAGCACAACATAGCAATCAAAGGTACAAGAAGCTCACGTTATCATGAATACCAAAACAGGTGCTGGTACACATAATAAATACAATACACTATTATATTATATTTATTATATGGTAATAAATAAATAAAACACTGGAATCCAAAACTCCAATTATCCAATATGCTTGCTTTTCAGAGTTAAAAAGCCAACCAAGTCTATTTATAGCCCTTACAAACCACTGCATCTGAATCAAACCAAACGCACCAAACCATTTAGGCCTCTTAAACAAACACCTTCCCCACACTCTTTACTGTGTCTTTTTTCTCTCTCTTTCTCTACAAAGAGCACTTGGACCCTTTTGTGTAGTGCAATGGCCATGGCTAAGCTTCTCTGCGTTCTGCTTCTGGCTCTCCTTGCCATCTCCATGATCACAACTCAGGTTATAGTCCCTTCTAAAACAAACCATTACTACATTTGCAGGTTACATTGTTTGATAATATATATGCTCTAAGTCTAAACCTTGTTTGAAATTTACTTTTACTATGGTTTCAGGTTATGGCAAAAGATGCTGCTTATCACTTGGACCGAGTGAGTATCTCTTTTTCTTTGTTTCGAACATTTTCCACCACCCTTTTAGTCCCTAATCAGTAAAAACTGTTGTAGGGTCTAGAAGAACGTGTTCTTCAGTAATTTTAACGTAATACATGATTATAATATTTAATCTAAGAAAAGACAGTGATTGTGTGTCATGTGGAAAATTAGATCAGATCAATAGTAATGCAGTTTTAGAACATATATATATATATATATATATATAACAGCTGTTTTCAACTGGTTTGCAAATGTCAAAATTGAAAATTCATATCTTCACTATTTGTTTTCCATCAATTTTCAGAGTAATTATGGACCTGGGAGTCTAAGGAGCTCACGTGAGTAATCATACTCTTTATGATATTTTTACACTAAGTTTTACTATTTTTTCATCATGGTTCATGAACCAAAAGTTTGTGAAGGCTTTGAACTCACTTGCTTTCAACTATTTGAATTATGTGTGATCTGATTAGTCATGTTTGTAAATTTTGTTTGATCAGAGTGCCCATCTGAATGCACAAGAAGATGTAGCCAGACACAGTACCACAAGCCATGCATGTTCTTCTGTCAAAAATGCTGCAGAACTTGCCTATGTGTTCCTCCTGGCTACTATGGGAACAAATCTGTGTGCCCCTGCTACAACAACTGGAAGACCAAGCGTGGAGGACCCAAATGCCCTTGAAGTCATATAAACATGATTTCATCAACACTTTTTTATATTACTCAAAGTGGAATCACCAACTATGGCCATTGCTATATTTGTTTTGGGTAGCACCTAGTACAATTGGGTCTTCACTAAGACTACTATTAAATTAACCATCTTGTTCTATTCAGTGAAATTAATCCAATCATTAATTTCATGAAGAATCCTATATGTTAGTCCCCTTCCTAAACAAGTATGAGAGGGCTGTTCTTCTGGTTAATCAATTATCTTTGTCATTGTTCTATTTTTTAGTTTTATATATAATGAAGTTATTTTATAATGTCAGTCTTATATATAAAGTTTTGGGACAGACATGTCATATAGGCTAAAGGATCTGAAGATCCAACCTTATTTTAATTGTTGTACCTAGTGATTCTCTATAATTTCCTATGCTCCTGCGTGTAGAATCTGGCATCTGCATCAGAAGCAGGGCCACTAGTGTAGTGTATAAATAGTGATAGTTACAAATGTTATTATGTTATTGGACGAAAACAAAGAAAAAAATATACAAGGCCATATAAAATAATATTTGATGTACTGAAGGTTGGATATTTTGCAGACTCATAGTTTTTCAATAACTCAGGATAAAATTTATTATAACTTTACTAATATCGATAAGATTTTTTTTATAGTATTATCGACAAGATATATTACATTGACAATAGTTTAAAGAAATACAATCCAAAATAATTCACTTTACATATACGATAATCTACTATTTTCAATCGTTTATTAATGGGAAATTTATCTTATATACTTTTCCAATTGACTGCTCTCTCACTATTATGAATTCTTTTACTCTTTTTTCCTCACAATTTTAAAGATGTCACTCAATATTGAACTCCTTTTTTACACAATTTTACTCTTTCTATAGCCTATATCTTGAATTTCTCCTCACTAGATACCCAAAATGTCATTTTCAAGTAATCACTTTTTGTGAGAAAGAAGTAAAAGGTTTTTTTTTTATGTGAACTATTGGAAGAAACTTCTCATCTCCAAGTACTCTTGCGAGTACAATTCTATCTCCTAATTTGAAACTATCAAGCTATTCAAATATAGTTTACAAAGATTAGCATAGTTCATTATAATAAATTGATGATTTGTATAGTGATTATTAAGTATGAATATAAATATGTAGGTAAATTTCTTATCAACCGAGACTAATATTTGTATGTGAAAACATAAAATTTACGATACTTTCTTTATATAATTCATTACCTATGGATTAAATTTGTATAAAGCATGGTGTCTTGAGATGGGAGTTTTGAAGAATTTTTTTCTTGGGTATTGTAATTTTATCTATAGGTAAGATAAATGGTTATTTATGTACAAATTTGGAAAAACAACAAATTTAACCAAATTAAATGTTAATTTATGTAAGCTTAATAAAGCTTAATAATGAGTTATGTATGAATTTAATGTACAAATACATTTATGTATTTACTTGATTGCACTTTGAACCTTTGATCTTGAGCTTTCATTTTAACTATTGCATTGACCTAGTTTTCCATTCATAATTCAGAGTATTCTTTAGAATTCAATTACTCTTTAAAACTTAACATTAGTATTTAGTCACATGTATCTATGTTGGACTTGAAGGATGGAGTCTAGCAAACTTCCTAGAAGAGCAAGTGAAGCTCATAGTTGACAATATTTATCTTTCTCGGTAGCCAAACCTTTTGCACCAAATTATGATGAATGTGCACATTATACTGGACAGATAGCTAGGTCAAGGTTGAAATGCACTTGTGTCAAGATAGTTGGTGAACAACAATTTTATCTCAAACTCCAAGAGATCTTGATATTAATTTTTCTTGGTTGTAGATCTTCTTGATAAGATGGTGATCAAATTACAAGGTTTTCGCTCACCTACAACAAATGCTTAATATCAATTTAGCATTAGAATATTGAAAGAATTGTATGTAATTATTGAATATTCTTCTTCTTCATCTTTGAATTCCTTTATATATGCTTCTATAGATGATTGTTGCTATATATCTTTTGCTAATATTTGATATTTATCATCTATGTATCCCTTGTGTATACTTGGACTTGAAACTTGATATACAAGGTCTTGATCTTGTATAAGCCTTACCCTTCTAACTTTGCTTTCATAAGGAAACACTTCAAATAGAAATACCATGTATGACATTAGATAGGATTGAAAGCGTATCAAGAATAATAATTTTTTCATATAAGATTATTTCATGATCGTTTGTGATACAAACTTTCTGTATTTAGTTTCTAACATTTAAAATAAATCCTGATTTAAAACAACTTTCATAAAATATATCTTAATCTTAGAAAAGCATTTATTGTTACTGTTTGCGTAAGACTACACTTATAAACAAAATTAAAACATATATTAGTTTATTGTGTAATTGGATGATTTATTGTCCTTCAATTAGTACAAAACACAAGTTAGCATGTTCAGATAATAAAAATATGTATATTGAAGGGAGCAGTGGACTTGATTGGAACTAAGATATTATTGGAATCATTACTTTTCATTTGATTTTTTTATTGATGTTGATATGATTTATTTTTTATTTAAATTATTTAGATTTTTTTTTGTCGTAAACTATTATTATTTATTGTTCGATATTACTCCGGGTTTTTTAGTGTATGTTAGGCGTTTTTTTTTTAAATGTGAACTAAATTCTTTTTAATATGATTGTTTTATGTCGGTGATAATTATTTTTTTATCATCAATACTAATATTATTATTTGTTGTCAATAATTTGTTGAGATTTCTTTCAGTGTTGTTGGAAAAGAAATTCACCCATCATTAACTAATATTTTTTGTTTATAATATCAAATGGAATTCTTTTTAGCCAACATTGATTGGAAAAAAAAAAATACTCAACCAACAACATTATAAAAGTAATTTCTATTAATATCCATCTAAATAATTGTGTTTGATATCAACTACAAATGAATTCAGCAATGTCAATTTTGAAAAAACTTTATCAATATCAAATAAAAAAAATCTCGAGGAATTTTGAAAAAAAAAATCAAATAGAAAATCACCCTTATTAGTAATTTTGAAATATTAACAAATGGTTGATATTTAAATACTTTTTTATATTTGGTGGTAATTAAAATACTTCATCCACAAAGTTAAATTTAATAAAATTGAATTATTTTATCTGACTAAATTATTTAAAAATAAAATAATTTAAAATAATATTAATTCAAATCTAGTGTATTTCAATATCTTATAAATTATGAAATTTTTCATCTAACATCGAATAAAGTTTGAGGTATTTATTCTAAAATACATTAAAAGACAGTTTTTGGCTACGGTTTATCCCTGAAAAATGCATAAACACTTTAGATTTTAATCATTTGCAAACATTAAACAAACTAATAACCTACCTCAACAATATAAGCAACCAATTTCTGCTGGTTTTCATGCACCAACCTTCCACCACGGAGGAACCAATTTCAGCAGACTTGGTATTTTTGAAAAATATGGGATTCGGGAGGAAATCAACAGGTGCAAAAAGTAAAAGCACAACAGTGGAGTGTTTATAAAAATGATTGAGGCTTTTACTTCCTGCACCCTATTATTATTACCTGCACTCCATACTAACAGAAAAAGACTAAGATACCTTTCTTCAATACACTATGCACCATTGCGGCCACCTGTAACTACTGTCATCGTTGTCATCCCTACACATTCATTTTCTACTACAGAAGAAAAAAAGAATTTCATTCTAAAAAAAAACTCTTTTCAAGAACTATTATTATATTTTAAAAATTAGTTCTTAAAATTTTGTTCTAAAAAACTGTTTTCAGAAAATATATTGAAACCTTGAAAAAGGAGTAACTGAGAATGTAAACTTTGTTATTATGGCCCTCTTCTGCCCAATAAGTAAACTAGACACTGTGATTAGGTAGTCATTTCAATTGTTAACAGCCAAGAAAAAATAAGATAAGAATTTTCCGTAAAGAAAGGTTTCTTAACATCTCGTGTCTATTGACAAGTGACACCTTATCTTATCATCCTGACTTTGAACCAAAAAAAAAAAAAGTTCCCTACTAATATTCTTTGTTTTGTCATGCATACCTAAATAGCAGAGTTTAACCAGTTTATCATCTATACTTGTTCGGAATTTATGTGAAACAAAATGGCATGGAATTAGGAGCTCTTGGTATTCCTTAATTTCGCAGCATTTTCTATTTTCCGATCTACTAAAACAATGCCAAATATCAAAATGATGTACCCATAAAGCAACACTACACTTTATCATTCGTTCTGAAAAATATAATTAAGTGGGTGTATAAAGTTAAAAGATCAAGGTTCTTTCCCTTCTTATTCGCTTACTTTACAGGTGTCTTATTTTTCTACGTGAACCAAATGCTATAAAAGCCAAAAGTTATTATTTCAATAATGTATTCAAAGTCTTTTTCTTGTTAGTTTCCATTTCTATTTTCTAGGTAAAAAACTCTATTTATATTCCTAATAACATCTGGTAATTTCCAAGTGAAATACGAAATTAACAAAACCGTGAAAAAGACAAAAAAAAAGTCACCTTCCCTCTACAACTTCATCAGTAGTAAGATTATTTTCCACGATCCTTGAGCAAATCAAGATTTTGACTTTTTGCCAAAGAAAAATTACTTGATGCAATGCAACACCCTACTCCTCCACATTTCAAATTAATGAATTTCATTGGTGGCATAAAACCTAATCACCATAAATAAAAGACTTTTATACTTATCTCTATTATAAATGACCGTTTAAATATTAAATTTTATATTAATTCAAATGTTACTTTCCATTAGAAAAAAACAGACAGCGTTCCCCCTGATTATTGAATGTGAACAGCTAGAATGAGAATAAAATAATTAAGAACTGCAATCTGCTACATGTACATACATTAAATGGGTATTTGAATTTGGGAAGAAAGGTTGGAACTTGATAGAAGAATAAATGAGTGACGAAACTTGCAATTCGCACACGTTAAGCGTGCACCGCTAACAAACATGAACCTTTGCTAAGAAAGTTTGTTCCTTTTCTCCTCTGTCTGAATGTGAAGACTTAGCACAGTGATCAAGTGAGTGCTGCATCAACCTCTATCGTCAGGTACCCATTCTTGCTCAAACCAAAAAAAAGTTAAAAAATTGTCTGCCCAGATGCAAATTCCTCTTTAATTTTCTTGCCGTGTTCATTCAAATACATTTTCTTGGGTTTCTAATGATTGCATCTCCTAAGGCTGTTTAATGGAATGCTAAAGCTGAGAACTTTTGTTTTGGGGTATTTGTTTGTAGCTAGTTTTGGTTGGGCTCAACAAAGGTTGGATTTCACAGGCATTTTTGGTTGATGGATTGTACTGTGTCTCATCAGTGTGTTCTGTAAGAAGTGGAAGGGTTTGAAATTGCTTTGTATGTGGAAGCCATTGCATGTGAGAAGTGTTGGAGATCTTGTTCAACACTGTAGAAGGTTGTGAGGCCATTAGTGGGTGGGTATGGTCATTTGTGTTTGAGGGATTCGAGCTATGGATTCTGATTGAGAAGGGCTTCTTGCTAAACCCATAACCCCCATCAAGGTTTTTGCTTTGTGTGTTTGTGGAAATAGCTTACCCTTTCAGCTGCTCAGTCTTTTTTTCTTTTGGTGTCTTGTTTTATTTGCTGTATTCGCTGTAAGATTGCTTGATTGGACCTTGTTTGATCCTCAAAAATGTCAGAGAAGATCTTGTTTCACTCAAGGTTTATATTTTACGTGATGATCATTTCTATGTTCCTTTTGGTCCTGTCATCCCTTTTCCTACTCCAGTTTAGCAGTCATTCTTTGATACCTAGATCAGTGTTAGACCTTATTCTTGACAATAATGCGTCACTTTACTTCGTGCCTAATTTGAAGAGAGACCCTCCCTCTGGGGATTTCAAATTTCAATCGCAAAAACCCAGAGAATCTGACTGTCAAGCTTCTGATTCAAGCCATAAAACAAGTTCTGTGGGACAACAGATGAATGTGGGATCTCACCCAGTTCGGCCTTTATTGAGAGTATTCATGTATGACTTGCCCCCAGAATTTCACTTTGGGTTATTGGGTTGGAAGGGAAGTTTGAATCAAACATGGCCTGAGGTGGATAACCCTGCAGGTATCCCACGCTATCCAGGTGGTCTGAACTTGCAGCACAGCATGGAATACTGGCTCACCCTTGATCTTCTGGCGTCGAACACCGCCAAAGTTGGTCATTCTTGCTCTGCAATTAGAGTGCAGGATTCAAGTCAAGCAGATGTAATTTTTGTGCCGTTTTTCTCATCTCTCAGTTACAATCGGCATTCCAAGCTTCATGGAGAGGAAAAAGTTAGTGTTAACAAAATGTTGCAAGACAAATTGGTGCGGTTCTTAATGGACCGGAAGGAATGGAAACGTTTAGGAGGGAAGGATCATCTGATTATAGCCCACCATCCTAACAGCTTGTTGGATGCAAGAAGAAAATTGGGTTCTGCTATGCTTGTGCTTGCAGATTTCGGAAGGTATCCTCCTCAACTAGCAAATATCAAGAAAGATGTAATAGCCCCCTACAGGCACCTAGTAGGCACCATACCAAGAGCTAAATCAGCTTCATATGAAGAACGTACCACACTGGTGTATTTCCAGGGAGCAATATACAGGAAAGATGTGAGTTTCTACTGCACTCATGTTATTTGTTTAATGCATAATTACCTTATTATGAAAAAAATCTCACATCGACTAGTTTTGCCACTCCATTCCCAGTTTCTTTTGAGGTAATTTCGTTGATGAATTAAATTGGTTAGAGATAAGTCTAATTTATAATTCATAAATGAGTAAAAACCTTACCTTATTAGACCAGTTTTATGAGGATAAGTTAAGTTTAAACTCATTTCTTAATATTATTGATTGTGCCCATTAAGATTTGCAAGAGGCCTATGTTCCATTTTATTGTGTATTGGCATGATGTCAACGTGCATCAGCTTCTGAAATTGTTAGTGGGGTGGATATCAGAATTAAGAACTCCTTCTTGGTTGTAACATATTGATGGCTTAGATAATGGATCACATAAAAATATCACATAGACTAGTTTTACCACTCCATTACCAGGTTCTTTTGAGGTAATTTCGTCAATGAATTAGATTGTTTACTGATAAGTTCAATTTATAATATATAAGTAGGTACAAATCTTACTTTATTAGATTAGTTTTGTGGGATAAGTTAGCTTCTTAACTTGTTATGGGGTGGATATCAGAATTAATAACCCTTATTGGTTGTAACATATTGATGAATATGGCTTAGATAATAGATAACTTTACCGATTTGATCCCAGGTACTTGCGTATACCCTGGCACCTTTTTAACAAAAGGGATATGAGCATAGAGAACTGACACATGACAAATATTCGGCCGTCACCTTTAGCAACAAGCTCCATGTCCTTATCATCCTTGGTATTAAATTATTAATTAAAAAAAATTCAACTCCATGTTTTTTGGCACCTCAAGATATCAATAGTAGATCGTATTTTTATTGAATTTCAGAAAGATATAAATGGCAGTGTCACTGAGCTGACTATAATGCATTAGTTGAATATATATCTTCTACAAGTTTAATCAGCTCAAGTGGGTTCATTTTAGCTCGTATAGAAGCCTTCATTTCAGAGGTGGTACAAATATTACATTTTCATGCTTCCAAATATAAGAAAGGAGGACTTTTGATGGTTGATTTCTAAATTTTATTGAGTTTTTTTTTTTTTTTTTTTTTTTTTTCAACATTTATGAAAAAATTTTGGGTACTTTATTTTTTTTTTATTTTTTAGAATACTAAAATTTAAAATCATTCTTTTAAGAATGCTTTTTGAAAATTGTTACAATAATCTAAT
>Ga0123340_1006146_pt1 | contig 11456 bp, 5 predicted proteins | sample SirMexnodulemix_FD_89961 | JGI IMG/M metagenome (GOLD analysis project Ga0123340, IMG submission 89961) | Root nodule microbial communities of legume samples collected from Mexico - Siratro Mexico nodule mix | ecosystem: Host-associated > Plants > Roots > Nodule | place: Mexico: Nepantla... | reverse complement strand
TACTCACACACCTCCTCCCTCACATACAAAAATTCAAAAAAGACAGAAATTGAAAATTATTAAATATTTGTGTGAGGTCTATAAATATATATATATATATATATATATATATATATACATACATGAAAAAATCAACCTCAAATATTAAATTATGTACTTAAAAAGATAATTGTTATTGTTGATTTGTTGAAATTAAAAAGAAAAACAAATATAGCCAGGACAGGCACACCATCTAACCAATTTTAGTGTTAATTTAAAAATGGAAAAAAATGGACCGATGTTTCTTTCTAATAGAATTTTTAATTAGAGTTCCGTATGTTATGTGACTACTTGTTGAACCATTGTAGAAAGGTATTAGAGGATAATTAATATTGCACCAAACTACACTCAACTCCCAAAACTAGTTCCTTAAGAAGAAAAGTAGAAAAGAGAGAGGAGGAAAAAAAAAACACTGTGAAATAGATGGAAAAGTTCCTCATCTACTTATCTGAATCATTGGTGGCTCAATTCATAAGTTACTTAAAAAGACCACCTATTGCTATGGCAATTAATTTGTATTAAAAGCAATTTAAGCATTTGTTTGTGGTGCCTTGTGGTTGGGTTTTGAATAAGTGAGGTGTGCCTCTCAAATGTAGATTGTCATTTCAATAGATAATTAAGTGTGTTAACTCTGAGCAAAGACTTTTTATTTTGATAGCTGTCCAAGTTTATTTAACAAATGTTTAAGAATTCATTTATGTTGAAGTTATTTTGAATACAAGATAAAATTATGTAAAAAAAAAAATTGTCTTTTATTAAATAACTTTGTAATTTTGTAAGCTTTGTTATTTGATCTATTCTTTATATCAATATTTTTAAATTAAAAAAAAACATTGTATCCTCACATAAATGGTTTATACTATTGTAATTTAAGTTATTAATAATGTATTTTAAGGAGTTTTCATCATTGTCATAAAAAAAATACAATAAAAACTTTGTAATTAAGTAACTTAATTACAATAGTTAATTAAAAATTACCATCAAAATTATAAAAAAAATAATGATTGATTCTAAGATTAATGTCGATAAAGGAAAATAATGATGATTAATCTCAAAATAATCACAAAAGAAAATAAATAATAACAAGTACATTAAAAAATCATTATCATTTATAATGTTTTAAACTAAACTTTTTTTACTTTAATGTATTTCTTCATAATTTTTTCAAAGTTTTTTTATGTACAAATCAATTATATTATTGTAATATTATATCTCAATCATTGTTGTTTATTATTATTAATTCCGTCACTCATTAATTTTGACCATGTTAGTTATGTTATTATTGTTGTTATTATTTATTATTATTATTGTTTTATCTATTGTTATTGTTTTATCTATTGTTAGGTATTTTTATTAAAATAGTACAAATTTGTACTCAAAATGTTTGGAAAGACAATTTTTAAATAAAAACATTATGCTTTTAAGCACGACTTTAATTTTGAATAATTTTTCTTTTCTTTAATTTTGAATAATTTTTCTTTTATTTAACTATTTTGTTTTATAAAAAGTTTATCAAATAAATATGATCCATTATAACATCTTTATTGTTATTTTTTAATTATGTTATTATTATCAACTATGGTCAATTTTGTTATTATTCTCATTTATGTAAATGTCATTGTTGACATCTAAATTAAAAATTATATTTGTTTTATTATTTGGAGGTTGGTTAGTATTTAAGTTTTATCCGTTAGGATTTGTGTTTATAAATATTTATACGAAATTAAATGCATTGTAGTTATAAAAAAAAAATTAGATGCAATGCCTTAGGATTTGTGTTTATAAAATTTCACCGTAACTCAAATAAAATTAAAAATATTAAAAATATTGATCTACAACTACGGTTATAGTAGTAGGAACTGTGGTTCAAAATTAATGTCAAGGAAATGTATTTAAACATTATTTATCTACAACAGATAGTATTTTCTTGTAAGCTCATTTCCTAATTCCTAATGGGTAATTATCGACATTAATGATGACCATGTAATCATTGTCAAAAATATTTTTTAATTGTTACTAAAAAAAAGTTGTTTACACTAGTGTTATTATAAGATTAACATTTATTTTGATGACTATTTACACTATGAGTGTTTTGAAAAGATGGATGATATGGAACAAGAAATAGTGTTAAGGTATTCTAAAAGAATTGGAGTGAGAGATCAAAATAGAAATGAATACATAGACATAGCTAGGAAAGGCAGTGAGATGGAGAAGACACCCAATTCTTCACACAGTTTTTATCATCATTCAACTCTCAAATAATTTGATCACAAAAAGAAACAGAAAACATAAGAAATGAGTTGAAAATGGAAGCTAATAAAGAGAATCTCTCTCACCATGCCATGCCTATACTATCTTACCTGCACTACTCTCACTCTAATTATTACCTTTAACGTCTTTTAATTTAATAAAAATATATAAAGTATACGTGAAACTAATATAAATATTATATATTCATGTATATTAAAATAATTTTATAGTATATTCCTCTTTTAGAGAGTTTGAAGCTGATAATAATAAATGTTATTGTGAAATATAGAATAAGAGAATAAGGTTACAATGGGTCAATTATATCGGTCATCGGTAAAACTCCGATATCTAGTGTCGAGAGTGATGGTATTTTCCGGTCGCTGGTACTTGACTCTCAAGGGTTTCAATTATTCAAATAAGATATAGCCAAAAGTCTCATTTCTCTTTTACTGTTTGCAAATTATATTAGTACGTGTTATCATTGCTACTTCAACTGGGCAAGACGTGCGACCTCTGTGTAAGGGGGCGTATCATCCGTGTCAGGAGGATATCTTGCTTTTACATCCTGTCAGGGCAAGACGTCTCTGCTACTAAAATTCCTTTTTCCTGCAACCTGTCAGGAAAGACGTGTGGTTTACTCATTTTTCAGGAGAATATGCGTCGTTTATTAGAACCTGTTCTTATGTCAGAAAACAGGTGCTGCTTCCCAATGTAAAGAACTGGAAAACTGGTTCGTGAGAGGTTGCTGAATACTTGCCGGGCCATGCGTGTTCCTGGTTGTGAACCTACCACCCTGAAGGGCGAGTAGATGTTGTATATCTCCTGGGGTGAGTATTGGAAGTTGTTGGCAGTATAATACACTAGTCTCCAAACTTTTATAATCTTTAGACTGCTAAAAGTTTTTAGTGGTTAGAGTTGTCAATCATATCTTCTGGCTCGAGTATTGGGAGCTGTTGACCACTCTTCCTGATGAGCATATAGTAGAATTCCTATATTAAATCTTCAATTTGTAATACAATAATATATACACGTTATATATATAAATATATTAACTTGTAACAATAACACAATAACAATAGTAATATCTTTACGCATAAATTATACAAGTTTTATATTCAGGTTACAAATTATTATATACAGAAAACTTATTAACTTTTATGATTATTAATTCGTATCAATAATGTATAGTTATCTGTACAAATTTCTTTTACTTTATTGATATATAATCATTAAACTATATTTTTAACATATGATTTAAATATTTTACATTCAAAAATTTATTCTTAACGCTTCCTTAATATGATTTAAATATCCATTCTTAATGTGGGCGGCCATTTACCACAACCACGCCAAAGAGGAATTTTTATAACCAACTACCAAGATTCAGATATTTTATGTTCGTAACAAAAGAATAGAGATATTTTATGAAAAAAAATAATATTTGTCATTTGGGGAAATTGTATAACATTATATTTCTTTTTTCAGCATTCTTGTATTTTTTTATAATTGTTTCAACTAATTTTCGTGATACTTTATAAAGATATTATGATTGAATGAAAAAATATATGTAATAATACTTTTCTCATTTACTACGTTAAAGGACAGTGGGATCATTATATTGATTGCAGTTGTAAAGAGATTTGAAAGGTGTGTTTCACAATTACGTTTGTAAATTCTAATGTTATTTTGATAAGGTTGGATTTTAACCCCTATTTGATATTAAAATATTTTTGACAAATTACTTGCATTCTTTTGTGTTTTTATTTAATTCAGGATCCTATGTGAAATCCAATCACCCTAATAATCCAATCATTATGGAGTTGTTGTTCCTTTTCATTCACCACTGTTTAGCTAATTATTGATCCGCTCCACTTTTCTTTTCTCAATTTTCCATTATTCACCAATAATTTTTTTTTTCAAACTTTCTTTTAAATTTTATTCACAAATTTACAATAAAACATTAACAAATTAGAAATTTATAAATTTTATAAATGTAAGTTTGTATCTAAATGTGCAAGATTTTTTAAGAAACAATTAGAAAAAATTGAAATGTAGAGAAAATAGTTTCAAACGTTTTTTAATTTTAAGGACCAAATACCAATCTGATCAATCATTGTATTTGGACAGTAATTTTTTTTTCTTTCAAGGACAATGTCGGAATTTAAAAGCTAAATCGATTAATAATAAATAAATTCATTTAATAGTTTTTGACTTTTAGAAACCAATGTGGTAGACAATTAAAGTATATGTCAGTTGTGACCAAACCATAAAAGAACGATACATATAATATTAATAATAACAAGATAACACAAATTGATGTGAAAAAAATAGAAAGAAAAAGATCAGTATGTATTTTATAATTAAAGGTGGTAGAGAAAGGAGTAAATAAGATGAATAAAATGGAGTAAACTGACTGATATTATCTTTAATTAACATTTAAACATGAATGAGTTTTTTAAAAAATTGATGACCATAGAAGTCAATCAACAAAAAACCCAAAAGAAAAATTAAAAGAATATGAAATATCTCCAGATAATTTCATAAAAAACCTTATCCAGCAGCGCACTATTTTTGTTGAAAAAAAGAAATAAAAAGGAAAAAAGAGAGAATGGAAGAAGAGGAGGAATATGCAATGCAAGTTGCAATAGGCCTACCAACCTTTTAGGGTTTAAAGTAATGAGAGAAATGATAAATGAGAGATGACAGAGGATCTTCTTTTCCACCACTCACCTCATCATAATGTTGTTATAGGAATGTGGGAAAGTTGGAACAGAGACACCCCTTCCAAATTAATTGCAAATCAATACACACCTTATGCATACATGCATTACATGCATACATAATGTTATCATTCTATGATCTGAATGAGCATGAGGGAATGAGTGGGTCAGCATCATCTTATGTCCCTTTTGACCTATTTATTTATGTCTCATACAACACATCTGCATCTCACTACTCATTCTTACGGCATCTGTCAGTTCATACTATCGATTATGGTTACAATTATTACTTAAAGAAAGCTGTCCAAAAGGTAACTATTTCTTTAAACCAGTTAAAGTAAAGACTCCTAAATAACATGAATCACGTGCACACCACATGTGATTATTCATTTTCGTTTTGTTTTCTTTTCCGTCTCTTTTCATTCATTAACAAACCAACTCATTTTATTATTTTATAATTATTTACATTCTGTTCTTGCTTGTCGTTTTGTCTTTAATGTTTCCAACATTCTTTATTTACCTTCTCTCCGCTTTATTTTATTTTCATTTTCTGATATCGTTCAGCGAAAAAATAAGATATTTTTCCTGTTTAGTTTCTCGAAGAAGATGAAATAAATGTAAATACATTACTTCATTATATATTATGATACTTAAATTGATGTTTTTTGTATTTTCAATTAGATATTCTTACCATTTTTGTCCCCCTTTTTTTTATTATTAAGAGGGTGTATTTCACATATTACTTTTTTTGTGATTTTACATTTATATTACTATCATTCTTTTAAAGAGAAATGTATATATACTTTTATGATTTAGTTGTTTTATCACTAACATAAAGTAGGGACAAATGTACATCTAAACAACAGAATGCCTTGGTAAGTTTCAGTTCTAGAAGCTTCGAACTCTAAAATTGCCTATACAATTGCTACAGTTTACATTTTTATCCTTCGAAACCTGAATATGTACTAAACATTAATTTCCAATACCTTCTATGAAAAATGTCTAAAGTTATCCGTGGAAGCAGACCACAATACCTTGTTGGATAACCGAGTTAGAGATGGAATTTAACCTTTATCTAGTCAGAGAAGAATTCTTGCAATTCAGCTTGGCCCGCGATCATTAGAAGAGGAATTGAATCAAGTGTACTTTCTTTCAGCCTATTATGTTTCTTACTACTGTGCAAAAAATCTCCCTCGGACCACTCCGGCTCTTCCTCTGTAAACTGCTCTTCAGCCAAGTTTTTTGTCTTAGTGCTTTCGTAGTTATCAGGTGTTTGATTTTGGGGATAGGAAATTCCTCCAGTTTTTACCCCGGACTCCGATGTTGAGTTTTGACATATGCAAGATGATGGATTCTCGTGAAACTCACCACTGCCAGGTCTCAACTCATTTGGTTCTCCAATAAAGCCTACCTGGAAGGTTCGAACTCGAGAGGCAAATTCCTCCCAGGTCATACTATTTTTCTTCATGAATAACCGGTTCAACTTCTTTGCATTTGGGCGGATGGTGGGTTTATGACCGAAGTATCTCCTGCAACAGAAATAACGAAATATCATTATTGCTTTGGATGGTCAATTGCTGTTGCACTTCAATCCCGAGTTACTTTAGGCTATACACAGATGGAAGATAGCAGCCATGTATCAAGGTTGCAGTTCAAATCTTTCAAATTTAAAATGCTTCTGTACCAACCAAGCAACTTTCCTACTTCCAGAGACAGCGTGTTACAAAAAAAATTGACCACTGCACTAAAGATGTAGCTTACCTTCTTCCAGCTAAAATTTTGGCCATGTTGCCGTTGTTGTTTGTAACAAAAACGTCACTCTCGTCACAAACTATGAAATCTAGTGCAGCCATGCGAGAAGAAAATGGCACAAATTGTGCCAACTCCTCCTTGGTAGCTACGGTCACCTTTGAATGGAAGTTTGGAAAAAGAGCCTTGAGGGGAGCTAACGTTTTCTCACCTCCATATATTTCTCCAGATGCCACGTACAAGTCAATGTCACTTCCAAAACCTAGTGCTCTTAGCATCAGACCAACTTCCTCTGGGGTGAGTGGACATCTTCCATGTCTTCGAACTTTGTCAGGATTGCTTGCCTATTGTTCATTCCCAGATATATCAATTTTCATATATGGTAAAAGATGTCGAGCTGATTTCTCAGATGTTACTAAAACCTTACATGTAGATTTTTCCACCGTTTCCTAATTTCACCAAGTTCCTTTTTTTCTTTTTCTCCTCCACCATAATAGCAACCAGAGAATGCAAGCATATCTGGTTCAAACCTGTAATAAAACATAAGTTCAAATCAAAGTTAACATTGAACTTTGATAACAAAAATTAAAAGTATCGGACGTCTCAAGTACAAAATGTGAGTTAATTTTTACATTAATATATGATCCCAAATTCTGACCGCGATATTTGCATTTCAGGGACTACATTCAAAGGAAAGAAACCGGGAATAAAGCTAAAATTAATAAATTTTACCTCAAATGTAGAGCAATGAAATGCTTGTTTTTCATTTTCATCCGCTCAACCAACAAATGACCCATCCTCTTAATGGAATCCGTAAATTTGAGAGCATGGTAATTAACCCTACACCTAAGCTTTTGTAGATCTTCATCCAATGTATTAGCAAGTCTATAGTCAAACTTAGTTAGCCGAACAGCCTGCATGTATCCACAATGTAAATGTTATTCATGGAATCAAGGACAACACCGTAACGTACGTATTACATTAATTGAAAATTAGCAATTGTCATAGTGGTAGGTAGCTTTGAAAAAAGAATTAAAAAATAAGGAATATTTCCCAAACACTTTTCACTAATTTTCTTTAGAAAAAACACTGCTCACTAAAATTAAGACGATTTATTTGTGTATTTCATTGAGAATAATGAATAATACATAATCTTTTCAAGAGTATCACAATCAGTTTGCTTTTTCGTTTTTTTATATAAATTTTTAGGAAAAGGGTTTGAGTTAAGGAAAACCTTTTAATCTCTTTGCAGTTAATCTTTTGACCTAAACCTTTTAAGATTTTTTTTTTAAATTGAAGTTAAAAAGTAAGACTTTCAAATTATAGTTGTTTGATCATTTTACTTGAGTAGATTATTCATGAATTCTAATATCCAATAAACAAATAAAATTAAAAAACCCCCCAAATTATATTTTCATTTATTTTCCTTATTATCTGTAATAATAATAATAACTCAACTTCCCCTAATAAAAGTGATTATAAACAAGATTAGAGATTATCTTAATTCATTTCAAGAAAAAAACAAAATTATTTCTTAAATAATAGAAGCATATTTAGTGTAAGATATTCACTTAATATCTTAGACACAAGATCTTATCTCCATTAAAGAAACATTTAAGATCTAAGATCATAGAGGAGTCATTCGTATGAGAAAACTCTCAAATATCTTTTAAAATCCTATACCAACCAAAATTAAATTACGAGATAAAAAAATTTACTCAAGATATCAAAGTGAGGTCTATTAAGAATAAACATTAAATAAAATATAATATTCTATATGAGATAATAAGATCCACTAAAAATTATATAAAATCTCAAAACCTTATATTAAATATGGTTTAAAGTGATAACTATAAATAATCTTTTTGTATTTGTTTGAGTTACATATGACTTCCCCTAAGAAATCAAATGTTAGCTAAATTTCAATTTGAATAATAAACGTATCAATTATTCATTTATTTTCTTATTCCTGTGTGTTTAATCAATTATTTTTTTATACTTGTACTTAAGTATGTCAAATGCCATATATATTTCAAATAATTTGTATTCAATCTGAAAAATCTCACTTAAAAACCTTTCAGGACACCCTATCTTCAAAGTAATATATCATTCTCACCACGAGAAAAAGTTCCCAAAACGAGCAACTTGAAACTTTACACTATTGAATGCGTATACGAAGTTATAAATTTAACAAACTATGTTCCATAAAAGAGGCATATAAGTAACCTAAAGAACAAAAACGAAAGAGCATACAACATGAGATGACTAGCTAGTCAAGGCTCAAAACAGGGGAGGAAAAATGATGACAATACATTAATGATGGATGAGAGATGTTGGAACCACAAATACAATAATGGAAAATTATACTTTTGACAAATTTAGGTAAAAAATGTTTGATACAGACTGTTTTATATCATAACAGTAATACTTAAAAGGCCATATTTTAATTGGAGATTTTAAATAATTTTGATGAAGATATACAGCTGTAGCTGAAGATTTTAAATAAGACTTACTCGCTTTCTGACCAGCATGGGTAAAACACGATCCTCGTAGCACTTGGGGGTGCATTTCCTTGGAACACGAAGCGTATATGGAGCCACGAACTTCCCTTCCAAATTCGGAAGGTATTTTACAACGCTCACGTCATTCCGTAAAAATGTTATAAACCAGTCTGTATCAAATAGTTCAGAAAAGTTGCTGCAAAAGTAGCAATTAGTCCATTGCAAATTAAGAGGTGAAAAGACGATTAATTTTGCTTCCAATAAAAATACTATCACATACGATGAAGAGATGAGTGATAGAAGTGCAAGTGCAACGCAAAGACAGACCTGGTGTCTTTCCAGAAAGATGCATGATCCAACTCTGGAACGACAAGTGTAGCATTCAAAAGATATGCAGCCACGACAGCATCAATTATCTGCAGCCACAAGCACCATCAAGTGGCTCCATTCAGTATATCCTCAAATCACTCGTCAAACTGGGTATCCCAAACAAAACCCGTTCATCAAATCATTCATGGTCATGCAATACTATTGGTTGCATGCAGAAAGAAGTGAATCGAATACATTTTCCTCTTTGAATTTTTATTTGATTCAAAGGAGTGCATGAGGTGATATTAAGACAACCCTAAATATAACATTATCCTCTAGTTGGTAGTGGTGAAGGAGACTACCCCAGTTCTCTGTTGATTTAAACCTCCACTGGTGGCAATTAACAGGTATCGATCTGGATGAGTTTTGACATTAGCCTCTGCAAATGCAAGAAATACGCAACCTGAAGTCCAAAATTAAATTCATAAAACGATTGCGGTGATCGGGATTGGATTTACTTGTGAAATTGTCGTTGGAGTTACTGCAACCAAAGAAAAGGCGTGAATGCGTTGAACTCCATAAATCACGCTTGTAACTTTCTCCACTCGCCTTCCAAGTCCGAAACAAAACAAAACAATAAAAATAAGCAGAGTACAATGAAAATGCAAAATGGAGTTTGGGTTTCATTTATAGCTTACCGGAACCTCAAACACGGAATCCTGATGAGCATCCAATAGTGATCTAAATTGCGGATTATTCTGAGTGTGAGGCGGAGTCTAACACACACCACCATGGAGCGCAAGGAAGAAAGGAGGACTGATTTTAGTGTAGTGAAAGAAGAAAAGAAGAGAGTAGTGAAACAGATGCGGTTTTGCATTTACCGGGGATGGAACGAACAGAGAGAATAGGGCGAAGAGGAGAAGAAGGGAAGCGGAGATGGCGGAGATGAGAGTGCGGTGGAGGAGGCGACTTCGAAGGACACTCGCAATGAGGAGTCCGATTATTCTGGATTTGTCTGTGCGAGTGGTCTGATGCTTTTTTCTTTCCATTACATCCAAATTCACGAACTCAATGCGTTGCTGCTATTTGTTGGCCGGAGGAGGAGGAAGAACGTTCGCTGGAACGACGGCGTTTCTCCCGTTTTCCATTTTGTGACCTTTTCTTGTGTTTGTCTGAAGAGTAGAAAGAAGAAGTTAGAGAGGAGAAGAGGACCTTTGAACAAAAAACAAGGCAACAGTACGGAAAACGTCCAGGTGTGTTTGGATCACATATTATGAGCCGTTGATTTCTCTCACTTCTCAGTCCTAACTGATCAAATTTCACTCTCTCACCAAATCACCAAATCACAATTTCAATTTCAATTTCGAATTCGTGCATGCCAAGTTTGTTGGATGATGCCTCACTCACTCTAACTAATCGACCCTGTTTGTTACAACTCTGTTATGCCTCTCCTCACCACTTTCTTCCTTTTCTGTTGCATACCCTTCTACCTCACAGCACAAAAACGAGTGAATATCAGAGGGATGTGAAAAAAGGAAGTGGTTTCTTAACGTATACGTGGCCATTGCCAACACGTAATAACGACATACGTTGATTGATGAACATTTTAAGGCACAGATTATTCTTTCCCACCTTAACTTTATTAGTTAGTACTTATTTTTGCAATCCCATCAAAAATCTTGGTCGCTCTTCACATGCTTTTCATGTCATTCATTGTTTATTTTGATAATGTGTTTCACATTCAGTGATTATGATAATTGTTTCTTCTCTGTCAAAGTCACCAAAGACAAGGAAGATGATTTGTTCAGGAGCTTCATTAGTTTGTTCTTCTAGGCATATTTAGTTTTTTTTTTTTTTTTTTTTCCTTTTTTCTTGTTTTTTTTTTTTT
>Ga0123340_1006141_pt1 | contig 11458 bp, 4 predicted proteins | sample SirMexnodulemix_FD_89961 | JGI IMG/M metagenome (GOLD analysis project Ga0123340, IMG submission 89961) | Root nodule microbial communities of legume samples collected from Mexico - Siratro Mexico nodule mix | ecosystem: Host-associated > Plants > Roots > Nodule | place: Mexico: Nepantla... | reverse complement strand
TAGTTATACTAGTATCACTTTTACTATGTTTTCTCTATTAAAACATATCATCAAAGATTTTTAGTAACATTTATGTTTTTTTTATGGAAAAATATTATTAAAATTTTTTAATAACATTTTAAAAATGTTTTCTTTGTATTAGAAAAAAGAACTACTAAAAATTTAGTAATTTTTGTATAATGTTAATTTTCTATTTATTGAAAAAGGTTACTACAAATTTTTATAATGTTGAATTTTTTATTAAAGAATATGTCAAAAAAAATCAATAATATTTTTTAAAAATATTTATATTATATAAAAATATCATTTAAAGTTCTTAGTATGTATAATTAACACTTGATGAATGTTATTAAACTATAAATAACATTTTTTTTTGAAGATTTAGGAATTTGGATGTTACTAAACGATAAGCATGTTTTTACTTGCCCATATCTGGAATGTGGACTATCTACCGAATGGATTTAACAAAACAGTGTTGGGCACTTGGAGTTCTGAATTTATCAAAATTATCTATTTTTCAATGCTGAGAAAACAGCCAGGGACGACACCATTTTTTATGTTGTTCTTTGTCATAACCAGAGTGAGAAATATCTGAGTTTGGCAACAGATTAAAGTTTGCATGTGCATGGTGGCTATTGACCTCAAAGATAGAAGATAAACATTAGCCACTGCAATGTGAGCTGAAAATTCTCATGCAATGTGGTCCTTGTACCCCCACAAAAGATTGTGTTCTTCAATTCTTTCTCATTCACTCCCATCCTTATCTGCAATATTCCTTCCATGTGATCATCAACTATACTACAACCCCATGATTCAATCCCTCTTAGTTCGTCCAAAGTTTGAGGCTTTTGGCTAGCTGCCACCCAAGAAACACAATGGGTTGGCATCAATGTCACACTCAACTGAAAATTTTGAGATTTTAGTTGAGTGAACTTCATGATCCATCGAACCAACGGTTCAGCGTTCCGAAAAGATAAGATTAGTTAAAGCCCAAAAGTTTGTGATAAGGGAAGGGTCCCAGGGAAAATTACTATTCAAGAACAAAGTTGTTTCTTACAAATAAAGGAAAAGGACAAGACCATAGGGGGCTCAAACCATATATTTGTCTAACAATGATAGTGTTATTTCTAATCCTAATTTTTTATAATAATCTCATGTTTGTACACTGCACTTTTTGCTTTAATGGCAGAAAAATGCATGTATAATACAAATTGAGAAGTATAATGTGCAATTAATTAACAATGCTGAGGAAACAATGCTCGACAGTAGTATAACATTTAAAAGTATTCTTGGGAATCTGAGATGATGCCATGTCATAGAAGTACTGAAGTGGTCGTAATAAGACTTACCCTATTTTCAATGTTGGACCATTTTGCTTAGTAGTTTAAAATCATAAACCCTATATCCCAAAATCATGCTTGTTTAAGAGACACTCAAAGCTTTGTTCTTCTAATCTGATGGCATGTCAACAGTGACACACTGTCTTTTCCAGTTCTTTATTTTATCTTGAGGGACCCCTGAGATCAGGGAGCAATTTCCTTCTTTGTTGTATTCTTATTTTCGAGCATATCAAGTATCATCCATCACACACAAAAAAAGAAAAAATTGAAGTATCTATCTACAACTGCCTCACGAAACATCGTGTTAATAATTTAGGTGATGATAACATCTCTTATATATAACAAGTGTTACAACCGAACTAGAACTGGAACCTTTCAAAATATGTTAGTAGAAATTTGGAGTAAATCGAGTTTTGACAGACTTTTATTTTTTTTAGAAGGGTTGTTGAACTTTGTCTATAAAATACTGAGAGAAAATCTACCAATAGGTTATTCTTATTCAACATTTAAGTTAATAAGAGCTTAGAAAAATATTTAGTCCGTAATAATAATATTTTTATATTTTAAATGAGATATCTAAATATGTTGTGTCATTCAATTAAAATCGCCATTAATTCATGTTTGATTCCCTTATCTTATTTATGATTGCACATTCTCACTGTTTTATTACTAATGAAACAGAGGTTTAAATGATTTAGCACTTCCAAGAACAACATTTCATGTTCTAGTGTAAGTGTTACTTTATTTACTTGTTCTCTGCTCTAGCACAAGTGTTTTTTTCTGTTATTATCGATTGAATAAGGTTCTGTTAAAGATATCCCCTAAGAATATCCTTGTATCTTTATAGATTAAGCACACCACACCTCCAATCCAAATTCTTGTAACAATAAGACTCTCAATCTTTTCTCTTTATATGTTATTTATTTATTTTTCTTTGATTTATGGGATTCAAAATCACACTTATATTTTTAACAAGAACGCAATAAAATTACAAAATAACATTAAAAAAAGGGTAAAAAGTTAAAAAGGAAGTGTGAATAGAAATACCCATAGTATGGCCCAGTAGTAAGATAAGATATACTTTGATGAGGGCCTTAGCAAGGTCCAACTGAAACGTATTGGAATACTTATCCATAAAGTAAAAAAAAAAAATCATTAATATTTTTATTTCTTTTAATTTTAATTTTTTGGACTAAGAACCTTGTGTGAGTAAAACTTCACTCAGCTTGTAAAGTAAAAATATAATTTACTTCTTAGGAGAAGATGGAAAAAAAAAAAAAAAGGAATCCATTTTTGGTGAACAGAATGAGAAGCAAAGAGATATTTAGGCAAGTGGAATGAGAAGAGAAGGTGGAAACAAATATGAATTTATTAATTTATTATTGTGTGGAGAGAAATGAAATGAATTAATAGAAAAATGGGTTTTGGTGAAAATTGTGGCGTGGGCTGATGGCCGGCACCAGCCTCTCTCAAAGCATCCAATCGACGCTCCTGGAACCGCCCAGAACCACCGCGCACGTCAGAATCTCCGCCAAGAGCCTCCGCGTCTCCGCCACCTCCGACCGACGCCCCGAGGGACCCCATTGCATCTACGTCGGGCCCCTCGAAACCGCCAACCAAGAGAACCTCGAAGCTCTCTACTGCCAAGTAAACCAAACCCTTTCAATTTTTTACTCTCGGCAAAACTTCAATTTTGCTACTATTATGGAATTATCGATGAGTGTTTGGGTTTTGCAATAGGCACGGGATGCGTATTATAGTGGGCACCCTCTCATAGTTGATGACATGTTTGATAGAGTAGAGGTATGCTACTTTTCTTCACTGTTTACTATTTAATTTGTCATAGTATATAGTTCTTGGCTTCTAATTTAGATTAATTTTCCTTTAATTATACTAAAATTATGGAAACAGTTAAGGTTAAGATGGTATGGTTCAAAGTCTGTTGTCAAGTATCCTAGGTGCAGTATCAGGAGGCAATCCACATTTGCTGATGCTGAGGTAATTTCATTTTCTTCACAATCTTATACTAAAATCTTATCCCAAATCTTGGTCGCTGATTTCTTATCATATATACTCTCTGTAGTTATAGAATCAAGTGCTAGAGTATGTATTTCCAAATTTTCGCTCTTTCCTTCTGTTTGATGGGGGGAAAGAAAATAAGGGAAGAGATTGGTTTGAAAATTGAATTGGACAGAAGATAGAAGGATAGAAAAATTAAGTCCTTGTTTGTTTCCTGTTCTCTTAAATTTGTTTGTAGTTTGTTTCATTTGAGAATGACTGTCCTCTGTCTGAATATATTTATGTTTCCTAAAAGTTGATCTCTTGAGCAATTTATGAAAACAGAGGAAGTGAATGAACATCTCCCAGCTGCTTCTGGAATGTGATTTTCATAACTTAATAGATTTTGAGGAGAAATTAATTGCTGGGTAATGGAGAGTTATTGTAGAAAACGTTTTTTTAAATAAAAAATTGGAAGGGAAACAATCAGGCTCTAAATTTTTGTTTCTAAAACCAATATTCAATTTTTCTTTTCAACCAAATACAAGAAAATGCATTGCTATTTGTGTTTTCTTCCTCTGTATTTTCTTTTTGCTCATTCAAACATGTCATTCTGCGGCTCAAGAATTTCTGTTTGTGTGATATGATTGCTGTATTTCTATTCTATTGAACGTCTGTATTTCTATTCTATTGAATGTCTGTAGCTTGCTACATGTTTATCTGGCTAGAATGTTTAGGGCTCCCTGTCCTGTGCTCCTTTCTTCTTGGTTTCTTCTCTAGAATATTGAATTATGTGGTCTTAGGGCAGGAAGATCTGTCTATGGTTTTTGCTTTAGCAAGCACATGGGCCATGTTCCTTGCATTTGGCAGTTTAGCTTGTGTTGGGCCCATATCATACACTGTTGGCATGGCTTATCAAAATGCATTCGATTCAGGCGTATCACTTGGTAGCCTAACACCTGGATTAGGGTTTCTGGCCTTGGTGAACAGCTTAATTTTCCTTGGGCTGGGTGTTCTCATCGGCTACCCTGTTGCTTCAGCTTCAGGTAAAACCCTTTTTGCAGCTTTTCCCCTTCAATATCTTATGGTTTAATCTTAAAATTTGTACTCCAAAAAATATCTCAACTGCCCCTTGTTTTAGTTCAATTAGGAATTCCTTATAGGAAAATTTTTCTCCCTATAACCTCACAACATATCCAAGGATTGATGATATTGTCAATTTGTTAGTAGTTCTACATCTGTATTTAATTAACTGTCATTTCACAGTTAAGGTGCTTCAAGGCCTGTGGAGGAATGATTTGGTGGCACTAAAAGGTGCGTGTCCAAATTGCGGAGAAGAGGTCAGTCATTGTGATAACTTTCCATTGTTTCTTTTCCATCCTGCCCCTCAACTTATGTTTATGTGTCCAGCTTGAGAGGCACTGACATATGTAAGGTTTAATTTCACTTTGAGCTGGATTAATTTTCTTTCAGGTATTTGCATTTGTGAGAATGGACAGGAATATTGAGTCACCTCATAGAGCAGATTGTCATGTGTGTGAATGCGTATTAGAATTTCGCACAAAAGTGGAGGTAACGAATTAGACTTCTATTTTATCTTTAATTGAGTTTTTTGCAAAAGGCTTCAAAAATCTAAACTGTTACAATTGAGAATGGTTATGCAACAATTTCTAATGCATTTTGATAATGTGAAGTTTATCTTCCATTTTTCATCCTCTTCGCCCAAAAGAAAATTCATCCACCAAAAAATGATGCTGCACTTTGTATGACTCATGATTTTATTGTTTTTCAGCAATCAGTCTCAAGATTTGGTAGACAGTGGGTTTATGGGCGTATTTATCTTGTTTCACTAAGAGGCAGATCCCGACGCCTATAACAGCTGTGAATTTTCTTCCGAATTGCTTCAGTGCAGTGTATAGTAAGGATCAGAGTATCATCCATTCCTTTCTTAGTCTTATTTTTAGTCTGGAACAGTTTTGCCTGAAACCGATTTAAAACACTTATCATAAGGAAGAAGTTGACTTGTTAATTGATGGACAACTAATTTCTTCGTACAAGTGAGTGTTATGCAAGATTTTTTGGTATTGAACTCTCATGACAATTGATGTCTATTGAAAAGTAAAATCACGTTTATCGTGTATACAAAATGAGCTCTGCATTTATATATATATATTGTTTACTCTTGTAGAAACCCTTGTGATCAAATATTAAATGTCAGAGACAGTGTTACATGCCCACTTTATTATTATTGCTCTTGTATGCCATGTTGCTATTGCCATGATTGCTGGTGCAATTTTGATTCGATTGTTACTCTAGTTACCTTTCCTATGATGGTTATCAAAAAATTATTTTCGGGGTATATGTTATTTTCAGGAAGGTTAAATCCACTGATCTGTACAGTTTGTATTCCCATGTTAAGTGTAAGTTTTATTCTCATGGAAGTGAAGAAAGTTATTTTTTTACTTTCGTTATAACTTCACTTTTTATATATATTTTATTTTAATTTAAAATTTAAAAACTATTTGCGGGAACATGAAAAAGGTAACTGTATGTATTTTTAACGTATGCTTGAAAATAATTTTTACAGTTGTATATTCTCATAATAATACTATAAAAAATCAGGATCAAACGTCTCACGGTGTTTAACCGACTGAATCGAACTAGTAGGGTTTGGATGTATACACCAACTCTTACGTTTCAATATTACTATTATCCTTATCATATAAAAAAATGTCCTCGAATGTTTGCCCAAAGAGAAAAAAAAAAGTTTGCTTACAATGTCTCATTCTCAAAATTAAAGAATAATTCTTTCCTCTTAAAGGTGATATCAAGGATTTCATTTAACATGGGATGTGCTCATTTAAGGAGAGTTGTCAATTTCATTTTTCTTTCTAAATAAAAAGTTCTATTTTGTGAAATTTGAAAGAATCTAAACGTTGACAAAGAAAAAAAGTGCAGCATGCATCCAAGGATGATCCAACTTCCGTTATCACATGATTGAAGAATAAATTTTCTGTTGATGCTAATTATACTGGATTATAACTTTTGATTAACTCTTCTTTTAGTGGAAGGTAATGTAGTCTGAGAACCTGTTCAAAACATTTAAATAGCAGGGGTAATTGCATCGCTATGCTAATCTTCACAACAGTAAATGATATTTGTGCACTATAAAACTTACAGTTTTGATAAATTGCATGTTAGTATATAGAAATAGAAGAAATTTCCAGTTTGACGTGCCTATTCCATTTATAGCGACAAATACCCTTTAATCTCATTTTACTTTTTTTTCGGGTCAAAGAGAAAGGACAACGTTATTATAATCAAGTTATTATCTTGCAAACAACACCAAAATCCAGATCATGAAAAATTTTGGCCTTTTACCATAATCATGCATAAATACATAAGACTGGATCCTTAAATAATCAGTTGATAGCGGCTCAACCAAAATCCCCCACAATAAAATATCTATCCCCTAACAGCAACACCAAGACCCCAAAAAAATGAGGGAACCCATTCGGGAATTCTAAGTTTATGGCATAAACATCAAGGATAAATGGTCCTTCAGGATTTGCCCGCAAGCAACTTTATTTCACGGTTCAACAAACAGAATTTCTATTGTCATCAGTTCTGCAATCCACAAAATGTGCTGTAGTACGAGGAGTCACTAGAACTAAAACAGCTATTACCATGGGATGCAGAAGCCAGTGTTCATGCATTCATTGCAAAATCAGAACATTTTACATAGAAGTAAATCAGATGACTGCAATTTGGGCAAATGTAATCAAGTAAATCTTTCAATTCTGTTGAAGCTTCAATGCCCAGCCAATCAGAAGTGTCCTAAACTGTAAACTAGAATCCAGGAAAGCTGCACAGATATTAAATTGGAGTCAGACTGTGGTACAGTAAAAGCCTCATTTTCTACAGCATATAAAGCAACGAACAACATAGCATAATACCAGGAAAAGAGTTATAGAAGCAAATAGCCCCTCTTGAAGGAGGGCTCCATGACCACCAAACTCTTCCTCGTCAACCTTTAATATTACTGCATAATAACTATATATAATTCCAGTTGATAACGCTAAAAACCTGCAAAACAGAAAGATATTTAACAAATGAACATCAAACTTTAGAGTGTTAAGGAGAGTAGGTCCCACATTTCATTCTTAATGGCAGAAAAATGCAACGGAAGAAGCTATGAAGTAAGGATTTCAATTTGGACAAAGACAATTTATCTGACGTTAAAGAATCAATATGACGTTGAGAATTCAAGTCTGAGAAAATTTATACTTCGTAAAGTCACAATAATTCATCAATTATTCTGTTTATAAAATTAATGATTGCACAAAGTAAAACTGATTTCTGCAACAAAAGGTAACTTGATTACTGCAGTCTAAACCTCGTTAACAATTTATTTCTATAGATTACTATATGCTTTTCTAAACAAGTCTTCACAAACAATGTCATAGTGAATGGTAAAACCAAAAATCAAGAAACAATAACACAACAACTTCAAAAGATTGTTATAGCTGATGAGACCCTCTCCTATATTTCCAGAGTTAATGTTGTTATAGCACAACAAAAGTCATAAACACACAACTCCCTTAGTTTTGTAACTAGAACAGCATCTTCATATGTATAACATCCACCACAGTTGCCAAATTTATGTTAAATATCCTTCACTTTTATAGGTTAATCACTCTACACTTCTTTTCCACCCATAAGTATCCCATAGATCTGCATGGTCCTTTCCCATAGTCAATTAATCATCGATATAACACTCACTGTCTCCTTCTCCACTGTGCACTTCCTTATCTCATAAATGTTGTGAATAAAAGTTGATCCCAACTCCTAAGCAATACAATAAAGGACCACTCGAAAATATAATTGCCACAACAGAACATATACACAAGATGTTTCTAGATGCTATGCATGTCACCATTTGGCAGAAAATCAAAATTAATGAACAAGACCATAATAGCACAAGATCAACTAGTACAGTTAATATTCAATCTACAACTTCAATGACATCCAAATATAAGATAAACATAAACATACTGGACAAAAAAAGAGCACTTACAGGATGAACCATATGCCTCCAACTAAAGGTATGGAACCCCAAAGGAATCCACAAACAAGACCAAGCCCTTGTCTAATCCAATGTAATACGTCTCCCAATTGATCCTGCTCGGAGGTAACCAATAGATAACGGTTGTTAGCATATGATTAGAAAAATTAAGTAACAAGTGCACACAACATAAGAACTTCTAGTAACCACTGATTTAAATCCTTAAAAAATTATATACCTTTATTCTCAATCTCAATCACATACTATAAAAGACGTTGAGAACGTAACACAACTATTTAATTTTTATTCTTTTTTTGTTACTCTGTTGCTTACCCAAGTTTCAGGTAGGCATATAATTCAACTCAGCACCTTCAAAATTTATTATTTCATTTTAAGTAATTTCAGCAAACATCTACGGGTCAAATTGGGAAAGGAATGGATCTACGAAGGATGAATTGAAAGAACAAACCTTATCCCAGGAAGCTTCTGGATCAAACAATTTGGCGAATTTTGAAGGCGAGAGGTGGCCGTTCTGGTGCGGCTGTTGATGGTTAACGGATTTACCATCTTTCATAGTGAGAGACGAAGCAACGGATAAGAATCAAAACAACGAGTAATGGGGAGTGAAGTACTTCACACAGAAATTGGGATCCGGCGACGAAGCTGAGGAGGAAAAAGAAAATTAGGGTTTTGGATTAAAGGGGAAAAGGGAATCTGAAAGTAAATTTAAAATTGCAGAAATTGGTTGTTAATGTTCGATCTGGCATTTCATCTGCATTAACAGTAATATCGGTATCTATCTTTTTTTCCTTAAAATCTCAACAACCACATATGAGGTTACTTTTCTGCTGTTTGTTACTTTAGTTTATCATAAATTTAAATATATCCAAACAAACATTTTTCTAGATAAACATTTATTTGTTTGTTTATTTTACACTAAAAATTGATCTTTCCTTAAAATTTATACACATTTTTTAAAAATGTTTTAACCTTTATTACAATGACTAAAATTATATTCATATTAATTAATGTGAATGACTTCCAAACACAAAAGGTCAAGTTTCTAGAGTTATAATTAAACCCAATAATGAAAATGTAGAATTCTTATATATTGGTTTCCTTCTTTCATATATTTAGGAAATAAATTTAATTATAAAGCCCTAATTTTTGTGGTATTTTCATGATATGGTATGTGATATTATCTATTATATATTATTTTTTTAAAAACACTTTATTTTTTGTTTTTGTTTTTATTTTAAAATATAATTAAAAGTAAAGTAAAAACAATAAATATGTAGCTTTTTATATATTGTTATAGTTTTTGTAAACAATTAAATATAATTAAAAATTAAATGAAAATATTAAATATATACATTAAAAAGGATAATCCCTTCTACAAATGATATAGGTGTTCTTACCGGGAACGAGTGTTGAAACCAAAACGTGCGAAGTGATTTAAGATTAACTTTAAGTATAAAATTGAGTGTGTATTTATTTAATAATAAAGATTTATTTATAAGTGTTTGAACATTATAGGTGGTTATAAGATTATTAAAGATAATTATAAAAATTTGTTACGATTAATTTATATCATGGTTATAGATATATTATAAACAGTTAATATTATATTGGATATTATATTCATTTTTTTATTATGTGTTATTTTTTTAAGATATTAATCTTTATTTCATTTATAATAACTTCTTTAAATATATTTTTAAAAATATAATCGACATGTAAATCTTCTATGTTTAATTACTTTTCTGAATAACAAATATCTTTAAATTTATATATTTGAAAATATTTCATTTTATTTACTCGTGTTAGTTTTTAACTTTGTAGCTTCTATATTATTATTTTGATTGTCTTTAATCTTTTAGGAGTATAAAGTGGTATATTAAAGAATCAAAATGAAATTTTTTTAAATATAAGGACTAAATATATAGACTAAAGAAATAAAAATTTTCATCAATAATACGTATAATTAAATCAAATATATATAAAATTAATTTTAAATTTTCATATCCGTAAACCTTAGTCTTCGAACATATAAAGTGAAATTTAAATATTTTTTATATTATTACTTTAATATCTCACTCAACTACTTATTATCGTTTTAATATTAAAAGCACGATGATACGATGGTCTTAGTTATACAAATTATTGGATTTGGATTTTTAATTAAAATAAGTGATGAGTTACACTTTTAAAACCTTTTTTTAACTATTATATTTAAATGTTTATCGTTGCATACTTTGTAATACTAAAATGACTATTTATGTACTATCATATCATAGTTACAAAATATAATAACTGGTAAATTAAGTCTTTAAATGTGTGCTGTTTCAGTTTAATCTTAAAAATAATAACTAGTTTTATTTCGTATCTGCATATATATAAAAAAAAACTCAGTTATTATATTTTGATGTTAAATTTCACAGATAATTTATCATTAAAATATGCTATCTAAAATTTCAAGCTAAATTAAGAGATATTTTATTATATATTATAATATTTAAGATTCAAAGTATATTTTTATATTTAAATATTTTTTTTTGTTTTTTAAAAGATTAAATTCACAATATCCCACTCATTAAAAATAAAAATAAAAAAAAATCAGAATTTGCCCTTGTAAATTATGTGTAATTGATTCCTTATCTTCTTTATTATAGTATTTGTTAAGGTTTTAGTTTTAAATGTACATTTTAAAATAAAATGTGTTTAATTACAAATAGCTTTGTTTTTTATTTTAATGTTGAAATGTTTAACACCTATTTTTTAATATGGCTTGACATTTTTTAGAAAATAAAATGAGTTAATTTTGAGTGTTTATCTAATAAAAGATTGGCGTTAATTTTATACTCATGGATTACTAAATGTCACCAGCTCTTTATTTTTTTATCTAAATGTAGATAACTTTTTTTTATCAAAGTAACTTTTACGCTTTTAAGTGAGTATGAGTAATTTTCACCCTCAAATTATATTATAAAACTTTAACAAATTATTAATCAAATAAAAAATTTCATTATTTTTTCTAATTTAATAGCTATATTAC
>Ga0123340_1006139_pt1 | contig 11460 bp, 10 predicted proteins | sample SirMexnodulemix_FD_89961 | JGI IMG/M metagenome (GOLD analysis project Ga0123340, IMG submission 89961) | Root nodule microbial communities of legume samples collected from Mexico - Siratro Mexico nodule mix | ecosystem: Host-associated > Plants > Roots > Nodule | place: Mexico: Nepantla... | reverse complement strand
TAATAATATATTAAAAATAATAACATAAATATTTGTATATAAATTTATATACGAATTTAATCTTTATGTAATAAGTCTGGTTATAAATTCGTATGTAATTCCGTATAATGTTGATTTTTAATATGGATTATATTATGTATGTATTTACACACGAATTAAATTCGTATGTAATAATACCCTGAACAAAAAAGTCGTATGTAATTTCGTATGTAATGTTGATTTTTAATATAAATTATATTACATATGAATTACGTACGGATTAAATCTGTATGTAATATCCTGGATGTAAATCTATATGTAAGAATTCGTATGTAATGTTAATTTTATATAGAGATTTAAATCCGTACATAATTCTGTATGTAATGCTGATTTTATATACAAATTTTTATCCATATATAATTTTCATAGATAATTTGAGTCTTAATCTACTAACTTCTTGTGTATGTATTTACTATCAATACATAACTATTTTCCTATAAATAATACTTCACTAAGTCCTCGTTATAATAAGAACTTATTCATAATATTTTTTGTATTAATTATTTTCACAAAAAATACCTTCAATTATGAATTAATTTTGAGCTTGATAACCAGTAAATAAAACCCAATTAAACTCTTATGTTATTAGCTGAGTATAAATTTTTTTTTTATTTTAATTTTTTTAACTATTCACTTAACTCATTTAAAAACATAGAAATAAAGAAAATATTAGTCGAAAAAACACTTTCAATATTGATTCTTGAAGACATACTACAACGGTTTCAAAACCAATATAGATACAGTTGATGTAGAAAGTCTAAATTTTATATTGGTCTTTGAACTGATGTAGTATATTGATAAACTACATCGGTTGACCAACCACTGACATCAAATACCTATCCAAAGTGACCTCTAAAGGAGCTGTGGAAGAGATACTATATCAGTTATGAGCCACAACCGATATGATATCTCAATTTTTTTTTAAATAGTGCCCCTATTACATCGGTTGCTGGGTCAACCAATGTAATAGGGGAATACTACATCGGCTGGCCAAGCAACCGATGTAGTATCATCTTTGCTTTGTGTGTTTGCACCATACATACTACATTGGTTATGACTTTAACTGATATAGTATCTGACATACTCAATCGGTTAAAGTCATAATATGTGGTGTGTTTTTTTTTCTAAAGTTCAATTTCATTTAACAATTGTCCTTACACCTGCAAAAGACCAATTCTAGAACCAGATTTCCAAACAGAAATCCAATTGACATTCACATCCAAAGCAATTACAAAACATAATATTTTAACCAAAACTACTATAACTTTTGTAAATATGATGAAGTTAACATCAACATTATTTACAATGTCAAAACTAACAATGTATATATGTACATGTAACCCTATGTATCTGTTATGATTTCTATAAACTATATACACTCTAAGTTATTATTTCTAATTTTAATAAAGTATCTTGCCCATTCCATGAAAATTTCTTTTATTGTGTGACTGTCCAATGGCAGGATATGAAAAACACTTAAACAGGAAATAGTTTTATTAGTCACCATCATATGAAACTTGAAGATCATTGTATGTAATTTGACCATTTTTATACCTGGTCCCAAGAGTCAGTGATATGGACGCATACTATGGTCCTTATCTAGTGCATCACATAGTATCCGCATTCCCAACTTCTTTGTTGCTTGTTGCACTAAAATTTCATCAAAGTTAAATCATTAAACAAGTGAAAAAATAAAATTAATAGGTTCAATTAAGAACTAAATACCTTAGGAAATATCCATCGTAGCTTATGGGATGTGGATGTAGATCTTTCACCAAGTACATTACAGACATTAATTGCACTAAAATCAAAGATGATTAGTAACTCACATTATATTATACAAACAACAATAACATATTATTTATTAATTAAATCATACCCTTGTACTACTGCTTTCATATCTAAACTTGGCTTCAGATGTAATGAATAGAACCAAACCACAATGTTCTCCGCGCGACAGATAAACATCAATTGCCTATGGGACCTCAAATAGTCAATTCATTACTCATGTTCACTTAATTACCTAAGATAAAAATATAAAGATGTCTAACTTACATATGAATAACAAAGGCAAAGTAAATCCTCTTTCGGGATTCTTGAATTCATCTTTGTATATAAGTCTAGCACTCCATTTTCTTATTTCCAGACTTTTGTATACTTTGTGGCTCACAGAATCCATAAATATTAGAATTTCCTGTACTATACATTAATTGATTCATGTACCTACATTGTTATCGGTATTAGTAAAAATGCTTCAAGAAACATATTTCATCAAATAAAATGTAAAAATGTTTACATTTAAAGCATACTTACATCATCCATAATTGAATGACTGCAATGTTTAGTAGTTGGTTTTCCTGGATGATTTCAAACATGTCTTGCATGGCTATGTACAATGGTATACCACCATTGTCCACACCAAAGATTGTTTCATCCCAAGGAATGGAATAAGCTGACTTAAATAAGTCGTGGAAACCCTAAGTAACTTCTGAATTGGATTCATGTTTGCCTGGAGTGGCTGGGATTGATTAGGACTTAAATCAACCAATAATTGGTGAGTTTTGTTTCCTCCCACGCTCTTGTAAGTAAGATAACAAAATGTATCAATTTAAATAACATGAAGAGAAATTATGACATTGTACCTAATGTCTTTTAGAAATGGCCTTAAGGAGATGTGTAGGTCACATAATGTACCAAGTGCTTTCCCTAAATCTAACCTCTGATGTGGGTATTGGCACCTCAACATTTGTATGTCTAACTTCTTCGACGACCACTAGCAAAATCATCTTCAAGTGGCTATGCGTGGATCGTCGAAGCTACAATATACACTCTCCCAATTGATACTAGATGAGGAGGATATCGAACAAACAACTTACACCGATATGGAACATCAATGTTTGTGTCCTCCTCGTCCTCCTCAAAAGCATAACCCCCCTTTGTGTTAACCCCCCTTTGTGTTAACCCCCCTTTGTGTTAACTCTCCCACGTGTAGGTACTACTACATCTTGCTGCAAATGAGTGTGCTATTGCGAGATGCCCATGCATTTGAGCTTCTAGTCAAATTATCGTCGTAATTCACCTCTTATTTCATTTGTGACTAGTGCCCTTATTTGCTGGGTCAATTTAGGTTTGAGCCTATGTGCGAGCTGAGCAACTAGCTCCTTTATCATTTGTGGATTCACAAATGTTCTAGAACGGGGAGCTGATCCAAAATACTGCCTCACCTCCACACCAAACCCAGCAGTCCGGACACGACCAGGATGCTCTTCGGTGTCAATAGCTGTCGTCGATATTTCACATCTTCCAAGGCTAACAAAACTTCCCTGTGAGTTCTGCTCTATTATGGAATCATGTAAAAAATAATACAATATGTCAACACCAATTACTAAAAAGAAGACATTATATATGATGAATTCATTATTAACTTACAATCTGTTGGACAATCTCTTGGGATGTTTTAGATGTCATATGTCCTCTAGGTTTAGTCCTAGCCAACTTCCATTTCTCATGTTGACTAGGAAGGGATGGATGCAAATAACTTCATTTGATGATGATGATGATTATTTTAATCTTTTCTTCCATCACCTTTTGTTCCAATAAATCATACCCCTACCCCCCAAGACAGTTGGTGGAAGGTGACATTCCTATGCTGAATATCTTGAGCTTTCCTCTTATTGGTCTACAAAATTAAAAATAGACTTTGTATTATTGAGTTGTGACATCATTTGATATAATTAAGTTGTGATGGAAAAAGCAAACCTGCCAAGAGGGATCCTCTCTTGTTTAGACAAATTGTGTCAAAGTCTCTTTATCAATGTCATATTTTTCACAAGGAGACTTCTCCCTGTATTTTTCATAGATGTAGAAACTGGTCAAATTTGTCTAGAATTGTCTGCATTTTGTGGCAATGATGACAAAATCTTCTTCTTAATGTAGCTGAAGGTTTCAAACTCAAAGTTTGTCTACAAAATAAAATAAATAAGTCATTGAACACAAAACATACAAATTCATCATGTAAATAACCTTTAAATGAATTATTTACACAAATATCCTGCCAAATCAAATTTTTCTCTGCTTCAATATCATGATTCCAGTATGAAACTAAAATAGAGACCTTGAATGCGCTAAGACACCCAAATAACTGACAAACTGGGCATGATTAGGGACTGAAGCCCTACCAATATGAGGGTCTATGTCAATTGGGACTCTGACACCACCAAGACAACCAATGGTAAGACCTCTCAAGCATGTAGCTTCTCTAGCCTTTTTTTGATGAGTCAATAATGACATACAAAAATCAAAATATATTTAATATATAACATTAAAAATCACAAAAATAAATGTTCAAATTAAATAAATAAAAATGAAAAAACAAATAAAGAAACATTACTTATTTGTATTCTGGAAGTATTACAATGTTCTTCCATATTACTTCATTGTGATCATTCCGTGTAGCATGTACTTCATTAACATCATTTTCTTCATTCATTGTAGGTAAGTGTCTTGAAAATGAAGGATTGTTAGCATATTGGATTATTGAGTCATCATGGTTATCGATGTCATGTTCATTTCTCCCTTAGATGACAACTGACCACCTTTTATTAGAAGGATCTTTTGCATAAAAACTTGTTTTACTTGTTCATTGACTTCAACAATATTTTATGTGCATCTAAGTAAGAAAGAACATCATCAGTATTGTTCAAAATATACAAGTGTGCTTGGAGTACCTGAAATTGATATTTTCAAACCACCCTCACACCACATGTGCCTTTGTCTTCATGCCTTCCTTCATACTAAAACCTTGGGACACCTATAACATCTGTTTCTGAAAATTAAGGCAAAGACTTGCCTATTCACAACAATCTTATCAACAATCTTCATGGGTATTATGTCTCTCAAATCAGACAAGGCCACATTGGACTATCTCAAGACATAGTATGAAGGTGATAATCAAATTAAGAGTATGAAAGTGTTGAACCTCATTAGAGATTCCGAGTTGCAGAAGATGAAAGAGTCAGAATCCATCAAGGAATACTCTGAAAAGCTTTTGTACATTGCAAACAGAGTAATATTGCTTGCGTCTGAGTTTAAAGACTCCCCTATTGTTGAAAAAGTGCTAGTCACTCTTCTTGAAAGATTTGAGGCTACAATAACTACCTTGGAAAACATCAAGGATCTGTCCAAAATAACCTTGGTAGAGTTATTAAATTCTTTGCAGGCACAAGATCAAAGAAGGGATATGAGGGAATCAAGTGTTGTTGAGAAAGCTTTACCAGCCAAACATAAAGGTGGTTGGAGAAACAAAGGCAATAATAACAAGTAAAACTAACAAGAAAATGAAGAAGGTGTTGCATGCAATAACAACAACAAAGGAAAAAGCTTCAAAAGAAAGTATCCTCCTTGTTAGCATTGCAACAAGCTAGGACACCCACCGTTTAAGCGCTGGAGAAGACCTTATGCTAAGTACAACAAGTGTAATCAACTTGAGCATGAAACAATCATTTGTAGGAACCAAAGTCACCAAAAAGATGTAGATGCTCAAATTGCAAATGAAGAGGAGGATTTACTTTTCGTTGCAACTTGTTTTTCCAACAATGTTTCAAGTGAATCTTAGCTAATTGATAGTGGATGCACCAATCACATGACTTATGACAAAGATCTTTTCAAAGAGTTGAAGCCTTTAAAAATTTCAAAGGTCAAGATAGGCCATGGGGTCACATTCCAGTAAAAGAAATAGGAACTATTGCTATAACAACACATTCAAGACAATATGTTTTCATTTCAAGGTAAAAATGAGAGGCAAAAGTTTCTCATTAGATCCATTTCAGAAGGAGTAGAAAATAGTTTTAACAAAGGAAAATTTTGTTGAGTTATGGAAAAAGAGGCTTGGGCATTATTACTATAAAGGACTTCTCAATCTGAAAAAATCTGAAATATTCAAGTTAGAGGTTGCAAGCAGTTTTTGGAAGTTTAAAGCAAAGGTGAAAAATGAGTGTGACTGCCAAATTTAGATATTAAGGTATGATAATGGAAAGGACTATACTTTGCATCAATTCAACTCATTTTGTGATGAAGTAGGAATAGAAAATCAACTTACAACTCCTTATACTCCAAAACAAAATGGAGTAACTGAGAGATAAAATAGATTTATTGTGGAGATGATCAGATGCATGCTGCACGAAGAATTTGCCAAAAATATTATGGGCAAAGACAACAAACACAATAGTATTTCTACAAAATAGACTACCCACAAAAGTAGTAACAAACAAAACTCCTTTCAAAGCATGGTATGGGTACAAACCTCTAATGAATTTTCTTAAATTTTTTGGATCCTTGTTTTACCTATGTTCTGTAGGTTAAATGAGATAAGGTAGAAAACAAGGCTACTGCTAGAATTTTCATTAGACATAGTACAATTTCAGAGGCATATAAAGTCTTCCAACTAGAAATTGAAACTATAACTATTAGTAGAGATGTATATTTTGTGGAAAATGAAGAATGAGATTGAAAAGACTTAAAGAATCCTATGATAAAAAAAAACTCATGGCTAGATGAAATGAAAGATGATCCACCAATTAGAGACACTTTATTACTCTCTGACATATATCAGAGATGTAATGTTACAATATGTGAACCTGTTGACTATGAAAAAGCTCTCAATAACCCAAAGTGGAAAAAGGCAATGGAGGAGGAGTTGTGTATGATTGAGAGTAACACTCTTGCTGACATACCTCCGGATAGAAAGGTAATTGCAGTGAAATAGGTGTTTAGAACCAAGTTAAAAGCTAATGGTTCAATTAACAAACATAAAGCAAGACTTTTGTTGTTAAGGGATATGCACAAATTTTTGGTGTTAATTATTTTGACACATTTGCACCTGTTTCTAGACTTGATATAATTCGTTTGCTTTTCACTATTTCTGCACAATTTGGATGGAAATTACATCAAATGGATGTAAAGTCAGTGTTCCATAATGGATTTCTTGAAGAGGAAATTTATGTTGAGCAACCTAAAGACTTTGTTGTGGAAGGAAAAGAAGATCAAGTTTATAGGTTGTTTAAAGCTCTTTATGGCTTAAAAAAGCTCCAAGAGCATGGTATAGATGAATAGATTATTACATCCTCAATTTAGGCTTTGACAAAAGTCTTTTAGAATCTACACTTTATGTCAAATCCAACAGTGCTGAAACTCTTATTATCTCACTATATGTTGATGATCTTTCGATTACAAGAGCAATGAAAAGCTTATTGATGATTTCAAATTAAAAATTATGAAAGCTTTTGAAATGACTGATCTTGGTCTAATGAATTTTTTCCTTGATATGGAGATTAAGCAACGCGAAGATATAATTATCTGTTAAAGAAAAAATATGTAAGGGAGATTCTAAAAAAATTCAGCTTGGAAGATATTGCAAGAAGGTCAACACTCCCATGAATAAAAAAAAATTAAGCAAGGATGACGGAGTTCATGCAGTAACGAAACACATTACAAAAGTTTTAATGGATGTTTGATGTATCTTCCAGCAACAAGGTCAGATATATTGTATACTGTGAGTGTCCTATCTAGATTCATGCATTCTTCTAGTGAAAAACATCTAAAGACAACAAAGAGAGTTGTTAAGTACATAAAAGGAATAATAAGCTATGGAGTTAAGTTTCAGAAAAGTCAAAATTTAAAGCTTGTTGGGTATTCTGATAGTGATTGGGGCGATTTCTTGATGATATGCAGAGTACTTCAAGATACTATTTTATTCTTGGCTAAGGAATTTTTCCATAATGCCCTAAAAAACAAGAAATTGTTGCACAATCTACATTTGAAGCAATTTATTACTGCTACAGCTACTGTTAAGCAAATCTTGTGGTTGAAAAAAAAATTAACTAATCTTAACATGGAGCAAAACTAAAGTACGAAAGTTTTTGTTGACAATCTAGCTACAATTATTCCCATAATCCTGTCTTTCATGGGAAAACCAAGCATTTTAATATTAAGTTGTTATTCTTTAAAGAGGTACAGAAAAACTGAGTTGTTGATCTTATTTATTGCAAAACTGAAATCACATTGTAGATTTGTTTGTCCAGCCACTTCCAGCTAGCAAATTTGAATTCTTAAGATAGAAGATTGAGTTTGTAGTTCCAAAATCAACTAGGAGTTTCAAATATTTATTTTTGGACTTCATGTTGTTGTTTTTTTGTTTTGTTTCAATTTTTATGATAAGTTTTTTTAGTCAAAATAATTGTTTCTTTAGGAGAAAATATTTCAGTTCTTTCTAATCAAAATAACTATTCCTGAATTTTAGGATAAACTAGTTTAATCAATTTATTTATTTTTTACTGTAAGTATTATAAATATATTTACAATTGGGAGCAGAAACGTAGAATAATAACGATACATTTTATTTCACTTCATATATTTTTGTACAATATTTCACCTGCCTTTATTATGTAAAATCAACAAATTTTAAGTATTAAATATAAATAATTTTTTGTAGAAAAAAAGTAAAAACAAATACAAATTCCTTTTCAAGTGACTCGTAAAAAAAGAAAAACTACTTGTAGCCTACCATAATTCGACTTTTTTTGACTTGAATTATTATAATCCAGAGTGGAAAAAGTAAGGGGCGAACGTGGTTTGATCCCACCATCTCCACATCATCGTACTATAAATGTACCGCCTCAACAAACAACTTCACCGCACCAACACAATCAACTTTACACCCCTCACAACTTCATCAAAAAATGAGTGCTGAAAATGGAGATTTTTCAGTCTATGTGACACGTGAAGAGGCGGTGACAGCAGTGTTACAAATGCAAGAACATTGGCTTCCACTCTCCAACCTTGACCTGCTTCTACCTCCAGTGGATGTAGGAGTTTTCCTTTGCTACAAGAACCCTATTCTCACATCCACAACCATGGAAGATTGTGTTACCAACAAAATGACCTTTGGATCCATGGTGGGGTGTTTGAAGAAGGCCTTAGCACAAACCCTAATATCTTATTACGTGTTTGCTGGTGAAGTGGTGCTCAACAACATGGGTGAACCTGAAGTTCATTTTAACAATCGTGGGGTTGATTTTGTTGAAGCTGAGGCAGATATTGAACTAAAGAACCTTAACTTTTACAACCCAGATCAATGTATTGAAGGCAAGTTTGTTCCAAAGAAGAAAAATGGTGTGCTTGCTGTCCAGGTACAACTTCAATTTTTGTATTTTATTTGGTGACAAAACTTTTTCTTTGGATATACGTAGCAATCAAACTTGACTTTGACGTCAAAAACACTTGAAACTACTTGTTAAACTAACGTTGGAGTTTAATACCATGAGGATTTGCATTCGACGTATCTCTTTTAATTTTAAAAATATTACACTTATATGTATTAATAAAGAAAATTATTGATGGTCACAAATGACAACTTTGAAAAGGAGTGACATAGACATGACGAAATAAATTGTCTTATCATGGAATTCAAGAAAGAATCGTTATACTTATCTAGGAAAAACAAACGCTTATTTTATATTTCTGAAATTGGCTTTGTTCGAATATATAATTTGTCAAATATCTCGGGCGCACCTTTTTCAATAGCTATCTACCTCGACAACTTTTATTCCACAATTTGCAGGCTAGGTTGGTGACATAGGTTCATGACTTTTTTGTTACTATTTACAAACAAAAGGAAAAGAACAAATTAGTGGTTCATTAGGTTTCTATTTTTGAAATACAACTTATTATAATAGGTGGTAAATACAACTTTTAGTGTGACTTCAGACCTTATGACAAAAAGTTCTAGTCAAGTTTTCGGACCCAAACGAAACAAGTTGGTAAGAGATAGACAAAACAGGAACTCGTGGCTGCTATGTTTTTTAAGGAAAGGGATATTCTGAGAACCATCTTTGTCTCAGACACTGTTTGGCAAACTAGTATTATAGTTTAATTGATTGACTTATATGAATTTACCCTAATGCAGGCAACATCAATGAAGTGTGGTGGAATAGTTGTAGCATGTTCGTTTGATCATCGCATAGCAGATGGGTATTCAGCAAACATGTTCCTGACATCATGGGCCGAGATGGCCCAGCCCACGAAGCCCACAACTTTGAGCCCATGTTTCCGTCGCTCCCTCCTTGCTCCTCGTCGTCCATGTTCTATTCCTCATTCCCTTCATCAAATGTACACCCCCATTTCCAAGCTCACCCCTCCTGAAACCTCAACCACCCCTCTCTTCAGTCGCATATACTACGTAACTGCTCAGAAACTTCACACCATGCAAGCCCTTGTCAGCGGCAATGGCAGGAAACGTACAAAGCTGGAGTGTTTCTCTGCGCTGCTGTGGAAGATGGTTGCACGTGCGGCTTCAAGAGAGAGGAGGGGCAAAAGGGCGGTGGCGAGAGTGGGAGTGGTGGTTGATGGAAGGAGAAGACTGTGGGAAAGTGAGAAAGTGAAGGGAGCGTTGATGGGGTGTTACTTTGGGAACGTGATTTCGATACCCTTTGGAGAGAAGGTGGTGGAGGAGTTGATGGAGAAGCCGTTAGGGTTTGTGGCTGATGCGGTTCACGAGTTCTTGGAGGAGGCGACGACAGAGGAGCATTTCTTGGGGCTGGTTGATTGGGTGGAGGCTCACAGACCAGAGGGGGGGTTGTCGAGGATTTACTGTGATGGAGGAAGCAGTGAAGGAGGGAGTTTTGTGGTGTCTTGTGGACAAAGGTTTTTGGAGGGGAAGATGGATTTTGGGTGGGGGAAGGTTGTGTTTGGGTCATTCCATTTTCCTTGGGGTGGTGAAGCTGGTTATGTTATGCCAATGAAGAGTCCTCTAGGGAATGGTGATTGGGTTGTGTACATGCATCTTACCAAGGAGCAGTTGGAAGTGATAGAGTGTGAGGCTAGTGATGTTTTTAGACCCATAACTTGGGATTACCTAAACCCTAAGTTCATATTGTAGAGGCCTCTCTTATGGGGAAAAGAGAGTAATCACGTTAGACACTACAAGTACGGTTGTTCCTACCATTTCCTACTTGTATATGTGTTGTTTTTTTTAAGTGTTGGGGCAACCCTATTGTTTCTTTATTTATTTATATTATTTGTTGATGAGAAAAAAAAAACAAGAGATAAAATATTTGATAGATGTTGGTTGGTTGGCTTTGTAAAACATGCAACATTGTTTATTTGGAAAGGCTATGTATCTCTAGAGAGTATTATTATACTTTCTGAGATGTGAAGACAAGCAAAAATCCGCTTACAAGTGTAATTTTTAGTTGAAAAAAACAATCATTGTACTCTTTTTTTACCATATTTCTATGAAATTTCTTTATTAAAAATAGTATTTCTTTTACTGTTTATAAAATGATATTCGCTTGTCAAAATATAAATTTTCTTACACCTACAATTTATTATTAGTCATAGTGAACTCAGAATTATTTATTATTATTA
>Ga0123340_1006137_pt1 | contig 11461 bp, 7 predicted proteins | sample SirMexnodulemix_FD_89961 | JGI IMG/M metagenome (GOLD analysis project Ga0123340, IMG submission 89961) | Root nodule microbial communities of legume samples collected from Mexico - Siratro Mexico nodule mix | ecosystem: Host-associated > Plants > Roots > Nodule | place: Mexico: Nepantla... | reverse complement strand
TATATATATATATATATATATATATATATATATATATCTCTTTTCACTTTGAAGAGAAAAGAGAGTGAGATAAGGGTTACGTCAGTACGTAGAAGAAGAAAATACTTTTATTTATTTTACATTGTTTATTTGAAATATTTGTGTTATCGTATAAACATAGCCTTTTTTTCCATATTTTTGTACAATAAACGAAAAAATAATTTTAATTTTTCCCCACCATTTTCTTTCCTTCACCTTCTTGTCTAAAGTTTATTGACGTGAAACTGTACATCTTAAACACATAAAGAACTAAATCAACTTAAATGACATGACTATGTCTACATGTAATTAAACTTAAATTATTATTTTTTTCATATTAAATATGCACTTGTTATCAGCATAAAATCTAACCTAAATATATGTAGGCAAAAGATGAACTTTTTGAATTTGAATGTAGCTCCCATATAATTTAGGAGAGTCATAATTAAATTATTGGCTGTCATATGACTTCTGGTCCCTTGTTCCCTCCAAAGAAAAAAAAAAAGGTGAAGATAGATTTGAACCTTAATTTTAAATAGTGATAATGTGTCAAAAAAATTGTAATAAATATGAAAATATTAGGCCTGTCATTCTTGGATAGATGATTATACTGGTAATTAAGTATTTATAAAGAATTATTCCATCTAATAAAGAACGGTCACTTGCTTGCTTTGTCTAATTAATACCATAGAAGCACCAATTCACAACTGTATTAGTGGCCAGGCACTGCACAATGTGATATTTTTGTTCACAAGAATCATGTCCAACTATTCTTGAGTCTTAGTGAAGAGAAATCTTTCGGTGCTTTTGTGGATGCTTGTCACATCTTTTCATTGTTTCATCCCCAGGGAAAATTCTAAAGAATTAGGTCAAATGTTCCACTTCATTTTGTGATATTCCCCTCACAAGGCGACTATTTTCTTCAATTATAAATCACCCTTTCCCTATTCTTTTCTTATTTTCTTGGCGTTGGATGCTTGCATCCAAAAGGTTCGTTAGAGCTAATTCACCAATCTCATTAAGTGGTATTTCTTCTAGGTTTGAGCTCTATCAAAAATTTATTATTAAGTGACTTTCATGTTTTACATGTTGATATTATTTACTGAAAATATATAACAAAATTATATCACAGCAACCTCAATTCAGCATAAAAAATCACAGTATAACTTCAATTTCACTTTAGATGAATATAAAGGCGAAAGGATATCTAAAAACACATGCATAAAAGAAGGAAAACAAGGAGATAATTAATTAGGCAACTAAGAAAAGAAGAAAGAGAAAAATATTGAAAAAATTGTTAAAATAAAAATGGTATAATGGAAAAACATTATTTGCTTTGACAGAAAGAAAAAGAAAAGATTGAATAGCCTGGAAATGACATGTAACTATATTAAGAAATAATAATTAAAGGGAATATAGCAATAAAATATAAAAGAAATTAGACATTGGCAATAATTATGAGGTTGAAAACAAATATTCTTTCTGAAGACTATAAACCACAAGTTAACTATAATTAAAACTTACCAGTGGTAGGAATTCAATTAGACGGCTTAAATTTCTGTTATTATAGAAAGTTTTCCACCTTACATTTATATTTTTTAAGTAATGTGTATGTACTGTAGTTGAATTTTTTAGTTAGTTTAAAAAAGTTAACTAATTAGAGATTAGGGGTGATATATTGTAATTGTTTGGGAAGATGGGTCCCATAATTGATATAATAATTTACGGTCAGAAGTAGGCTAGGGACATTTGCTAGGCCATGTTAATTATCAACTACAGTTAGGAAAGCAACCAAGCATAGCAATATTATTCCCTCTTCCAACTTCTTATTTAAAACCTTCAATCCACTCCTTATTGAAGCCAAGAAGCTAAGTGCACAAAGACATTAATAATGTCCAACATCCACACTGCAAGCAGCAGCATGAAAAAGTTGTCCAGTTATTTGCATTCCCTATCACAAACCCCTCACAGGCTCAGAAAAAGAATGCTAGCCACATGGACCCCAGACCAGGAATTCAACCAAGTCAGGCATAGATCTGGGGCTGACATGAAGAGGAAGCTCAACTGGTATGATCTGGTTGCTCTTGGTGTTGGAGGAATGCTTGGTGTTGGTGTCTTTGTCACCACTGGCTCCGTTGCCCTTCACCACTCTGGTCCTTCAGTCTTCATTTCCTATATCATAGCAGGAATTTCAGCCCTTCTCTCCTCCTTGTGTTACACTGAATTTGCTGTACAAGTCCCAGTTGCAGGAGGAGCTTTCAGTTATTTAAGATTAACATTTGGTACAAAACCTTTTCTTCCCTTATGTCTATGTTCCATTGTGTTTTTGTTTAAGTATACCTTTGGAATTTACCTATTATTCATGTCATGTGTGTAGGGGAATTCTTGGGATATTTTGCTGGGGCAAATATACTAATGGAGTATGTGTTCTCAAACGCTGCCGTGGCAAGGAGCTTCACAGAATATTTGAGCATTGCATTTGGAGAAAATGATCCAAATGTGTGGAGAGTGGAAGTCCATGGCTTGCCCAAGGATTATAACATGTTGGATTTTCCAGCTGTGGCTGTCATTCTTATTCTCACTCTCTTTTTGTGTCATAGGTTTGATTCATTTCCAATATTTCTTTTCCTTTTTCTTCTGCTTCGAACATGTTTGTTCTTGCTGTGATACTATATGTTTATTATCTGTTTAGTCATCCATTTTTCAATGGATAAACATTTCAATATGTTATCCTGTTATGTGACAACTAACAAACTACTTTATTACCTATTTTACTTTTTTATATCATAATGTTGAACCATTATTATTTACACTTATTTTAAATGTTCGTCCGGGTTCAGTGGATTTTGAAAATGGTTTGTTTTATCCTTCTTTTTGGTTTATTGCAGTACAAAGGAAAGCTCCATATTGAACCTCATTATGACAGCCTTCCATGTGATTTTCTTCGGATTCATTATAATCGCTGGTTATTGCAATGGAAGTGCCAAAAACTTGGCTAATCCAAAAGGTCTAGCACCTTTTGGTGCTAGAGGTGTTCTTGATGGAGCAGCAATAGTCTACTTCAGTTATATAGGCTATGACTCGGCTTCAACCATGGCTGAGGAGGTCAAAGACCCTTTTAAGAGCCTACCCATTGGAATAGTGGGTTCAGTTCTTACAACCACTTTGCTCTATTGCTTAATGTCTCTGTCTTTGTGCATGATGGTTCCTTACAACAAGGTCAGTATAGTATATCAAACAATAAGTGTGATAATAGGTTTGAATAAATGGACCTTAACTTTAGTCATCATATTATATAATATATGTTGTGTTAGTGATAAAGCTAATTCCTGGTGTAATATAGATATCCGAGAAAGCATCATTTTCAATAGCTTTTCTGAAAATTGGTTGGAGTTGGGCGAGCAATCTAGTAGGGGCAGGTGCAAGTTTGGGCATAGTGGCTTCTCTCTTGGTTGCCATGCTAGGCCAAGCAAGATACCTTTGTGTTATTGGAAGGGCAAGGTTGGTTCCATCTTGGTTAGCCAAAGTACACCCTTCAACAGGCACACCATTGAATGCCACGGTCTTTTTGGGTAAGCATATTTCCTGTCTCTTAATTAATTAACGAAAAGAAAGAAGCTCTAGCCATTGTATATATTACAGGTTCCGCATTGGAACCTTTGTCTTTTTTCTTTAGAAGAATCATACACATTTCAACGTGCACTTTTCTTATAAATGTTATTGTACTCACACACCCGAGGATACGGAAACTCAGTCACTTTTCATTGTCATGCATAGAATGAGTAGTGATATGAAAATGACTCAGTATGCTGCAATAAAATATAGTCGTCATTTTGGGTTAATAACTATATCTCGATTCAGGCATTTCTTTAACCAACAATCTTGTTTTAGTTTTGTTTAAACAAATCAACGAATTTTTATTAGCATAAGTACTTTGATGCTTTTCACGGGTCTTAATATGCTATATTTGTGTTTGTCTCCAGTTCAAGTTAGTTTTTTAAAATATCTACACTATTTATTTTTGACTACTTATAGTTTTTTATTTGCCTTAAATTAATTAAATAGTCTGCGTTTAGTATCAAACTTCTTGTGTGCTTTTATTTATATCTCTACCTTCATTGACTAATCGACATGATTCTCTCTCTTTCACAATGTATAAACTTTAATTTGAAGGTTTTTTTTATCAAAATAATTTATTTAAATTAAATATGTAGAACATTATCTTAGTTTTCTCCCTATATTTAGAAAAGAAGGATTTATGTATTCAGTTCTCAATAACTTTATTGCACGACAATATATATATTATTTGAAAATTATGTCGTAATAATATGCTATTTTAAAAAAAAAGTATTAGAAAAATATTTAAGTGATTATGAGAAATCAAAATAATTGAAATAATTAATACTAATTGAGTACTAATTATTTATCATTTTAGTAATGCCATATTTATCTTTAAATCTACATATAATTAATTAATAGTGGCAATTTTAAATGAAAAGAATAGACTCTTATATTAATATATCTCTACAATACTTATCTTCTACTTTAATTTTTCTTGTCACATCCTATTACTCATCCCATCTTTCATTTTCTCTTTTTCCTCTTTGTGTTTTTTTTTTTTTATCTTTAACTTAACGTCTGTGTATATATATCACGACCATATGAATATCAATTAATAGATATATTGGTGAATGTTTAATGACATACAATGTTTTATGTCCTAAGTCATCTGATTTTATGTATAGATTTAAGAAAAGTCTTTTAAAATCTTTTATCAATGGCAATTACCAGTAGAAACTTCCATCTCATTTTCTCAAATAAAATTCTAAATGTACTTTTAAAAATACCTTTTTCTCAAAAGGTAAAATACTGTAGTTTTTTAAACTGTCAAAAGATTCCTAAATAGTAAACAAAATTCTGATAAAACAATTTAAAATAATTGCCTTTTTTCCCAAAACAATTATAAAGCCAACATGCTACATGTCATAAGTACATCCATTATTCGACACTATTGAATTTCTTCATTAGTTCTAGTTTCCTAATTCAAGTTAAACTACACAGGTGAGTTTTTTTATAACTATTTTTCATAATTATTGAAATTAAGATCTAATTTCATTATGTTTTATATTTTAATATTAGTTTTGTGAATGAATAGTGAAATCTTGATTCAACAACTGGATAACTTTACTTAAAGAGGTTGGCTAGATCTTCACATAAGAATATCATTCCATGAAAACCCTATAATAAGAAAACATATACAAGAGGAGAAAGTGGAGATTAAAAAAACAAGAAAGATGAAGGGAAATGTAAAGGATACCTTGAACATATCCATAGATGTTTATTTTTTGTTGTTGTTGGTGTAGGAATTTGCACAGCATCTATTGCACTATTCACGGAGCTTGACATTATAATTGAGTTGATAAGCATCGGCACGTTGATGGTGTTCTACATGGTAGCCAATGCTCTTATATACCGTCGATATGTAATCACTGGCCACACTCCACCTTCGCACACCCTTTTGTTCCTTTTTCTCCTTTCTCTAACTGCAGTATGCTTCTCCATTGCGTGGAAATTCAAGCAGCAATGGTGGGGTCTTGTACTTTTTGGTGGCTTCATGATCGCCATCACTGCCTTCTATCAACACGTGGTGCTTAATGCTACCATTCCCCAACATGCTCAGCACCAACATTGGTCCGTGCCATTCATGCCATGGCCACCCTCCATCTCCATCTTTCTCAACGTTTTCCTCATAACCACGCTCAAAACCCTCTCTTTCCAACGCTTTGCCATATGGGCATGCCTCATCACCATCTTCTATGTGCTCTATGGCGTTCACAACACTTATGAGGCAGAGGAGATTGAGATGGGTGGTATAATAAGTGTAGTTGGTGATGAAGTGAATTCAGGTGTACACAACTTGCAAAGCAAGGTGGAAATTCAAGTGCATTAGTTGAAGCAAGCAATAATAAGAAAAAAAACGGTTGTTATTATGTACATTGTGGGAAAGAAACAGAAGGGATATTCTGAAAGAATGTTGCATTGGTGATGCCGCTATTAGAAAGAGGCAGCAAACAAACTCTTGAAGCAACAATGATTCTTTAGTAGTGGGAAACATTGAATTGAGTTGAAGTCCAATCGGGGGCAATCTGCAGTCTTTTGAATAGTACTGAAATAACTTCTATCGTTGTGTCATTTCGGTAGCACGTCAAAAGTGAAGTGGTGGGTCAAAAATCTGGTGAGAGAGTGGGTTTAGTTTAGCAATGTTTTCAGTATCTTGGGAAAAGATGGGTTGAATTAAGGACCAAGCTAGCCACCCTATCAGATCCCAGACTGGGGCATATAAAAGTGTATATATCAGCCTTCTATTCCTCATTTCAATTATTATGTAGTTGTTGTATCTCCACTGGCTCACTCTGATTCAATTTTTTTTCCCACTTTTTTCTTCTCCTGGAACGTTACCATCATCACTAGGCCTTAATTTCTTCATCACATTCTCCATACCTACAAAACCATTGTATATATAGTACTGACAAAATAACAAAGGAAAGCAATAGTATGGAACAGGATAAAGTTGGATCTAAGAAGTCATTAAATAATGTCTGGAAAAGAGGACTCCAAGTTATTCCAAGCTCTTTCATATCTTAAATCCTAGTCTCAGGATTGATACACCAGAAAATTTGATATTACTAAGTACTGAATAAATTATTATGATATCATTTTCAATTCAAAATTCTAGATCTTTCTTTACCTAATATGTAATACTCGAAATCATACTTGACTAAAGCAAAATAGTGGGTTTGTTATTAAGATTTATATTGTATATATATTGGATTTTTTCAGACCTACTTGTATAAATTGGGTACTGTTCAAACATACAGAATTGTTAAAATCTTCACACCTACATGAGGTGACCTTAAAGTATTTGAGTTAAAAAGTTGTCAAGTTACCAAAACCTGCCAACACTTACCTCAGGTCAATTTTTACAAAAGGCAAATGAAAAGTTCTTTAGAACCGGTAAAATTCTAAAGTTTTAATTGAGCTTTACTTATAATGTTTGCTGTTGCAAATCAAAAGGTATGCGACAAATACAGCTATTGATCGGGACAGGCTGCGAGGAATGCAAATTTTCTTACATTTTTACTGTAGAAAGAATCTTATACATTAATGATACATTAAACTACCTGTGTAGAAAGTTATGTAAGCGTGTCAGAAACCTCATATTCCGTAGAACTAAGGCCATTTTCAAACAAGAATACTAATTGGAATGAACACGTCAAATTAAGTGATGTTACTGGCCACTAGAATATAGGATTAGGTGAATTTTTCGTTCTGTACCACAGATGCAGATCATGCTGACTGGAACTTGGGTGAACATTCTTGTGCTTAATTTCTAAACCGGAATCTGTTATCGATCAACTATCTTAGCTTATCCGAAAAAGAAAATTAGAAAGAACATAAATTTTAATAATTTTACCATTTAAAAGGTTTCCATATTGGACCGTACAGGTGGCACATCTCATTTGGTGCGCACTACAGACGAAGTTAGGTACAAGAACATTTGAAGCTGCTAGAATCGCAGTTGTACGAAAACAGACTTGTCTTCAAATGGAAATTGGTACGAATAAGTGAAAATTCGGAAAGCCTGAAGCTTTTCATTCTTATAACATCAATTACACATGTTTTGAGAATGAAGCCCACAGAAATAACGAGAAAAAAAATTATAAAAGAGAAAGAAATCGATAATTGTAACTCTTAAATTTGTTATTAAGCAATAAAGAGAATATAATTGATAGTTGAGATTTTGGAAGTGTTTGGGACAAGAGAGGGTTTAAATTACTGGAAAATAATATTGGGTTTTAGGTTTGAGTACGCTGTATGTCTGCATACGTACAGTTTTGTTAGTATACTCCTATCTATGTATAGGAGTTGCATCTCTTTTTCCAAATATCAGAATAATAATAAATGAAGTTTTCTTTCAGCAAGCACATTCTTCTGTCATCTTCTTATACTTAAACTGAACAAGTATTTTTCTTATTATCCCATTTGGACTAATGTTTGTGTTTTCATTATGAATTACACTATGAATATATTAGAAAAGATTATCATTTTTAATATGATATTAAAGCGGGTTGAAAAACTTGATTTGTTTTAGCTTTATCTTTTTTCTTCTTGTTTTCTTTGTTGTTACTTGTTTTTTTTTTCTTTTTTGATTTTCTTGTTCTTGTTTCATGCTTACAAATTTTCAATCATCTAAAATATGTTTGTCATGGATCTTTGTATTAACATTTTTCATTTATCTTACCTGCATATCACTGAAAATTTTAGAGTTATTTTCGTTTCTTCTCAACTCAACAAATAGAATTATCATTCATGGAATCAATGAAGAGAGTTTTACTATCCCAAAATAAATTGGAATTTGTTTGAGAGCATTTACATTCTCAAGTATAATGATTCTCTATGTGAAGCCTGTTGGAGATCCTACATTGACTAGAGATGAGACCTTTCAATAGTTTATAAATGAGTGCAAACCTCATCTTACAAGTTCGATTTTGTGAGGTTGAGTTAAGCTTAAACTCCACTTCTTGATATGGTATCAGAGTCAATCCTAACATAGTTATTGGACCACCTGCTATTGGACATCATAGTCCTACACACAAGTTGAGCAGTCTCAGTATGAGGAGGTGTGTTGGAGATCCCACGTCGACTAAAGTAATAGGCTATCCTCTAAAGATGAGTATCTTGATCTGCTTATGATAATCTATAATCCTATTTTTTATAAACAAATAAAGCATATTAATATAGATTATTATATTATTCGCAAAAAAACTTAATAATCAACTTTTCCATCTTCTTCTTCTAGTTTGTTTATGATTAACTCCCTGATATTTTTACCAAACTAATATTTTTACCAAACTCTTGGATTGTGTTAACTTTAAAACCATCATTTCCAAAGTATGATGAGTATTCATTATCTAATTTAGGAGAAGATATTGTTATAATGCCTTTTTGTTTTATATTCCTGTCTATTTATAGGAGTTACATCTGTTTTCAAAATATTAGAATAATAATAGATAGAGTTTTCTTCTGTATATACGTTTCCCTGTCTTCTTCTTACACCTATGATCTGAACAAGTGTTATCTCTTCCTTTTTTATTATCTGGCTTGTGCTAATATTTCTGTTTTTATCAAGAATTACACGTTGGGAAAGGATTACCACATTTTCAATAAAATAATGTGATGAAATTATCTATGAAAGAGAAAGATGTCTCAAAGATTCTCCTCCCAGCACTAATCAACAAGTTGTTGTTCTGCATGCGCAGATGTCATGAGATATATATATATATATTAATATGAATGTCTGTTACAACAACAAAAATATTAAAATAGATAGCATAGTTGACTTATGTGGTTTCAGTGATCTATCTGTAAAGTCTTGTTAAGTTAATGTTGCTAGAATGGGAACCGTAATTCTCGTAACCACCTCTGCGAAATGTCGGCCTTTAAACTCTTTTGTGAAAAACCCTAATCCAGAAGAATAATATAAAAGCCATTTATTTATTTTCAATTTGTATATATAATTCAAATAGTAATTATCACATAAATCTATAGCTTTTGTTGTTTTCCTTCAAATTATGTTTTTGAACTTAGATAGAAAACTATCTAAAATGATTGTCGGTTTTATTTTCATAACTTTTCTTTTTGGTGCTTTAAATTATTATTTGACGTACTTTTCTTCTTTTGTATTTGTTTGCTTCCTCCATTTTGTCTTATTGACATTCACCAGTTATTTATCACTCTCCCTAGCTGCACTTGCTGGTTCAGAGCACCACTCTAGGGACACCACTTCAACATTGTCATTCCGGGAGACAAGCCTTCTTGCTTCCCACTACAATTCATATGTACTGCTTCTGCAGTGGACACATTTTGTTTTTTTATTAGACACTTGGTCCTTCAAAATAATTATTCAAAGTTTTAAAATTAAAATTACTAAACATATAATCTGTTAAGGTTATACGTGCGAAATACTTTAATTTTAAAAATAATTTCTTTTTTAAGACATCATTAGATTTTAAAAAATTAATCTTTAAGAACTAAAAATAACCACAGTTTTTAGTTCTAAAAAAATCAATTAACTTTCTACACTTCCATGTAACAATATATGTGTTTCGAGTGGACACTTTTTAGGGATGAAATTATTTACTGTTTCACATGTATGGAACAATTGCAAGAACGCACCACTGCAGATACAAAGAGGATACCCTTGATTCTTTTGTACGAAGTGAAGTGTGAAAGAGAGAAAACAGACATGACTTGTACCACTGGTGTCAAAAATTAATCCATCTTATTCTGGAAGAGAGAAATTACCAATTTTTTGTATGATGGAGAAAATAATTTATTAGAGCTAGGGCAGGTTGTCTCCTTGATGATCTTTGAATGAATGGAAGAAGACCCTGCAAACTATGATATTGTTCTGCAGTATTCAACAAGTGAATCATATTCACTGTCATCACAGACTAATAGATATCTGCATGCTAGTTGGAATTCTTGGTGGAAATTTGTGTCTTCATCGAATAACTCACATAGCAAGATTAAGACAGTCTTATTAATATTTGTCTATATCTTTTTATGCTGTATGTTAGCTGGTGTAGCCATACATTACAACAAAAAAAGATACAAGATAATTATATAAAAAAAATTTATTGATGTGCAATGATTGTTAAAAAAAGACAACACATTAAAATCAAAGGTAATTTGAGTACCTTCAAATAAAGTCATTGTTACAAGAAATCTTATAGTAAATAAAATAGATAATAACCAAATTAGTCTCTAAAAGTGTTAGGATATCATTTTAGTATCTCGAAGTAGCATAATTATTAAAAGGTTTTCTAAATATGAAAAAAAGTTAATCAAACTTAGTTTTTTTAAAACCTATTCTTACATTACATGATACTTCTTTTGTTTTGGTGACAATTAAATGCAGAATACTAAAGTGAAAGTTGTTTCTTTTTTTTACTTTTTATAGAATTATGACTTTACAATAAGTCATTTTTAATTTAGTCTTTAAATTTAACCACTTATCATCATTTCAAAGCTTTTTTCTCAGTTTCGTGTAAAAATATGTCAATTTATGGTTCATCTTGACTTTTATCATATTTATTTTATATCGAGCTTACTATATGTTATTAATCTTCCAACTAATAAGAAACACTTTTTTTTTCCTTCACTTAATATATCTAATTTTTTAATCCTTATATTTTTCAAACTGATTGTTAGTCTGTAGACTAGGTTAGTGATTTAGTCGATCTGGCTTCTAGTTCACACATGTCACATAGAGTGTAACTGCATCTTTCACATTTGTTTCTCTTCCTATGTTTGTCTTTATTTTTCTTTACCATGCAAAAAAAAAAAAAAAAAAAAAAAAAAAATTCTTTTTTTTTTCCTT
>Ga0123340_1006136_pt1 | contig 11463 bp, 4 predicted proteins | sample SirMexnodulemix_FD_89961 | JGI IMG/M metagenome (GOLD analysis project Ga0123340, IMG submission 89961) | Root nodule microbial communities of legume samples collected from Mexico - Siratro Mexico nodule mix | ecosystem: Host-associated > Plants > Roots > Nodule | place: Mexico: Nepantla... | reverse complement strand
TAATGATATTATACACAGTAAATATATAAAAATAAACATAAAAAAAATAATTGCGATAAAAGATATTTAAAAATACAATATCCTCAATTTAATGATAATGATATTTTTTTTAAATTATCATTTTAATTTCTAAAATATTACATATATATAACATGAAAATTTCTAAAATAAATAATTGTTGCATTTTTAACCATGTATATTTTTGTAAATGGCACATGAGTTTATCTTTTAATAAGCTCACAAGCTTACCCTTTTTAAATACTTAAAAGAGTAATGAGATGTATAACTTTAAATTACTGTAAAAAATAATATTTTGATAATTATAATGAAAAATAATATTTATTTATTACCTTATATCTTATTTGGTTGTACATATTTCATGTTCTATTTTTTTTTTTTTTATTAATTTCTAATATTATAAATATTATTATTCACTGTTGAGAGAAATTGTCTGTCTCACAAAATTACCAGGCATTCAAATTTTATTTCACTCTCTTTAAACTTAATGTACTATATTAATAAATATTTAATTTCAATCCAAAAGTGCAAACACACAAATATAACACTTGTCTTTTCTCTAATATTTAATCAAGTAGATTAGATTGATAGACCTTAAAAAGGATATGTAAATAATTTACCTTCTAAACTTTATGATAGTTTTATAAAAGTCTTGAAATGATTTATGGAAAAAAATTGGTCTAATATAAACTAAGACAAGTTATTGGAGAAATGATGTGACTTTGCTTTAATCCCTAATCAAGGATTGATTGTTTGATCATGGTAGTGATTGATGCAAAAGAAGGCGAAGGAAAATGACATGAATGAATTTGTATGTTTTACAAGAACTGAAGGACCTATAACAAGAACAAAGACAAAGGAAATATACATGAAGAATTGGTCTAAAAACTGAAGGATGTATTGAATGTGTCTTTCATGCAAATGCAACCAATATAATCCAGCTGGAGCCAAATTAAATACTTCACATCTTAAGAGGGAACTTATCACAAGGACATAGGGTTCTTTGCCTATGCATAATTCTTTTATGCTATATGCTTTGCTCATTTAACATATATTTTAGCTTTATATATATAAATGATTATAAATATACAAAAACATAACTATGAAAAGTTTAGATATACTTTAAAACTTATTTACAAAAGATCATTTTACTAGTAATATAATTAAAATTGAATTGTAAAATAAAAATCATTTTATAAAAAGTTAATGAATAGTTTTATTTTAATAATAATTAGAAAATAGCTTTTTATACTTAAATTTATCAAAGCATTCTTCAAAATACTTCATCTATTTAATTTATAATTAATTTTTCAATTAAATTTTAAAATTTATTGTTAATTTCTAATAAATGATATTATCTTATAATAGTAAACAATAAATTATGAAAATTAATAAAGAGAACAAATATGTATTAGAAAAATTGGAATTGGTCCATGCTATGTACTATGTTTTAGTATTTATTTATTTTTCATATTGTTTAACATTTTCAATTTTCAATTAAATATCAACGCTTATATTTAATGCTATTTTTTAATAAATAAATTTTAGGATAACTATTTAAATTAATAAATAGAGTAATAATATTTTCGTAAAATTGATCCCCAAGCAATTATTAAGAATCTTTAACAATTAGCTGGTTTTAATAGATGTGAAAAAATGTTAAAGGTAACTCAATTTAAATTGGAGGCAGTAATTGGAAAAATGAATAATATTTTTGTTGGTAGAAAGGAAATTGAATAATTCAATATTTTTTTCTTGATTTGACATAAAAAGTTAGAGTAAACAAGTCGCAAAATAATAAAAAAATAAGTAAATGCATAAAAGTTATATATATGCAGGTAAAAAATATTATATCTTTGATCGTAAAGATTCAAACTTACAATATAAGAATTAATTTAAAAGACATGATAATCATCTTCAGTTCTAAATTTCTTGAGACCAATTATACCATTAACGCATTTATCTTTGTCTCAATTTTTTTTTTTCCTTTTTTCGAATAAAAAACAAAATAAATTACCTCTTTTACTTGTCTGATATCTAAGCCCAATTCAGCAGACAAGCCTGGGCCGAAACCCAACAACTACTGCAGGTGCAGTGAGGAATAGAATCTACTGTCTCAAGCCCCACGTGTGACCCTCACGTGTCTGCCTATCTTGTTATTTGTTTATTGTTTTGTAGTGCAAAGTAGAAAGATTCTCTATAAAATCAAATCGCCTAAAATATCAACCCACTAATTAGTGCCTAATTCATGTTCACCCATTTAATTATAGAAAAGTAATTAATATTTTAAGCAAAGAAAAATCATAACCAAAGTATCGTATTCCATAATAGCTTACATAAATTGTTTATCTTAATTTTATGAATTTCAAAATAGTTTAAAATATTTCTCTCTAATTTTATTCATATTATTTATCATGGTAGATACTATATGTCAACGACATTGTATCATTTATTATACGACAAAATTTATGTAATATTATTCAACTTTAATTAACATTTTAAACATATCTAAATCGAAAGCAAACCAAATTGTACACGTGAATTAATTCCAATCTTTCTTGCATTGCTTTGATTATACGAACTCTAATTAGTGGAACCTAATTTGATTTTGATGTGTGATAAAGGGAGCAATAAAAGCATAAATATAGTGACAAAAATTTGTTGTCCCTCGAAAAAAAGATTGTCTTTTATGTGTTTTACTTCTTCGACTAAATTAATAAACGCCCATTATCACATGCCATTTTGAAACAAAACACAAGACCAAACATTAATTAGTGTTTGACCCGTAACATTTTATTGTGATTTGTGACTGGTTTTCCTTTATTTTTGCGTTTAATTAACTATAACCATAGTGCCATACGCAAGACGTTTCTAGGATAATGAATTTATTAAGGACCTAATTAATTAGTGGAATCAAAACATTCTTTGCTTTGATGAGTTCATTATGATATAATTAGTGCGTTGAAGTCAATTGCTCTTACTTGATTATGGGATCAATATAATTAGATTTTTTTAATAGAAACTGTACATTATGAAAACATTAAAGGAATTCGTTAGAAGTTTTTGTTATTTTTAAATCGCAGTTACCAAGGGGAAAGAATGAATGCAAGAAGAATTTTTCTTGATTTTAATAAAATCTTTTTATTTTATATCACTGTATATAATAATTAAACATCACGTGAAAAGTAAGAGGATATAAATAATAAAAGAATTATTAATTTTGTTTATCTTGAAACTAATAATTAAATAAAAATATATCTTCGCTGCACTAATAAGATGTTTCAAGCAAATACATTCTAGATTATACGTGGACTAGAATTAGATTCAATTTTTCTTACATTGATTCTAATATTACATTTGGAAGCTAAAATAATTAATAGCTTTTCTGTTTCTTCAACTTTTAACATGATTTTTGGAGAAAAAAAAATATTTTTGCTATAGTTGTTCAAACACATATGAACTATTTTTGTGATTCTAAGGGGTTTTAGTTACCTGTTTCTAAAAACAGTTTTCAGTCTAGTCATTTTTAAAATTAAGGGTCTTTATTGAAATAGTTCTCAAAAATTGCTTTTAGATTCTTAAAAACCAAAAAAACAGACTGATAAAATATGTTTTCTTATTTTAGTCTTTTATCAACTTGCTATAAATAAGTTCTTCATTCCTTCCAAAATTCAAAAAACGAGACAAAAATTTATTATTATTTTTTCCTTTTCTCATCTGTAATACAGTTATCAAATAAGTTATTCTTTTCAACTTATTATTAAAAAGAATTATTAGAATTGATTACCAAAATTGTTTTTAAAAAGTACTAAACAAAACTAAATAAAAGAGGAAAAAACAGTGAAAAAGGGAAGAAAAAAAGGGTCCAAAAAGTGTTGCAGTGTGCCTCATGAACGGAATCAAACTCATAACAGTGAGCAGTGTGTGAGGAAAAATCACAAGCACAGAACATTTCTGTTATTGGGAATTGTTCCTTTCAGTACCACACTGACATCCTCGCACATTTTTACTATTTTATACTATTCATATCTTCATTTTCAGTACCTTATACAACATTTTCCTTTATCTTATCACAACGAATCTTTGTAACTTACAAAAATAATTTCACAGCCTACTCGGGAGCAACTTTGAAAATAACTCCCCAGTTTATAAGCATTTAAACAAATGAGATGAAAATTAAATGTCATTCATAAAGTAAATTCTAAAAAGTTTGAAAATCACTTGAGCGAAGAACACATAGTGATTTCTAAATAAGTAAAAAAAACTTAACAAACGTGTAAAAAAAAAGAAAATAATGAAATAGGGAGCAGAAAGTGATTTTGAAGAAGAGAGTGAAATATTTTAAAGTGAAAAAGCAGGAACGCTCGAATTCAAACGAAATCAAAATCTCTATTTATACTCCCCCATCCTTCTCACATCTTCTTCACTCCCATATACACTTTCTTTCTCTATCGATCCCTCCCTCCATCACAAAAACAGAGCCCCTTCTGCACACAACATCATCGTATATTCACAAACATCATCACACCCTTTCTTATGATCAATCTTCCCAACTTCATTTCCAACATGTGCCAATCCAACACACACTACAATGATACGGAAAAGCAGACACAAGGATTTAACGCACGTTCCACAATGTGGGACTTGATGCGAGAAGCCAAATCCCTGTGGGAGGTCGCATTTCCGACGGCGCTAACCGCTCTCATTTTCTACGCGCGTTCCATGGTCTCTATGTTGTTCCTCGGACACCTAGGAGACACCGAACTGGCGGCGGGGTCTTTGGCCATAGCCTTCGCGAACATCACCGGTTACTCGGTTCTCTCGGGACTTTCCCTAGGGATGGAACCCCTATGCTCCCAAGCCTTCGGAGCAAATCGTCCCAAGCTTCTCTCTCTCACCCTCCAACGCTGTGTCGTCTTTCTAATCTCTTGCTCAATCCCCATTTCACTCTTGTGGCTCAACATGGCCAAAATCTTCATCCTACTTCGACAAGACATCAACATCACCAAAATGGCGCAAAACTACCTCGTATTTCTCCTCCCCGACCTCGTCACCAACTCCTTCCTCCACCCAATCAGAGTCTACCTTCGCGCGCAGAACGTCACCCACCCGGTCACGTTAGCTTCCCTCGCCGGAACGGTTCTCCACGTCGGCTTCAACTTCCTTCTCGTGAAACACGGCGTGGCCGGAGTGGCCGCCGCCTCCGCCGCCTCCAGCTTTTCGATTCTGGGACTGTTGCTCCTCTATGTGTGGATAAGTGGGGTCCACCTGGCCACGTGGAGCGCGCCGAGCCGAGAGTGCTTCAGCGGCTGGGAGCCGCTGCTTCGGCTGGCTGCACCGAGCTGCGTGTCCGTTTGTTTGGAGTGGTGGTGGTATGAGATCATGATCTTGTTATGCGGACTGCTTGTGGACCCCACTGCCAGCGTGGCGGCTATGGGGATTTTAATCCAAACGACGTCGTTGATTTACGTCTTTCCTTCGTCTCTGGGGCTCGCCGTGTCAACGCGCGTGGGGAACGAGCTTGGCGCCAACCGGGCTCCACGCGCCAGGATGTCGGCGGTGGTGGCCGTGTTTTTCGCCGCCGTGATGGGTTTTTCGGCGGTGGTGTTCACCTCCGCGACGCGACGGCAGTGGGGGAGGATGTTCACTTTGGACGAGGGGATTCTGCGGCTGACGGCGGCGGCGCTTCCGATTTTGGGACTGTGCGAGCTCGGAAACTGTCCGCAGACAGTGGGGTGCGGGGTGGTGCGCGGGACGGCGCGGCCGAACGTGGCGGCGAACGTGAACCTCGGCGCGTTTTATCTGGTGGGGATGCCCGTGGCCGTTGGGCTTGCGTTCTGGCTCGAGGTTGGGTTCTGTGGGCTCTGGCTGGGCCTATTGTCGGCCCAGGTTTGTTGTGCGGGCCTGATGTTGTATACGATTGGGACCACCGATTGGGAGTACCAGGCCTGCCGGGCCCAGTTGTTGACTGCCCTTGATGTCTCCGCAAACGGATCGGACGGGCAGAAAGAACCGTTGATGGGCGTGGTGGACACTTGACAATGATGATGAATGTTGATTGACGGTATAATATTCTTTTCTTTTTGTAATTTTTATATTATTAGACGAAATCTGTGAGATACAATTAATATTTTTTTACAGTTGCTGATTTTTTAACCCAGTAGGAAATGGGTACTATTTAATTAAGGATAAATGAGATGATGATTATTATGTCATTTTCAATATGAATATCTATTTTTATTTGTTTCTTAATTTAATTATCCCCAATCCAAATAAACACAATATATCTATCTTTTTGCTGAGACTCGGGGATAAACGGATCAATGCCTTGGCCAAACTGGGTGAAGCCTATAACCATTTAAAACGCACTTCATATTGTCTTTCTTTCTTTTATTAACTTTTTTCTTTCTGGCCATTTTTTTATGTATATTATGTTTATATTACAATTTAAACAGTTTCTATACTATAATGAAATGGTAGTGCTAAAATAATACGTCTTAAAACAAATAAATTTAATTAGCACTCGTCACTGTACAATAAAAAATGTTATTAAATATTAATAGATAAAGAATAGAAACGCCAAACAGTGGCACACATTTTAGTGATTGGATTTTTTGTTTTCCTCATATTCAGATTATTGAATATGAACTTCGAAGTTTGATCAAATAAAGCAAATTAGAGTTTGCAGTATAAGATTTTTAATAATACCTTCAACTTTGTAATTCTGTTTCTACGTTGATCAGGAACACCATATATTTTATTAAAAACAAGATTGACTACGTATCAACAATTTGAGAAAGATTATGTTTCTACTGAAACCGAGTCTTACAATTATGATCCTGGTACGTTAAACCGTTCTTATTATTACACTTTTCACATCAAACTTTGACCATTCTCACCAGTTACTTCAAAGAAAGATAAAATAATTAAAGGGTAAACTGATAATGCAGTTTTTGGTAGTAAATACTAAGAAACACAGAAAGTGTTGTGAAACAAAACCATAAATATAGATTCGGTCAATCGTAAACAAGATTTAGGTAATGAATAATTCTTATATATATATTAGTTACAGTGTGAGAATAATTGGGAGCAAGATAGTGAAAAAGAAAATTTACATGGAGAAGTTGCTGAGTTGAGAGGCTAACAGGGAGAGAGAAGGTTGAGATGTGGTCCAGAGAAAAGCAAATAGAAGGATGACACGTGGCAGATGGGAAGAGCGATTGGTCAATGGAATGGATTGAGAGAGAGAAAGGGAAGAGACGGTGATGGTACTGTACTGCTGACAGAGTCTGCTGCTTCTGCAGTTGCAGTTGCAGTTGCAGTCACAGTTGCAGATGCAGTTGCAGACTCACTCACTTTCTTTCTTTCTTATCTTTTGGCAGAGAGAAGGACGCATGGCAACAGCTGCACCATCACCTCCACGCAACAAGTACTCTACGGAAGATCATTCATTCATTCATTCACACGTTAATCTCATAGAAACGAATCCTTATCATACGTGGTTTTTCACCCTTCATAAAAATCTGCATATTTTCAATACTGAGAAAAGGTGCATGTGTTGTATAAAAAAGGAGTGTGATGTGTGCATGTTTGAAGAGGTGCTGAAAATAGAAAGAAAAAGGAAGAGGGGAGTTTGGAACAAATTTGGGCACACAAAAAGGGTGGGGAAGTGAATTTGAAATGAAATGAATATTGGCCATAGAATCTGTGTTGTTGTGTTGCGTGGCCATGATAAAGATAATGAAGGGCAGGAAGGTAACAGAGGCTATAATGAGAAGGGCTGCTTCTGCTCTCATCAGACCAACATATCACAGACTCTGCAACCCAAACAAAATAGCCTTTTGTCTCATTATTCACCACCATCTCAAACCCTATGTATCTGTAAATAATTTTTAATTATATACAAATTTTTTTATAAGTAAATATAATTTTTTTTTGAAAGAAAACATTTCTTCTTTTTTCTATGTTATTTTTAAAAAATTTTTAAGACAGCATGTTTTTCCAATTATATGATTTTTTTTTTCATTTTTATTATACATTAAAAATCGTTCCAAAAGAGAAAAATAAAAGAAATTTTATTCCTTTTTATATGTTATTTTCAAATTTTAAGAAGACATAATTTCTTTCCTCCAATTATACCTGTATTTTCATTTTTATTATGCTTTGAAGAAAGAAAACTGAGAAAACTATAATAAGTAACTTGTTTTAAATTAAATTAAAAATATCAAAATTAAATATTTTTCTTAGTTTGAATAGAAGAACTTTAAACAAATGTTATAAAGGAGCAATAATTTTAATTTTGGTTTTTCTCGAGACTTATGGAAATCATAAGTATCAGTGATACTAATTATCCAAAAAAAAAAAGAATATTAATCAAGAGACAGCTCCTCTATTAACAAATTTTAATCCATATACAATGGCAAAAGTCAAATTTAACAAGCTTCTTTAGATCTCAAACTTATGAACGAGAAATATAAACATTGCTTGAAACATTTCACAGTTGAAAAGACAAGTTCAACACTATTACAAAAAACCTATTGTAATTTGAGTAACTTTTACACTCTGATTGCTTCTTCTGATTCATTACAGGAAGCTTGGAGATAGTATTATATGATTTGTGGTCTTACAGTAGCATGCATTTGGGTGTGTGTTGAAGAAATGATTGGTTGATGTAAGAAAAATGCAGATAAAGATTATAGTGATTTGTGTTGAATCCATGAGGCATCACTTTCTAAGGCTAAAATCCCCCTGAATTTGTGCACCACATGTGAAAAGCAAGGTGGACCACTTAGTACTAACCCGTACTTACCCTCTGCTTCCTTTCTTCATTTTTATGATTAATTATCAAATCTCATCAGTACAACCTCTAGCATGCTAGATCCCTATTTCATTGAAATTTTATCTACTCATCACTTCTTTTATTGCCACATAATTTTCAAATCTTACTTCCTCCAACACCAACTTCATATGTGTTGCCAAGAAAATGAAAAAAACACACCTTCATAGGTTTAAGCTTCTGTTTGGTCATGTGATTTGATTACAGATGTATATACTGAGTTTTTAGCAAATGGGGTTTATTTATATGCTTAATTATAAAACCTACTTTGCCTTGACAAGTTAATGGCAATACTTACATAAAATATATTTTTTTCTCTTGAATGATGTATGTGATCTTGTATTAGAAAGAAAATCTTCGAATATACAAATAATAAACATATGAAAAACATGATTAAATAATAATAATAATAAATTATGTGAACTTGATTTATTTAAATATCATATCTCCCATCTCTGTGTGTAAGATATGTACGATTAACATATGATTGGAATCCTTAAGTATGTAGTCAAACGTACATGCTAAGCAACAATATACATAACATGTTATAATTTATTTGTAACATATGGTGTTATGACTTCAAGTATGCTGGTTTAGCATTATTATATTTGAGATACTGTTTGCTTGATGATTTTATTATATTTTTTAAAAGTGTTTTGGTAAGCTAAGGGAGAATTCTTGTTAAAATATTTTTTATTTGGTGATTTTTGCGTGTGTAAATTTTCTATAATAATTTACAAAAGATAAATTTCCCATAGTTTTTCTTATAGGTTCTTAAAGTTTCACTTTTGTAGAAAAGATCCTATGAAATATAGAAAATTCTATCAGGAAATAATATTTATAAATTAACTTATGATAAACTTTCTAAGTGACAAAAGACTTTTTTTTTCACGTATGGAAACAAACTACATATAGTGCTGCCATGATGCTTTTATAAGCTTTAAAATTATAAGTAAATATGACCTATTAATGATAATTTTTTAGAATAATTAAACTTTCAAATATATACACTTATTTTCAGTAATGGTTGGTACGTAATCATGATTCATATCGTTTTATATTCAAACTCAAAGGCTGAGTTTATAAATCATACAAAAGTATGGTTTTTGAAAGTTAACTAACTCCTTTTTATCAATATTTATATTAGCATGTCTTCAAATACAAATCTTAAATATTAACTAAATTAAATGATTAAAAAAACTACATCGTTCATAACAGAAGCCACAAAAATAAATGTTATGGAAGATATTGGTTTATTAATCTTTTTTCTTCTTGAAGAAAAATCTAACGTAGAACATGTCTTTATAAAAGAATTTAAAAATATAATTGTTGCCATTATCGATATAATTTATTTAACGAAAATTTAATCCTTAATTATCAATTCTGAAAGTTTATATGCTAGTAACATACCATACAATATTATCATTAACATATCAATATTCTATATTAAAAAAACTGTTTTTGAACTCTTTATATAAATGTGTGTGTGTGTATATATAATTAATTAATTATGGTGTATTTATGTATTGTCTCAACCATATCTGTTTAATATAATGTTGAAAGATAAAGTTTGTGGGGTCGTCATTAATTATTGAAAACAAATTGGCTTTGCTTTTTAATAACTCTTCTCATTTCATCTCCATCTTTATTATGTCTAAATATCACTCGGAGTTGTCCCAAAGGCAGTCTAATATGTTCCCAAAAGTTGACTCATGATTAATCTTTAAAGTCTTTTTAATTTTTATTTCTTCTATTAATTAAAAAAAATATTTATTTTAAGAATTACTACATAAAATAATAAAAATACAATATGTTCAAACATAATAAACCTTATTTCAAACATCATATCTCTTGACTATATATATATATAAACTTCTTTAACGAATAACATAGAAAATGAAAACATTTTCATGAACCAGCCATATACCTTAAATTTCATATGAAATTGATTAAAACTTCTGGTTTTGCATAATATAGTTGGGTTTTTGTTGATGAAAATATAGAATAATATATATCCATTTTTAGTTAGATTAAGAAGGTGGAATAGTAAGTAGCTAAGTCACTAATTGAAGGGTCTTAATAATATTAATGTGCCCAGCAATGCATGTGTATACACATGGGAGGTTTCATTTCCAAACTTTATTGCAAATTGACAAACATCCATATGCCTGCTTAACAATTAAATGTATAGTTATTGATGCAGATTTATATTGCTGTATTCCAGTTACATAAACAACATATAATTAATTTGGCTAATATATCTACGTTTTGCTTTTGTTTTCTTTTGCTCTTATCACGGAGATCCACGACCCAGAAATTCCAGACAATAACCATAATATAGTATCTCTTAATCAATATGAGAAAAATAATAGAGTTTTTAGTGATGATATGGTTGAATAAACACTTAATTCTATAATAATATTAAACAAAACTTGAGTTTTTTTATTGACAAAAAAATTATATATATGGATTATGTGACAAATAAAAAAGTCACACAACTTAAGATTTCCATACCCCGTATACTTGTGTGCAATTTTTTTTCCATATTCTTATCTACTATCCTTTTTTTTTTCTCTCTATGTTTTTTTTTTTTTTCAAAATTTTTTATT
>Ga0123340_1006135_pt1 | contig 11464 bp, 4 predicted proteins | sample SirMexnodulemix_FD_89961 | JGI IMG/M metagenome (GOLD analysis project Ga0123340, IMG submission 89961) | Root nodule microbial communities of legume samples collected from Mexico - Siratro Mexico nodule mix | ecosystem: Host-associated > Plants > Roots > Nodule | place: Mexico: Nepantla... | reverse complement strand
TATATATATATATATATATATATATATTACACAAAGCAATCTTTTATATAGAAAAGTAAACAGGATAAATGGTATATGGACATATAATGTTACCCTAGAGGATTCAAAATTCAAAACTGTACAGATGTTTCTACCCAAAAGTTTCTCTGTCCCAAGAAATATAAACTAATATACCATACTCACCTGCACGCTGAATCCTTTCCAACCTCTCCTTTTCCAGCTGCATTTTTTGAGGATTACGTTTATCACCCTAATAAATAAAATAATAAAAATTAGGAAACCAAACGACATTCAAATGTATCCTTTACCGAGGAATTAAGACTTCAGCTATTAAGACACCCTTCATAAACGTCTTACATGCTCAAGAAGGGTCTTTTGCTGTGCTTTCAATATGGTATCTGCAAAGCGGCTTTTAAGCATGGCGGCACGAAGAGCCTTTTTAGGAGAAAGCTGGACAGGCAAAATAGGCGTGCTCCAAACTAAAGCAACAACCACGCATTAGCATCATATCAATTCAAATACAACGGCAGTAGCAGCTAACTTGACATGAAGCGAGATGCTAACCTTCCCCAGAAGAGGCATCAGTGGAAAGAGTCACATGCTTAGAACTAGGACAAATATGTTCACTGTCCAATGAACTACCAGCACCTATGCAAAATATCAACATCAACAAATATAAACTCCGCATGCATGGAAAAGATAGAAGATGACTAATTATTAGAAGTTATAAATTATTCTCACCATCAGAATCCGATTTCTTCTCCACAGATGAGGAACATTTAGCCAGGCAATCCTGAAAGTAGACATAAATTTCCTCTAAGATTTGCAAGTAAAATAGATTTCTCAAACAAATTCTGGCTAATATATTGATAATACTATTTTTAATACCTGTCTGGAAGTATCAGCACCACATGCAATTAGGTCCCTTCCTTCTGATCTTTCAGATGATATATCTAAATCAGTACACAGATATAAGTCAATAAGGAAACAAGTGGCACATCAGATAAGCAACCAGAAGATTGTCTAACTACCTGATGACAGCTGTGTTGAATTGCCTTGAATTACACAATGGCAGTTGGTATCACCGCAAATGTTACACTTGCATGTGACAAGGCACACTGTAGAACAGGCCTGTAGAGAGCCAGCAGAGTGTTCTCTATCACTGCTACCTCTGCTGCCTATAGAATACACAGTTATTAGCTCCTTTCAAGAGCCAAAAACCTTCACAGTACTCTTAAAGCATCATACCTTTGTGCAAGTCTTTCTCAATAAACTTGGAGGGAATCTGTGATAATTTAGGTGCCTCCACCTGCAAGTTAAACACTTTCAATATAACACATGGAAAAAAAATACCACCTGATAAACAAATGAAACATGGGACATCCAAAGTACCACATAAAAAGGTTAGCAGATATCAATTTATTTCATCAATACCAGAAAATATATTGTATCGTTGAATATTACCCTTACTCTAGCATCTTTGGATGCCAATGATATACTCTTGGGAATTCCTTTCTTTTCAGATACACGTGTCTTGTTGGGCCAGGATTCCTTATGTCGGGAATGCATCGTGTGAAGACTTCTTCCACTAGTTTCCTTGATTGTTTCAGCCTCGCTTTTACTGTGCTCATCTTCACAATTCAATTTCCTAACCAAATCTTTCCATTTTCGATCAAATATTTTACATAATTCCTTTGCCATCAAATGAACATCATTACTGGGAGGATTGTATTTCATTGCATTTGAGAAGGTCAGTCTGACATCATCTGCAAACTCCTCGGTGCCTAAATAAATGTTCCTCTCCAGCTTAGTTTTAATTGTTCCAAAATCCATTGGATGAGATATGATGGTAAAATAATCTGGAATATTCAAAGCTACTGGGTCTACTGGCTTGCTAAACACCCAACTATATGGATGAGACATTAAACTCTTCAGTATTGTAGCACACTGCATTGACCCTTTTCGATCAACCCTCTGTCTTTTCACCTTTTGGTCCTCAATACTATCTGCCGGTCCCCTCTTGTTGGAATTCAGCCCAGACAATTTTCCATTAGAATTAAAACGCCTTCTTTCATCAGTGTGAGAGACTTCCCGCCCAAACTCGCGTTTAGGCCCAGAATCAACCTCCATCCTTTTGGATGAGAACTTGATCTTCAATTTAGCACTAGGTAATATAGTTTCAGTGGTAATCATGCTGATGAAATAAAAAAATTCCAACTTCTGAGACAAAGTGGCGGCGTCCTACAAACAGGCAATGCCCCCAATAGAAAGGGCAAATCACCTGTATACCAAAATAACTAAATAAACACTAGAAATCGTAGTGGAAATATAGTATATAGTGTATTGTTCAAAATTTGATAAATTACAAAATACAAAAAGAGCATGCACTGTAGGCAATTGAACGCGAAAATCGATCACGGTAATTAAACTATTTCCCCAACCCAGAATTTAAAAGAATTGTATCGAGACTATTATAATTCAAGAAAAAGAAAAGAAAGAATGAAGACATGAATTCCGACGTGAATAACAGCCATTCAAGTCGAATAAAATTCGAATAATTAAATCATCCTAGAAGCCTCTTCAAATCAACAAAGCGAACCAAAACTACACTGAATAAACAAAAACAGAAACAAAAAACGCGCCGAATTCCAGCGAGTTTTGCACTAAATCCAAATTAGGGTTGGAAACGAACTTACTTGAATTGCATGAGAGAGAAAGAGGGCTAGGAAGCCCCTCACGCAGATCGAAGCGAGGAAGGGAGAGGAGTCGCGCTGCCAAAGCCACAGTGTGCGATGAGTGTGTGTAGCAGTGTGGTTTTTAGGGTTTTTGCTTATCGACCAGTCGCCTTGACTTTTTATTTTCTCTCTTATTTAAAGATACGGCTCTTGTTTTGTTTCGTGGGCTTTAGTCCTCGTTTTTTCTCTCTGTAATTACTGTTATTATTTTAGAAAGGAAAAAAATGATAATGGTTTATTATTATTATTGTGATGTGATTTTTGAGGGTCGAAATATCTATCAAAAGTCAATATTTATTTCTAATAAAGGAAATATCTGATTTTTTTTATTTTGAAAGCAATATTGTATTAAAATTTTAAACCGCGAGATATACGGCGTGGAGTGACGTAATCATACTGAGTACGAATACTGCGGCTGTAAAAGTTTGGGCTTGCTCGGCCCATTGGAAATTCTTGCTGCCAGCCTGGCAAATTGCAAAGTGAACGTCACACCTTTATGTGGCGCTTTTTCATTTATAGACACGTTCTAAAATACACACCATCACGTTTTGTTATTATGTTAAAATTTATACTACAAATAAATCTTTAATTCATGATTATTTAGATTGAGTTATTAATAGAAATAAAATGGAGTAGACTAAAACAAGAATTGTCAAAACTAAAAAAGAAAATAGAATGAAAAAATCATCAAAATTGAAGAAAGCATTAGAATAAAAACAGTAATGATTAAATTATATATATAATTATTTTATTTTCTCTCATAATTTTTTTCAAATGTTACTGTTTAATCCTTTTATTTAAAATCTTTTTGGACTATTTAGTATAACTTTTTAATATTCAGATTCCTTTACACGTGAAATATTTGATATTATATATTACTTTTGACAAATTTTAACCGGTCACAAAGCAGATAATAACAAGACCAATCATATTTTGACACTGCAAACATTAATCTACTTCTATTTAACACTGAAAAATAATAATATTTTATTAAGATATTATATTTTATTATAAAAAACAGGATTAAAATTGTGTAAGTTTTGTAAATAGTGTCAAAGTATATTTATTCTAATAACAATAACAAAAGAAAGATTCATTATGCATTTATTTTTTATTATTATTATTATATTGTCATGTTTTGTGAAAAATGTTGAAGATAAAATATTTTCAATTAGACTCCTACCTATGATTAATTTAGTATAAGGTATTAGATCGACCTCAACTTAAAAGTTATCTCTTTAGGGACTCAACCACGCAGACACAAAACGTGATTCTATGATATGTTCATGTGTTGTAAATATACAAATATATGAATATGGAATGACATCTGATGATAAATAAGCTTAGATCTAATGAACTATATTTTATACTCTCTTAATTGTTTATAAATAAGATGGACGAAGTAGGCTTTGATCCACACTCAAAAATTGTTAACTCGTGAGTCTGCTTTGACTAGTCAGAATGTTCTTTTAAATCAAGAATTAAAATAAAAAAATAATTTAAAATATTTTTGTATTACATTATTTGAATGATATAAATATATAGTAATTCTGTAATTTAAATCATTAATACTTTGAAATTAAGTTCATATTATTAATTGTATTAATGTAATTTAATATGCAAAGATAATATATTTTAATTTATCCTATTAAAAACATTAATTAATAATTCAAAACTTAGATTAAATGTTCTTTTAATATATATAACAAATTTTCAGAATAAAAACTTAAAAGAATGGATAAGATTAACCAAATTTTGAACTGTTTTTCATAAACACACCACAGATTGAAGTAAAATAGATATTAGCCCGTTTTGTCACATCTAGTTACAAATACATACCATCTACAGCTTATTATTTTAGCAAAATACATTTGAAGACCTTTTACTAAAATGATTATTATTATTAAAACAGTTATTAATAATATTATTAAAACAAAGTTGGGTTATGCCTAACTTTTTGCAATGTAAAGCTAATCTCCTAAGTTTGTAGTTAGTTATCTTATGATCTAGTTACGAGATAAGCAAAAGATAAGTATTACTCTGTAGAAAATAGAAGCTATTTATTTCCTCCACACATGCAAATGCAAATGCTTATTTGAACATAAAATATTCCTTTATTTCTAAGAGTCCGTGTATAGTATGCAAGGTAAGTAAGAAGTAGTTAGAAAGACTCACCCCTCCTGCACTATAGACAAAAAAAAAATGAAAGATTGTGGTGAACTATCACGCGCCATTCAAACCATATCCCAATGTAACGCCCCGAAAGCGAAATCCCTTTATACGTGTATCATTTTCCCTAACTTTTCAAATCTCACTTTTATACTATTTTTCCAATCCACCTTTCCAATAATCCCACCAAGTACCCCAAGCCACTAGTACACTTTTCCCCGCACGAAACTTCTTCTCTTTCTATCCATCTATAATTCGCATGCTCACAACAAAGAAAGAATTGTCCAAATGGATAATGCCACCGAATCATTCTTATGATTCTTTTGAACTTCGTTCATGGGTCTTTGTCCCAACTTTCTCTCGTTAAAAAATAAATCAAATGTAAGCTATTGAAAATATCGAACTTGTCTTTTACCCCAAGATAAAGATAGTCACGCGCAATTCCTATTTTCCACATAGTTTACAATCTCATTTCAATGGTGGAGTGCTAGTGAATTCATCACAATCATGTGATACGATTCTACGAGTATTTGCTTTACTATGATAGATCAACTGATTTTTAATGTGCTTTTACCCGTTCACGATGACTATGTTATTTTTTTGCTGTTGATTTGAATATATGCTTTTAGAATAATTAATTGAATAATCTCTTCATTTGCCACTTTACTTACCAATTTATAGTTTAGTCGTTAACATTGAAGGGACAATTTTTTTTTTCGTCTATTTTCACAAGTGCCCTACTAGGATTCAAGGAGGTCAAACCACGTATTAAATTCGTTTTCTTTAGCAAATTTAATCTATGCCACGCACCCAAAGCGTATATTGCATATTTTCATAATATGAACTTTTATATACGTGCACTAAAAGTTTTAAAAAATTAATTAAAAGGAACAGGAAACGGATAAGGAACATTATAGTTGACATTGTATCTAGACGTAGTTTACAAATTGGTACATTGTTCACTCAACTTCGTTTTTGGTGTACCTCTCCCACTCAATTTTAAGGTTTACTTGTCGTTCAACTAAAAAATATGATACACGATAAAACTATTAATTATTAATATTAAAGTATATATTTCAAAAAATATAATTAAGGAAAAAAAATACAGAGTATATATGTTTTCGCTTAGGAAACAAATGACATGGATGAGAAAAAAAAAACAATATTGGTCGGTGTATATGGAATGCCAACTTTAAGTTCTCGAGCATTCTATTTTGTCCTGACATTATTAATATATTAAGAATCTACTTTTTGTCATTATAGGGAAAAAGAAACAACTAATTATTTATGCCTATACTTTTCCTGTTTATTTTCTCATAATTAAAACCCGTGTTACTTTATTGATTTGCTTTTATACTGCCTCCTTTCCATGCGTGTACATGTTCAAATACATAAAGTAAAAAAATGTTTAATGAAACTAAATTTCTTTTCTTTACTCATGATAAGAGCTAGTTAATTAGTTTACTACAATTAAAAAATAGTTAAGTTTTAATTAGTGACATTAAATTTTATTGATCACCAATGAGACGTGCTTCTAATTATTTATTAGTTTTAATTCTTTGAATTTATTTTGCTTTAATACATTTATTATTTTGAGTTTAATTCATTATGCACTTGAATATTAAAAGTAATGTGAATAATCAAGGTAATATTACAAAATAATCTTTACACAAGATAAAGTTAGAGTCCCATAGATATAAGACTTTAAAAGAATATAGACAAAAAAAAAATTATCAGGAAAACATTTTAAATTCATTTTCATAAAAAAAGCCAAATCAAACTTGTTTTTATAAGAATAGTCAAAAAGAAGTATCGTAGATAACTTTTAATACTTTGACAACCTCTGTACCAGGATACTTCCTCTATGTATAATTATAAGTAACAATTTTCTTAAAACTCTATTACATGTAAGTAAAACTTTCATTACTTATCTTAATTAAGTACATAGCCCCAAAAATATTTTTTAAATGTCATTAGTAGAATTAAATGATACTGTTTAATTTTGTAATTAGCGTAAAATTGATTAATTTTATTTATACATGAGTCTAAAAAGAATATTAAACAATTGTATATTTGAAAAGTATATTAAATGGACTTTATTATTTTTACAGAATATACTTTAAAAAACTAAAACACCAAGCGTTTGAAAAAAAATTATAATATTATTTGTTGAAAAAATTAAAAGTTCCATCCATGCTCCTCTCTGTATATTTTAATACACTTGCAATTTATATTACAATAACAAAATACTTTGAATTTCTTAACCCGATTGATTATTAAGACCTTTAAACTAAAACCTCTTGCAATTCTTCACTCTTTTAATTTAATTAGTTCCTCATTAATCAATCTGGTTGGAGTTCAATCTCACACGCATAACCGGATTAACCCAAGGGTGAATTTGAACCAAATGTCAAGTGATAAAGTTTATTAAGATAAACTTTATAGATACGTCATTAATCAATATTTCGTTTTTTTTATAATTTTGCTTTTCAGCTATCTTCTCCTGAGATTATTCAAAGATTTAATTTGAATGGCGAAACACCCAACACATGAAGACCACGAGTGTTGAAGATTGAACTTCAAAAGAAGGAAAAAAAAAAACCTTCCTTTTTAATTTTTCTTCTGTCAGGAAAAATGAACCAGAGGTGGGTGCACTGCGCACTCCATGGAACATCCAACACGCAGAAGCAAGCAATTCCCGAAGAAAACTGAATGCATATAAAATTAAATAAAAATAAAAATAAAAAACGGTGAAATAATTTATTTTATTTCTAAGCTTCAAATGTTGTCTGTTACAAACAATTAGGGAGACTCCAAAAACGATCTCAAGCGAACCCAATCAATTAATCAATCAATAACGAAGCAAGAAACGAAGATAATTTCAATTTTTCCAGCTTCTTCCAATGTCACGCTTCCAGAAACCCAGTCAACCTGAGGATCGAATTTCTGACCTGACTCAAATCTCGTCCCTTCAAAGTCCTCCCATTCCCAGTGCAGACGGAGAACGCCATTTTTCCCGCCACCCTCCGCCTCACGATCTCATGAGGCGGCGTCATCTCCTCCGTCTCCTCCTCCTCCTCGCTGGAGTCCCACCGCCGCACCCCTCTGTCCGGTATATTCACAGGCTTTGAAATTGCCACCGTCTGTGGGCGGGGCGGCGCAGGCTTGACCCCTTGATGGACGCTGTGGTCGGAGAAGACAATCTCGGATTCCGTGAACTCCTCGGCCATTTGGTTAGGTTAAGGTTTTGTTAATTGTTTTGGGGTTAAGTAAGGTTTGGGAATGAAACAGTGAAGGTTTGGGGTTTTATTTATAAGAACAGGAAAGGGATCCTTTGAAAACGTAGAGAGTACACTTGGATTGGTTTGTGTTGTCAGATGGCGTCATTTTAGTTTGTTTCATTCACTTTCACTGAGTCGGCTCATTTTTGTGAACAAATCCAGCTCCTAATTTTCTCATTTTCTCCTTTGTGGGTCCCACTTTTTGTTTTCTTCATTTCAATACCATCACATTTCCTTTTCTTGCAATTAACTCCTACCCTGTCTTCTCTACACTTAATCCCAATTTTAAATCATACCTATGGCCTTATCTTAATTACACATGTGGTTTCAAGTTGAATTTTGTGTCTCTACTTCTCCTCCTTTTTACCCTAATCCATGTGTCCGAATCTAATGAATTATTTACAATTTTGTTGAATGCTGAGGTTTGATGTTTATCCAAAAAAAAAAAAAATCTATATTGAATTAAGTCAAGAGTTTATAGTTTTCTAAATGCTAAGCACATGATTTAAATGATTACTGCTTCTACTCTGAATTCTGTTGCTTTCTAAAGACAATGAATTATATACAAAGGTTGGATGCTGCTTCCATCTAGTTGACATGTAGTATCGTAATTGTCTGTTAATTAACTATCTCCCACGAAGATCAAGGTGGAAGCATAAGTGTGATTGCTTGCACACGTGGTTAATGCTTCATCGATATCTAAACGACAGAAAGTTTAAACGATTTTAACTTAGCGTGTCAAACCATAATAATCTTTATATAAAGTAAAAATTTCTGACAGAAGACATCGAGACTCGAAAAAGTAGCTGTTTTTGCTCCAATCAATGTGCCATGAGTGTTTTTTTTTCCTATTTATTTCCAAAACACCCTTTTCTTTTTTTTAATCCTTTACAAACGATAATAAGTTATTGCTTCTAGTGGTACTGGATTTGATTCTCTTTAATAATATTTTGAAATCTAATTTTGTAAATAAAAAAAGTTGGAAGAGATTATATTGTTGATAATATTAATCATTCTTTTTTCAAAATAAAATTAGTTATCAACCAAATTTGTGATATTGTATCAGCAACATATGTGCCAAATTATAGAAAAATCACAATATTGATAAATGAAAAGTTATCATTAATATATTATTTAAGATAATTATAATGCATGTCAACATGCTTACTGGATAAAACATTTTTGATTTACACCATTGATACATTAATTCAACTCTATTATGTGTGTGTATATATATAATAGGAAACATTTTCAGAAGATTATTGTTTCTACTCCATTTTTGAAATTAAAATATAGATAATACTTGTAAATTTTTAAGTATAGTAAATAATTAAATATTTTTGAATGTAAATAATTCATAACGATCTTTGGAAAACAGTACATATGTGGTCCTAATATTTATTAATTGAATTCTGTTGAACCTCTTACTATATAACATTGCAGACAAGAAAAATAAACATTTCATCTTACTTGCCATGTTTTGGACGTGCATTTATTTACGTTCTAGAAGAGAAAATGAGTCCGTGGTCCAAAGATTTTGTTTTTCTAGGTATTGACAATTTTTCCTCAATGTGTATTTATGGGCAACATAATTGAATCCTATGTTCTGTTTGAAACATACACGGTTTATGTAACCATAATGGTGCAATTCTTTTTAGTTCAACGACTTTGTGTTTTTGGACTTCACGAGATTCTGTCACAAGTTTCAATTATAACACTGTACTGTAATCGTGTCTTCATAATGTAGATTATAGAATAGTCTACATGGAGGGATGAGATAGAAAAGGAAAAAGCCACTTACCCTATAATTTAATTTTATACTAATTTGTTAAATTGAAAACTTTATTACGGACAAAACTAATTTACAACCCATCGCTCATTCAAAAGTGTGACTAATTAGGGGTCCTTTGTGGATAACGTCAATCCCATATTTACATGTTCATATCCGTGGCAATTGAACTTTTGAAAAACGATCATTATTATTTTTAGTTGAAAGTTTCTATATAATATATATTTTAGGATGGGATATCAGTAAAGTTTCCCATAATTTTTTAATTAGACTTGAAATGTTCAAAATATTATTTTAGGTAATGCACGGGCAAACTTATCGGAGGAAACACCATCCATATTGAAGTCAACCTAAAACTTGTTAGAGACTGAGAATAGAAGTCAATAAAACCTCCCACGTTAATTGATATTTACGTGTACAACTAGGTCTTCTTATTAAGAACCATATAATAATAACATTATATCAAATACCAAACTATATTATATAAAGTGCTAAAAATAACTCATATTGTGGTTTATTATATATAAAAAAAATACTAAAAACATTTAAAAAAATAATTTGAGTTCTTCGACTTCATACTTTATTCATAAACACTACTTGCTGTTATGTATGGAAGGTGCCAAAGCAGCATTGAGAAGCGCAACAATGATTGATTGGGTGAAAAGGGTGGTGATAAAGCTACACCTCCGCGCATCTCAAGCCTCCATTTCCCGAGGCACAATCCCCTCTGCCACCCTGGGCCCCACCCTCGTCTACATAATACCTGTCACCTCTGCGTACCAGGATTTCCAACCTCACGGCCCACTAATATCGCAACACGTGTTCCCTGCTGATGTCATGCCCCCACTTTCCCACGTGCTCCTAGGGTTTCCCCTCTTCATCATTAATCCTGCTTCGCTGCTACGTTCCCCACGTCGTTTCTTTGTTTTCGTGCAAGTCTCCACAACACTACTACTACAATTTTTCGTAACTTAATCTCAATAATTTTATTTTATCTTACTTTCTTTTCAGTTTTCTCTAATATGCTGGTGAAGTCACTTCTCCAAGCAATGTTCCGTGGGAAGGGTCGTCTTTGTTTTTATAATTTCTTTTAGTTCATTCTCAAACTTAATCGTAAACTCAAAATTTGAGGGAGATAATTATTTGCCAACATCTAATGACTGTATTTGGTTTTTTAATTAAACTATTGTAATTATTTTCTAATGTTATCCAAATGGATAAATTTTTAGATAAATATTTTTGGAGAAAACAATTTTAAAATACAACTTCCATTTTAATATAAAAATGGTCTCTTTATTTTAAAATAGTCTTCTCCCAATACAACTTATCCCTTTTTAGAATATTTTAAAAATCTTTCATTTTAATAAAATTAGATAAAACCACACCAATTTTGTTAAAAAAATCAATTATTTCTTAGCTATAACTTTATTATTTTGCATGAAGTGGGTGCGATTCAGATGCACTCTTAAAAATATGGACGAGAGAAATAT
>Ga0123340_1006133_pt1 | contig 11465 bp, 8 predicted proteins | sample SirMexnodulemix_FD_89961 | JGI IMG/M metagenome (GOLD analysis project Ga0123340, IMG submission 89961) | Root nodule microbial communities of legume samples collected from Mexico - Siratro Mexico nodule mix | ecosystem: Host-associated > Plants > Roots > Nodule | place: Mexico: Nepantla... | reverse complement strand
TTTATATTTTCGATTGTACAATCTAAAATAATTTTTTTTAATTTTGAATTATATAATTCAAAACAAAAAAAGTAAGGGGTGTAGGATTTATTTATTTATTTTTCATAAAGAGTATAATAATCATTTTTCTGAGTCTGTGGAGGTGTATGAAGAAAGTGTAGAGGTGCAGGAAGAAGGGGTATGAAACATATGAACAATTAGATTATAACCACTTATGAGAGTTTACCAATCAAATAGGAACATGATAATTTATTAATTTTCTTATTATTTAATGGATTAAATAATAAAGTGAAAATATAAAAATAAATCAACTATTTTAAAAATATTATTTAAAAATGTGACATTATTTTTAACCAACTTATGTTTTTTTTGAAAAAAAATAAATCAAAATTTTTGATATTGTATAATGAGAAGATAAAGGTGGACATATACTTTGAGAGGCTTTGGGTGTAAAAATTCAAATTCAAAACCCTAAAAATTGACGTATTTAAGGAAAGTGTGACATGTGTTTACTTATGTTTTCTTCACGTATTATCACACCTATTATGCCTTCTCACATGTACTTTGCATTGGTGACTTAGTCTTGGACAGTCATTTTCTTTTGGGCTTGCGAAAGCCTAATTAAAATCCTTGGGCTTGAGAAAGCCTAATTGAAACCCTATATAAACTTATGTAACCATAGCTTAACCTTATTTTACATAAGGATCAAATACAAACGAAAAAAAAAACCTAATCTACTTTACATAAGTACAAAAGGCTTAATTATTCTATACTACTTGCCCTACACATGGCCTACAAAATCATAATTTACTCTATCCAAATTTACAAACCAAAGCTTGGCTAATGATAACAAGAGTTTGGCCTTGTTGAGATCCAATCTCCTTGTAATCTTTTATCCATAGCTTTAGTGTTGTTTGTGTGAATTAGAGATTTCTCCTTTGTGCTTTGTATCCTTACCTCTTCAATTTGAATTCAAAATCCTAAAGAAAATGATGCATGGAAAGAGAGTGTGACATGTGTCCACTCATGCTTTCTTCATGCACTTTCATGCCTATCATGCCTTCTCACATGTGCCTTGTGTCCTTACCTTATTCTTGAACAATTTAGGATTTTCTTTTGGGTGTGAGGGACCCCAATTGTAACCCGAAATAGACTTCTCTAACCCTAACTTAACTCTAATATACTAAAGGGTTAATACAAGCCCAAAACCCTAGTATACTTTGTCCAAATACAAGGCTTGATTATTCTACATTACTTGGCTTGATACATGACCTACAAAATTCTAATCTACTCTATGCAAATTTACAAACTAAATCCTGCTTTGTGATGATGATGATGATGATAAAAGTTTGACTCTACTGAGGTGCAATCTTCTTATAATCTTCTGGTCATAACTCTAATGTTGTTGTGTGGATCAAAGGTCTTCAGCTTTTATATCCTGTAGAGTTGATCTTTTTAAAGATAATATTGGAATGAAAATGATTGTTGGAGGTCAAATCAGGTTCATTGTGCTTCTAAACTCCTAGTCAATACTCTAGATCTTTAACCTCTTTATTATGTAAAAGTTGTGGCTCGATGATTTTCCATCATCTATATAATATCCAATTATTTGTATTACCATATTTTTTAGATATAATATATTAAAATGAATACTTAGTATTTAGAAAAGGTATTATTAAATTATATTATGTAGGAATATTTATTCACAAATATAATAAATAAATAAATAAATAAAATTATATTTTATAAATAAAACATATAAAAAAGATAAGATCAACTTTGGAAGGACCATCAATATTATGATGGTTGAACTTTGGATGATTAGCCTTGGGAAAACCACCCACATTGTGATAGTCAGACTTTAGATGATCGGTCTTGGAAAGACTATCCATATTGTGATGGTCAGACTTTGAATGGTCGACTTTGGGAGGACCATCCAAATTGTGTTGGTCAGGCTTTGGATGATTAGCCTTGGGAGGACCACCCACATTATGATGATTGAACTTTGAATGATCAGTCTTGAAAGGACCACCCACATTGTTATAGTCAAACTTTGGATGATCGACCTTGAGATTACCAACCACATAAAACTATCATCCACCATCCTGTTAAAGAGACATTTGGTTTAAAAGATTATGTCAAAAGATGTGTTTAATTAGTATAAACACTTATTTAGAAAATAAAAACAAAATAAAGTTATACTTACTTATGATATTCATAAAATATGAGAATGGAATAGTTTTGAATTATAATTGTTTATTTCACAAATCATAAAGTGAAAATAAATAACCAAATCCATACCATATCATGTAATCAATTTTTTCTCTTTTAAAATTTTTATAATGTTCAAATATCTTTTAATAATTTTTTTTCTTTGCATCAACTTGATTTTGTGTCATCAAACAAGGTTCTCCTTTTATTTGAAGCTAGAATAAATAGCAAGTTATTTTCAACTCATTTTAGAGACATATTTTTTAAATAAATTGAAATTCTAGAGTTTTGTTAAAACAATTGGATTACTTGAATTTTAAATTCTATTTAAAAAGTAAAAATATGAAAATTCTTCATGTTCTCAAATTCATATTTTTAATCTTTGTAGTTTATGTTAATCATAATTAAGATCCATCAGACTTGTATTGGGTCCATATAGACTCGTTTTGATTTGACGTGGGATCGACCCAATTTAGTTTGACATATTCCTAACTCAATGTTTTAGCCTAACATGAACCCAATTTGACTTGGTCAAACCTGATCCCATTTGTCTCAGTCCCTCCTTGGCCCAACCTGACTTAGGCTCGACAAGGACCTAGCCCAACTCAACTGAACATGATCCTGCCTTGACTAGACTTAACTTAAACCCATGTCAACTCAACTCACCTTGGGCCTGAGCCAACTCGGCTCACCTTAGGCCCGAGCTAACTCGACTAAATCGAGTTTGGGCTAACTTGGCTCGACCCAGCCTGGGTCACCGTGCCTAAGTTAACTCAACTCGACTTGGTCTTGATTGGAAAAGTCCTATATAATCTTAATTGGACTAGGATCCACCTAGGTAGTCCAACTTACTTGAACATGGGTCGGTCATGACTCGGATAAATGTGGACCCACCCTGATTGTGGACTTGCTCTAACTCGATTCACCTTAGACCTGATCGACTCATATCAACTTTGAATTCGGACAACTCGACTCGCCCGGATTGACTTGACTAGGCTTAATCGACTTAGATTGACTTTGACCCGGACTCAACTTCAACTTACATGAGCCTAACCCGGTACTATCTTACTTAGATTTAGTCGGATCTAGCATTTTATAACTTAAAAATAATCTAGTTTAATATAACAGAAAAAGTTTTCCAAATATAAAATGAAAAATCTTGAAAAACTTTGACCAAAACTATAAAAAGATTATCAATATTAATATTTTTGAACTTTTAACAATTATTTAATCTTTATAAATTTTTTTACATTTCGTGATAATTAAAATAATTTATCTCAAACAAGAAAATTAAAATTTATTACATATAAATTGCCTTATTCAAATAAAACATTTAAAATAAAATCAATTCAAATTCAATATATTTGAATTTCTTTAGAAATACTTATCTCAACACAAAACATACGTTCAATCTTTACCTAGTCAACTACCTCTACAATAATTTGGTAAACGCGTTTCTATTTTTGGTACCAGTACACTTTGGTTCACAGGTTTTCACTTTCCTCGTAAAGCTTGCAACAATATATATAACCACATTTCTAGAGCTCAAAATTAGTATAAAGAAGGCTGATACAATAAATGAGTCAACGTTATACCAGTGTGCTTTTACTGCTTCAGATTTGGAGTCTTGTTAGCAAAAATAGCTACAAAGTTTGAAACAATATATCATCCACTCAAGCAAATGTTAAATATCAAATAATACAAGATCAGAGCTTGAAGTCGCTTCAAGCAATCATGTATAAAAACAGTTAAACTTTATTTTTTATTTTGATTTGAGGACACATTACAGAAAGAAAATTCCTCTTCACCGAAAATGTTACTAAAATGAAAGGCAATTTACAGTTTTTATGACCAGCCACTACTACCCAATAACCTCTATTTTTGACTGTTGATCAAATTACTGTTGCATGTTACACAAATAGAAAAAAGAAAGTATTCTTACATGTTAGCAAAATCACCTCATCCATCCCCTACACTAGACACTAAACAGGAGGAAGCTGAACTAACTAAAACCTTGATCAACTTACCCTTCCCACATAAACAACTTCCACTGAACCCCATAATGGAGTAAAATCCTTGGCCACAGAATGCACCTGCAATCACTCTTCAGCCGTGGCTGCAAGAAGAATAAGAATTCACTGTGCAGCAAGTAATGACTTTGCTTCTCTTTGGTCCAGCTTAAAAACACATCACACGTCTTGTCAGGCTAGGCAAGCTGGAAGGGATGTCAAATATAATGACCTGTGCCCTTAGAGTAGTGTGCATCCCTTCACATAATACACATGTCTTGTGAGAGAGCTTCCACAAGAAAGAAGATCAAGAGTGTAAATGGTAGGAGGGTGTAAAATAAAGACTAAAGATTGAAAGATTCTGACTTTCACTCTGGTCATGAGAGGGTGGAATTGAAAAAAGGGTCATAACATTTTCAACCATTTCTCAAATTTATTGTATCAAGCATCGATACTTTTCCCACAAAAATTTTGAACTTGTTCAATACTGGCTTGCCCTCTTTCAGCCAATGCAAGTCAAATTTGATAAATAAAGGGATTGAGGGCCTGTTTAACTTCCAAAGTTCAAGCAACAGATACAATCATACAAGTTCATATGCCTTGAATTCTCTCATTACAAATTGATGAGATAGTTCTGCAAGTCTTATTTACTAGAGTGAGCTAATTCATCAAATAAGACAGTTAATTATACCATACGAAGAATAATAGAATCATATTCTTATGATGGCACTCAAAACAATGAAATTGAACAGTACACGATCATGCGGAAACAAAAGGCACCTTTAGGATCTGGATCTGATCAAGCAGTCTCTAAAGATGGAAGTGACCTGTGCCGGAATAGCTTCACTAATGCTCTACGTTCACAATCCTGCATAGATATGTACTACATGAATGCTTTTCAAGCAACACCATAGAGCAAAAAAAAAATTTAGTTATTTACAAAATAAAAATTCCACTCCTTTTATTTTTCTCAGTGGGAGGAAAGGAGAGGAAGAATGTGTTCCTGAATTAACAGGATAGAACATGACCATTAGGTATGTGAGGCTGCAAAAAACCTACATGACTTGCAAAGGCTCAAAATTAAGAGAATCAGGAAGTTTTATGCAGTGAATTTTTTTTATAAATTATGATAGAAAGTCCTGACTTTATATGGCAATGTACAGAGTGAGTGTGTAAATGTTGTGTAAAAATTCACCTTGAACATATATAGCTGAAATGGTCTCTCTGGATTCATTCTCCTGAGTTTCAAATAAGTATAAGCAAAGCTTAGTTGATCACGAGATGTAAATCGATCAACTTCGTTAAACCAAAGACATGAAAATAAATTTGACATCGGTGTATGTGCCCTGATTATGAAGGAACCCTCGGGAACATCTGCAAGGTGAAAGACTCAATAATTGGAATCTTATTATGCACAGGAAGAGGCAACAGGTATTTCACAATAAACAAAGTTGAAAAGAGTCTCACAACTCGGAAGAGGATCATTTGGCTTTGATGGGTCAACCTTAGGGAGGCCATCAGACTGGTAAAAGTTAAACTGTTCATCAATTGCTGTATGGTTGTATTTATTTAAGCGCTTATTTTGGAGTACCTCCTCCCAAACATTGTGGCGATCATAGTGATTTGAGATGGCATATTCTGCCTTCCTTCGCCACAAAAAATATTCAATAATCAGCATAGGGTCAGAGTTGAGTCGCATCTTGCTGTCAAGCCAAATTGAATACCTACCAAGCAATGATTTGTAAACAACATGAAAATGAGGAATAGAAAGCCAGCAATGTTGGGTACTTGAGCAGATTGCTAGAACTACCTAGAATTTGGGAAGAGGCGATGTGATAAAAATTTTGGCACCTTGCCAGTTCTCCGCATGTCTTCGTATGGCAAGTTTTTTACAACAACAATTTTCCACAAGCCAATGTAACCTCTCTCATCAGGACTGTTTCCTTCTGATGAAAGTTTGGATAGTGTTTGATCATCCAAGAACATAACAAAACAAACATTGTCCTTTGAATATTGACTGATCTGCATCGTGGCAAAGAAACATATAGAACATTCTCAGCATATGCTTTATAAATCAAAGACAGAAAGCATTAATGATTAATCTATAAATGAAATATTATAATCACACTTCAGGTAGATAATTAAGTTTCAGGGTTCTACTACTTCATAGCATAAATCTAGGAAATGTGTTCAGAAAAGACAATGTTGTAGAAATATTAATTTGAAGGGAAGACTGTACTAATGACACTTATTAACGAATACATGATCCATTAACACCATGAACTAAGGAGATGTTTTAAGAAAACAAAACTGGCCTAATCACAACAGATTGGACTCAAATGGAAAATTTGGGGAACGAACTTTATCTCCAAGCCTGTACATTCTACAAGTTTCCTTGTCCTATTAGTTTCTTTATTATATTTTTCTATTGCACTGCTTATTACTACTCTACAAAAACTATGACAGGGGAGGCCGATAAACAGAACACATGTAACATAGATTATCTGATTCTGACTCAATATCTTTGACATAAATGTTACTTTTCTGGCTCCAATGATTAAAACTTCATTACTTTATTAGACTAATAATTACATTTTTTGGTTTCATTTCAGCATGTTGATCAAAGAAAACCTTGACTACTTTTTTATTTTTATTATGGATAATGACAACAACAAAAACATATTATAAAAGAATTTGCAGAATTACCAGTCTACTTGTAGGCCTTCGGAGGAAATCAGAGCTTCCAAAAATGCATGAAGAAACTGCAACCTTACATTTGTACATATATGCCTTATCTTTTTCATTTATATCAAATCCAGTGCTTGGATGTCCTGGAGGCCCTTTGACAAAGCCACAATGAAGTGTCTGATTTTTTGCATAAAATGAATTTTCTCTTTCCTCTAGAGTCTGATGTCCTCCAAATCGAGGTTCAAATAAATCATTTTTGGATGTTCTTTCTTCGTGGTCAACATACTCTAGAGAAAACCATGTGGAGTTCATATAACTTTTGGGTTCAACAAGGCCTTCTACTGATTCCACAAATCCAACTTCACAAGGAAAATCTGAAGTATTTATAATCAAGGAAAATATTAGGGGCAAAAAATTCAGTTAATAGTAGAGTTAGCCAAATGAGGAACATGTAACTTAATTGACCAAACTCAAATATTAGCTAGTAATGTGATGGAAACCCATCCAGCCACAAAATCCACAAAAAAAAGAGGTTGAAGACCTAGAGCCCTAATCAGGAGCGCCTACATGCAGATTGGGTCTGATTGGGCTTATTGGGCCCAACATCATCTTTGAAGAGGTCAATTCTAGGATATGATAAAGTTTAGAGCAGATGATAGAAGACTTCTAATCCAAGGACAACAACTAGGGTTTGAAGGACTCAAGAAGATTAGGCCTCAATTGATATTTGTAGGTCCAAGCTACTATTATCATGGGTCAGGTCTTAGTCTGTAATAAGGTATACAAAGTATTGTATTTGGGCTAAATAGTCTAGGACATTTGGAACTTGTATTTGGGTCAAGTAGTCTAGGGTTTTAGGCTTGTATTTTTGCTCTGAGTAGATTATGGTTAGATGAGTCTAGCTAGGGTTTCAATTGGGTTCCCAAATGCCCAACAGAAACCCTAGGCCAGTTCTAGGGTTGAGGAGATGCAAGCTTGCCATGTTTTGAGTGGAAAGATGAGTGGACAAGTAGCACTTGATCCACTTCATGCACCACATATCTAGGGAATTTGAATTCACAATTCCCTCTTCTTTTTCCTTCTCATGGCCGGCTAAGACTCTTACAAATAGGACTCTCCACCCTTTATAAAATCAATTTGGAATGAGTAATGAAAGGCTGCCCATTCTGGCACTCTACTTGTTCTTGAGTCCTACTTAGGATAGAATCCTAATTTAGCTACCCTCTAGCCTTCTTCCTAGAAGAGTTGGCCTCACCTCTCCTCTAGGATTCCTTTCCACCTTCCACTTCTCCAACTGAATTCTCCTCCTCATAGCTTCCGCAAACTCCATTCTCCAATTCCAATCCATTGAAGGTCTATGCAAGAAGAAGGATGCTATCATGATATAACAATGGCGTAAAAAATCCCAAATGCTTTTTCTTTTGTCATTTAACTCAGGAAACACCATTGGCATTTGAAATATAAATATAATCAACATAAAAACAAATGCAAAGTAACACATTACTAGGAAAATACATTATCATAATGTCACAGCAACACCATCAACCAGATATATAATAAAGTTTTCCCAGCCAAACGAATATGATTCACATAACACAAAAAAACTGTTTTGCTTGCTGATAACAAAATTGTATATCCCATTATCCCATAAATGCTCCACTATCCCTGTGACAACTTGTTCTTGGTCTTGATGCTTACTCCAACAGCCATCTGAGTAGCTTCTGATTCTTCCACTTTGTAAATAGCAAATTCAATCACTATTTGATGTTTCTGAACTATCGATTCACTATTGATTTTTCAGAGACGAATTTCTCAACAAATCCATTTAGAAACATGGGAGGGGATGAAGCAAAGAACTAGAAATGAAATTTGATTTTAAATTCATAAAAAATAACTTTAAGATAATGAGGAGGAGGGTAATGAGTCTTACGCTTTCGGCGCCTCCCTTTAGGCGGCATTCCAACATCAGATACCACATTATTTTCTTTAGGTTTCTTTGCATCATCAGATAACACAATATTTCCTAGGTGGTTACGTTCTTCTTGCCGAATGACGGGTATTGTTGAGAACTTGGATTCAATTTTAGCTGTAATGAAACCGTTGTCAAGAAATACAAAAAGTGATAAATCAGCATCTAAGATTTCTATAACCATACAAATATCAATAGAAAAGACACAAGTCTCAGTCCTCACCTTGAAAAAACATTTTCAAACCATAAACCGTTAGAAGTATTGAAATGAGTGCAGTTAGAAGGAAAATCCAACGTGAAAGCTTGTGTTTGGTAATCCGACCAAATCTTCTACCGCGACGTAAACCTCTAGAGCCATGATCGCTTTTTCCAAAAGAATTGAAAACTGCATCGATGATGCCCCTTCTCTCAGTCAACAATTCACCATTGGTTCTATACAGAGCCATTCCAAAGCAAGTCCCAGAATTCAGACACAGACAAATTCATCTGCAGAAGCATGTCATTTCCAACGTCAAAGTCACACCAAAAAGGCCAACAACAACACACCACAAATCACAGACATCTCAAACTAAAAATCTTGTGTAAACTAAACTCAGACATCTCAAACATGATACAATATATATGCTTAAATAGTTACAGATTTAGGTATCAAATACAAAGGGTAAGCAAGAAGCTGCAGTTTATAAAAATCACTATTAATAAGAGTGATAATATAAACAAAACATGAAAAGGTCAAGCTAAAACCTTCTCAGTCACTCTTCTGGCCCCTCAAAACCAGCTGGTATGAGAGGGAAAGCATTCACTTAAAATGCCACTACCTTATAACAAATTCAAATCAAAGAACAAAAGTGATTCTATCACTACCGCAAAAACTCCCATTTATTTTGGAAAATCATGTCATTGACCCACCACAAATTGATTATCCATTGAAACTTTAAATATCACAAAGAATCATATACAAAAACTAAACCAATAAATATACACCCACTCCCTCCCAATGAGAGATAAACACAAAGGTGGGAAAATGGAAACATGGGAATGCCGCAACTTACAGGGATTAACCAAACTAACAATGCAGAACATAGAAAATCCTCCCAAAATGAGATCTTTCCAAAAGGAACAAATTTGAAACACTGGGACGGTCGAAATGATAGGGTGACGCTGAGGATCTATTAAGGGTGATACAGCGCCGGAGCATAAAAGCAAGTGGGGTTGTGATACGGTGTCGCTTTACGAATCAAAAATCACGATCCGCACTTTGGTCATTGCAAAGTTTCCATTTATCGTTTTTTTGCACTTTGTGTGTGTTTCAGAGCTTCTGACACCGACAGTGTAACGCACCGTTTCTGGTGGATATGTGGGTAATCCTTTCCATATATGTATGGACTATTGTATGTGCTTGTAATACGATGATGCTTTTTCCGATTCTGTGTTCTCAGTTTTTGTTTTGTTCACATTGCGCGTTAATGTGTATATCTTGACGATAGCTTTTGTAGAATTATTATTGAGATGTTTTTTTTATTATTATTCATAGTTTAGATGTTTTGTTTTTTTTATTATTCATAATTGAGATGTTTTTATATTCATAGTTGAGATTCTTGAACAGGGCCACTTTGTAGGCATCTCTGCCCTAATTCACTTTCACACTGTGGAAAGAGTGATTCCACGTCATATTGTCTCTTGACACTTGGTAAACAAATTAAAGTATTTATGTAAAAGTTCATCAAATGAGAAATAAAGTTTTAATTCTTTATCTTTTGGAAGTTTTTAAATATTTTTCTTTTAAAAGAATTGTTTCATTTTCATAACGTTAAGTATATATTTTTTTTTCAACCTAAGTAGTTAAGCGTTTATTAGTTATGAATATAATATTGTTCAATCTATTCTTAATTATATCCACGGAATCATTTTAATGGAAAGAATTTAATTTTGTTGTTGCAAAATAAATTTTATACGCGTATTATTTTTATATCATTAAAATATTTCAAAAATAATTAAAATTAACTAATGATTTCTTCCGGATTTCGGGCATGTAATTCACTAATTAATTATTACAACTTCTAATGATCACTAAGGATTTGTGTTTAAGTATTCCAACTTCTAGAAATACTTAAAAGCTAATCAGAATTGAATATAATTAAAATTTATTTGGAATAATTTTTAATAAAATAAAGTATTTCTTAAAAAATGTTTTTTTCTTATAGTAATTAAATATGAATTAATACTTATCTTCTAAAATTTCTAAAAATTTGATTACTAAATTACTTTATGTCAGCGTTTTGTCTTAGTTTTAAACAAATTGGCCTTTATTATATTCTACATTTTTTTATCTTTCTTTTTTTCTTTAATTTTATAAAATAATTATTTGAAGAACACACAAGTAACACAAATGGAGGTGATCAATGGAAAGACAGGTGTCTGACCTATTTATGTTAATGACACATTTATTCACTTCTTTAGCAATCCACCTAAGCAATTAATAACTGATTTTTGACTAAATCGTTATTATTTTTGTCCGTTAAGTTTACTGTTTTTTGACTTATTAAACTTAATTCAATAAATTCTATAACAACTTATATATACATATA
>Ga0123340_1006132_pt1 | contig 11465 bp, 9 predicted proteins | sample SirMexnodulemix_FD_89961 | JGI IMG/M metagenome (GOLD analysis project Ga0123340, IMG submission 89961) | Root nodule microbial communities of legume samples collected from Mexico - Siratro Mexico nodule mix | ecosystem: Host-associated > Plants > Roots > Nodule | place: Mexico: Nepantla... | reverse complement strand
CTCAACTATAAATTATAAAATATTCATGTACAAAATTTTAAAATGTTTAAATCAGAAAAAAATTAAAAAATTAGTTTTTCTATAAGTTCTACAGTTTTTCTTTTTATATAAAAAAAACATAACTTATAAAAATCATAACAATATTATGAGGGACAGTGAAACTTGTGTGAGTAAAGAACATGCAAATAAAGTTTTTATACTCTATAAATACTTCTACTGAATAAGTAATTTATGTCTCCTAATCTTTATTTTTTAATTCTTATATTTTGTACTGTGATACTCAAAATGTTTAAATTTTGAAAGTAGGAATAAAATAAGAGTATAAAAGATAAAAACTAAAATAAATATATAAAATATAAAATTAAAAAAAATCATAAATTTAATATAAATAAATAAATATTTGGCTGAAAGGGAAAGAAATGATGTAAATAATAAATAAACATAAGAGAAGATACATAAAGACAGAGAGTAGAAAAGAAAGGCATTCTTGTTTGGCTTATTCACTCAGCTGGCTAGGTCTCTTTGTTAAGGTTAACTTCCCCTTTGTGTTTCTCTCCCCTGTATAGAGTAGGGCTTCTCCTATTGGTGCACTTCTAACCAGCGCCGCTTAGAGCTCTATTTATCTTCCTCATAGCTTACCTCCTTATCCCTTTCTTTCTAATTTGAACCCTAATTTGAAGAAAAAACAAAAATATATATATTTTTGAGATCCATTTTGTATCATTATATTACCACTGCAATTTTTGCTTGGTGGATTAGGGTTAGGGTTCGAATTTGATCAACAAATAATTGGGATCACAACAAACAGCGGCACGGTTTTCATGCTTTGGCGATTCACATCGGGTTCGCGATGGCGGCCAATTCCGGCACCAAATATGTCTCAGTGAATCTGAACAAGTCCTATGGCCAGCATTCCACCGCCCTTGGATCCGTCCGAACGCAGCGCCCAGGAGCCGCAGTGGCTCCATCGCGGCCACGCAGTTCACACAAGGCTGGGCCCAAGCTTTCCGTTCCGCCCCCCTTGAACCTTCCTTCTCTGCGGAAGGAGCATGAGCGCTTCGATTCGCTGGGATCAGGAGGTGGGCCTGCTGGCCCCGGTGGTTCCGGAAGCGGTTCGAGGCCAAGTTCGGCCGGTTTGGGCTGGACCAAGCCCGTGACGGAGGATGTGTCGCGGCCTGTCATCCAAGGCAAACCCACCGTGGCCGCCGCTGCACCAGTTTCTTCTGCGGTTTTGAGGGGAGAGGATTTTCCTTCTCTGCGGGCCACCTTGGCACCTGTGCCCGGCCCAAATCAGAAGATCCAGGAGAATTTGAATTCCATTTCGATTCCCAAGCAGAAACATTCACTTGGTGATGAGAATGTGTTTCTTGAAGAGAAGAAGGAGGGTCCTTTGGTTACTGATCAGTCTAGTGTTTCTCGTACTGCGAATGTGGTTGGTGGTGGTGATGATGGGCGTGGTTCTCGGATGGTGAATACGAAGTATAGTCTTGGGAGGAAGCAGGAGGAGTATTTCCCCGGTCCTCTGCCGCTGGTTCGGTTGAACCCACGGTCAGATTGGGCAGATGATGAGCGTGACACGGGCCATGGTTTGACCAGGGAGGGCAGGGATCATGGTTTTCCCAAAGGAGAGGCTTATTGGGATTTTGATATGCCTAGGGTTGGTGTTTTGCCTCATAAGCATGATAAGAGGGGACCAGTGAGGGGCAGTGAAGTGGGAAAGGTTTTGAACAGTGAAATGGAGGCTTTTGATAGAATGGGGCCTGAAGGGAATTCCTGGAGGAGTTCGAATTTGTCTATTCCCAAGGATGCTGGAAATGAGAGAAATGGTGTTGGTGTTGGTATTGGTGCGAGGCCGTCAAGTGGGAGTCGGGATGTGGGGAAGGATGGTAACAAGTATGTTCCTTCACCTTTTAGAGATGATGATGTTGGAAAGAGGGATTTTGGAAGGAGGGATGGTCAGAGTGGGAAACAGAAGCCTTGGAATAATGTGGTGGAACCTTACGGTGATCGCAATCGTGAGCAACTCAACAGAAACAGAGCTGATTCTGTCCAGAGCTCAGTCTCAAGATCAGCATTTTCCTCGGGTGGTAAGGGTCTACCTGTTAATGATCCTCTGCTTAATTTTGGTAGAGAGAAGCGGGCTTTGCCGAAGAGTGAAAAGAATTTGTTGGAGGATCCGTTTATGAAAGATTTTGCAGGTTCTGGTTTTGATGGAAGGGATTTGTTTTCGGGTGGTCTTGTTGGGGTGGTTAAGAAGAAGAAGGATGTGCTGAAGCAAACTGATTTTCACGATCCTGTGAGAGAATCCTTTGAGGCTGAGCTTGAAAGGGTTCAGAGGATGCAAGAACAGGAGCGTCAGCGAATAATTGAGGAGCAAGAAAGGGCAATGGAGTTGGCTCGGAGAGAAGAGGAGGAAAGATTAAGGCAGGCTAGAGAACAGGAAGAGAGGCAGAGGAGATTGGAAGAAGAAGCTAGAGAGGCAGCATGGAGAGCAGAACAAGAGAGAATAGAAGCTTTGCGGAAGGCTGAAGAGCAGAGGTTAGCCAGGGAAGAGGAGAAACAAAGGATCATTTTAGAAGAAGAGAGGAGAAAACTAGCTGCAAAGCAGAAGCTTTTAGAATTGGAGCAAAAGATTGCTAGGAGGCAGGCTGAGGCAGCCAAAAGTGGCAGTAATGCTCCTGTTGTTGTGGAGGAGAAAATGCCTGCAATAGTGAACGAGAAAGAAACATCTAGAGCTGCAGATGTGGGTGATTGGGAGGATAGTGAAAGAATGGTTGATAGGATATTGACTTCGGCATCTTCTGATTCGTCAAGTGTGAATAGGCCATTGGAGATGGGCTCTAGGTCTCATTTCTCTAGAGATTTATCTTCCACCTTTGTGGATAGAGGAAAACCAGTTAATTCATGGAGAAGAGATACATATGAGAATTGGAACAGCTCTGCGTTTTATCCACAGGACCAGGAGAATAGTCATAACAGTCCCCGCAGAGATTTATCAGTTGGTGGAAAGCCATTTATGAGGAAAGAATATAATGGCGGTTCTGGATTGGTGTCTTCTAGGACGTATTACAAAGGAACAATTTCCGAGCCTCATTTAGATGAATACGCTCATGTAAAACCGCAGAGGTGGAATCAATCTGCAGATGGAGATCATCTTAGCAGAAATACAGAGATTGATTCTGATTTTCATGAAAATTATTTTGAAAGGTTTGGTGATGGTTGGACGCAGGGTCGCACCCGTGGCAATCCATTTCCTCCATTCCCTGAGCGTACCTATCCAAATTCTGAATCAGATGGAGCCTATGCGTTGGGGAGGTCACGGTATTCTGTCAGGCAGCCTCGAGTACTTCCTCCTCCTTCACTAGGTTCTGTACACAGAACTTATAAGAATGAAAATGAACATCCTGGCCCGTCTGCTTTCCTAGAAAATGAGGTGCATTATAATCAGGCAACCAGGGGTGACTCTACCCTGCCAACTGGTTATGACAATGGGAATCGAGGACAACCTGAAGTAGTGGATGCCCGGCCAGAAACTGCTGATAATGAGGACCATAAGGTGGAAACCACCCCTAGGTGCGATTCTCAGTCCTCACTTTCTGTCTCAAGCCCCCCAAGTTCTCCAACACATCTGTCTCATGATGACTTGGATGACTCGGGAGATTCCCGTACCATACCGACTTCTGAAGACAGCAAAAGTGGCCCCCTCAAAGCACCAGATAATGAATCCATTACAACACCTGCTGGAGCTGGAAATGAGAATTTAGTTACTCCACGTGCTGTCTCTAGTGGTGAAGATGATGAATGGACTACTGAGAATAATGAGCAGTTCCAGGAACAAGAAGAATATGAAGATGAAGATTATCAGGAAGAAGATGAAGTGCATGAAGGAGATGATCATGCTCAACTCAACCAGGAGTTTGAAGATATGCATTTGCAGGAGAAAGGTTTGCCCCACCTGATGGATAATCTGGTATTAGGATTTGATGAGGGTGTCCAGGTTGGGATGCCCAATGAAGAGTTTGAAAGGACATCGAAAGACGAAGATACGACATTTATGGCTCAAGCTTCTGGCCTCACTTTAGAAGAACGGATATCTTATGACGAAGACGACACGAACCTTCAACCTGTTAATGATACCTCTCAGGTGAATCTTAACAGCACTTCCAGTGTGTTCCAGGAATCAGAGAAGCAAGCTCAAGATTTGGTTATTCAGTCTAGTAATTCTCTCTCCCCTGTGGTGTCTGACAGTTTGGGTACTGTGGAAGCTTCTAATGGCCTGTTGACCCACCATAGTACACCAAGTTCAGTCACTATTGCACCTTACTACTCGTCTTCTGGTCAAGCTGTTACCTCTAATGCAGCTGCTGCTCCAAGTCAAGCTGAGGTGCCCATTAAGCTTCAATTTGGTCTGTTTTCTGGTCCATCTTTGATACCGTCTCCGGTACCAGCCATACAGATTGGTTCTATACAGATGCCATTGCATCTGCATCCACAGGTTGGCGCACCCCTTTCTCACATGCATCCATCACAGCCTCCTTTGTTTCAATTTGGCCAGCTAAGATATACATCTCCCATATCACAAGGTATGATGCCTCTGGGTCCTCAATCAATGTCATTTGTTCAGCCTAATATACCATCCAGTTTCTCTTATAATCAACAACCTGGAGGTCAAATGCCAGTTCAAACTGGTAAAGAAGCATCTGACTCCTTCATAAAAAATGAGATGAGACATCATTCTGTAGACAGCCAACCAGGTACTTCTAGAAACTTACTACAAGGTTCACTGCCACGTGAGGATGCTGGAAATATCACTGGAATAAAGCAGGGTCGAGTTGAGGCTGCCCATGATCCTAATAATAGCACTAGGACTTCTACTAGTTTCCAATTGGATAAGCAGGGGAACCAAAATGTAGTTGGAAAGAACAGCAATATTCCGTCCAATGCTAAAGAATCAGAAGTTCATGCTGTCATGAGAGATTCACCGCATCATTCAGTTTCAAAAGAGAATTTTACTGAGTCAAGAACTCAATTTCCCGCATCTGGTGGTAGGGGAAAGCGATACATCTTTACTGTGAAAAATTCAAACTCAAGACCATCAGGCCCATCTGCAAGGGTGAATCGCCCAGAACCAGGAGGATTTATGAGGAGGCCTCGTCGGAATATGCAGCGCACTGAGTTTCGAGTTCGGGAAAGTGGTGATAAGAAGCAGTCTACTAGTTCTGTTTTGACTGATCAGTTTGGGTTGGAGAACAAGTCAAATACCAATGGAAGGGGAGCAGGCATACCTGGAAGACCTGGTCCTAGGAAGGCTGCGAACAATAAATTGGGAAAACAGATTGTAGAATCAGCTACAGAAAACTCACAAGTGATGGATTCTGGAAGCAGAGTTGAAAAGGTTGATGGAAAAGAATCTACAAAAACTCAGAACTTCTCACATCCTGCAAATCTCAAAAGGAACTTGTGTTCTGAGGATGATGTTGATGCTCCATTACAAAGTGGAGTTATACGTGTGTTTGAGCAACCTGGAATTGAAGCTCCAAGTAATGAAGATGACTTTATTGAAGTTAGGTCAAAGAGGCAAATGTTAAATGATCGGCGAGAACAAAGAGAGAAAGAAATTAAGGCCAAGTCTCGGGTTGCAAAGGTTTTAACTCCTATCTGTACTTCATAACCTTATGTCAAATTATTGCATCTTTTTTCATTCTTTTTTATTTAATGCTAGGCGCAAAGGAGACCACGTTCCAGTTCACAAAGTGTTGTGGCCGTGGCCAATTCTACCAAAGGATCCGTGACTCCAGTTGAAGTGGTTAACGGTATCCATGCTGCTGCTTTTGTTGCTGCTGACGTGCGTGGAATGACGAAGATGGATGCCTCATCTGGATTTAATTCAAGCATATTGTCCCAAGCATTACCTCCAATAGGAACACCTCCTTTGAAAATTGATTCCCAGACTGAGTTAAGATCTCAGATAAGCAGGTAGTTGCCGTCTTGTTAGATATCTTGATGCTATCACTGTACAAAATATCAAATATATTTTTTACTTCTTATAGGTCACTTCAGACAAGTGTCCCAGCAGTTTCTGGTAGTGAAAAGGACCCTGGGTCTGGTGTGATATTTGAAAGCAAGAACAAGGTTCTTGATAATGTTCAGACATCTTTGGGCTCTTGGAGTAATGCACAAATTAGTCAGCAGGTTTGAACTTTCCTCCATCACTTTGTAAGATAACGATGGCAATTGAAACTGTATGATTTCTGATTTTCCCGTGTATTTTGGCAGTATTTAGTTAATGTTGATTATATGGATTCAACAATTCTAGCAACATGGTTTAATTTCATGTGTGTGGCTTACTTTTGTTTGGTAGTTGCACTTTATCTCCTTCAAAATTTAGAACCTGTTTTTTTTCAATATACAGCTCAGTTTCACGGAGGAGTTATTCAATGATCAAATTTTGCCTATTAATTTTTTTTGGAGGGACTGAAATGTTGTTTTCTCCAGGACTAATTTAGTAGTTCTGAATTTTTTAGATGTGGGATGTTTGGGGATTAAAATGGTATGATTTAATGAGCAGTTTTGAATTCAGGCGTATGCATAAATATTTTATTTGTTCTACCCTTTTGTTGTGAATCTAAAATAAAATTTTATGACAGGTAATGGCACTTACACAGACACAACTTGACGAGGCTATGAAGCCTCAACAGTTTGATTCACAGGCTTCTGTTGGCAATATAACAGGCGCTGTTAATGAACCCAGTTTGCCAACGTCTTCCATTTTGACAAAGGAGAAAACCTTCTCGTCTACAGCCAGCCCAATTAATTCCTTGCTTGCTGGAGAGAAAATTCAGTTTGGTTAGCAAATAAATTCTGAATTTGATTTCTTTAGTCATTAATTTGTTATAATAACATTAATAATTAGTTTTCTTGCAGTTTGAGGCAATATTTCTGGATTTTCAGTTGCCTTACTGATGGATGATTTTCATTTTGTATTCAGGGGCAGTAACATCTCCAACCGTTCTTCCATCTAGCAGCCGTGTTGTGTCTCATGGTATTGGCCCACCTCGATCATCTAGATCGGACATGCAAATGACCCACAGTCTTGCTGGATCAGATAATGATTGCAGTCTTTTCTTTGATAAAGAGAAACATGGTAATAAATCTCATGGTCATTTGGAAGATTGTGATGCAGAAGCTGAAGCTGAAGCTGCTGCTTCAGCTGTTGCTGTTGCTGCCATTAGTAGTGATGAGATTGTCGGAAGTGGATTGGGTAATTGTTCCGTCCCTGCTCCAGATGGTAAAAGTTTTGTAGCTGCTGATATTGACAGGGTAGTAGCAGGTGAATCTTCTCCTTCATTATTACACATTGTATTGTTTTTCGTTCTCTGGACGTCTGCTAATAATTTGACTTGACATCAATCTGTATTCTGGAACTTCGTATTTATCTGTTAGCTACTTGGGCAGGAGTAGGTGTTGAGAAGCAGTCAGCTAGTCAATCTAGATCCGAGGAGCCTCTTAGTGTATCCCTTCCGGCCGACTTATCTGTTGAGACTCCACCAATTTCCCTGTGGCCTCCCTTACCAAGTACACGAAATTCGTCGGGTCAAATGATTTCCCATTTTCCTTCTGTCCCTCCTCATTTTCCTTCAGGCCCTCCCTCTCATTTTCCTTTCTATGAAATGAATCCGATGATGGGTGGTCCCGTCTTTGCTTTTGGACCACATGACGAATCTGCATCTACAACACAGTCACAGCCTCAAAATAGTACTACATCATCAAGGCCGATTGGGAGCTGGCAACACCATTCCGGTGTGGAATCTTTTTATGGACCTCCAACTGGATTTACTGGCCCTTTTATTGCTCCTCCTGGAGGCATTCCAGGGGTTCAGGGGCCACCACACATGGTTGTTTATAACCATTTCGCTCCTGTTGGACAATTTGGTCAAGTTGGCTTGAGTTTCATGGGTACTACTTATATCCCTTCTGGAAAGCAGCCTGATTGGAAACACGTCCCTACTTCTTCTGCCACGGGGGCTGGTGAAGGGGATATGAACAGTATGAATATGGCATCTTCGCAGCGGAATCCTGCTAACATGCCGTCTCCAATTCAACATCTTGCCCCTGGTTCACCACTTATGCCAATGGCCTCTCCTGTGGCTATGTTTGACGTTTCGCCTTTCCAGGTAAATTTTGGATGTGTCTTGCGGTTGGTTTGTGCATTAGTCATATATATTCTTCTATATTTGTTTTACAGTATCTGGGGTTAATATGGTACTTAATTTGTGAATATTATAATTTAACCTTGTACAAAAAGACAGTAAAAGTCATCAATAAGTGCTTGTTTAATATTATGTTCTGTTTAATGCAGTAGTTTTTCTTAGTAATTAAATATTGTAAATTTTGCCAGCCTTCAACTGAGATGTCAGTGCAAGCTCGATGGCCACATGTTCCTAATTCGCAACTACCTCTGTCAATGCCATTGCAGCAACTAGAAGGGGTGCAGACTTCTCAATTCAGCCATGGCCCTTCTGTTGACCAGCCGTTAAATGCCAAGAGGTTTACTGGTTCTCGAGCTTCTACATCTTCTGATGGTGATAGGAGTTTTCCTAGAACTGCAGATGTGAATGTTAACCAATTGCCTGATGAACTTGGATTGGTGGATACTTCAAACTCTACTGCTACCAAGACTGCACAGAGTGTTGTGAACAAGACTCAATCCGTGATCCCCATTACAGAAGCTGTGAAGGTTGATAATGGCAGTGGTAACAGTAGTAATAACCAGCATGCAAGTTCTTCTTTTAAGAGTCAGCCCTCACAACAGGTTAATATTTATGCCCAGCAGTCTGACCATTCCTCAGGACATACTAATTATCAGAGGGGTGGTGTTTCTCAGAGAAATAATTCTGGTGGTGAATGGTCGCATCGTAGAGGGTACCAGGGAAGAAATCAATCTCTGGGTTCAGACAAGAACTTTTCCTCGACAAAGGTAAAGCAAATATATGTGGCTAAACAGACTATTAGTGGGGCATCAACAGTATCATGAGGAGCAAGAAATATCAGCTGGATTTGAAAAAACTGAGGAAGGCTTTATTATTAATTTTTGGTCTGGCAGAAATAAATTTTTTGATTAAGTTGCTTCTACTTGGGTTGTTGATTGTTTAGATTGAGATTTTTGCTGGCCACAACAAATTCCATGCCGGGTGCGGTAAGGGATAATTGGAGACTACTTACTATTTAGCATGGTGTGTGGCTTTGATGGACACGGTCTCGTTTTGCAATGGTGTATCTATCAACCAGGCTTGGTCGATCTTTGTTTTCTTTTGTCGGTAAAAAACAAACCAGGCAGATTATTTGTTGGGTTTTGTGCATCGAAATCATTAGTTACCCTCGTATATTCTTTCCATTATTAATAAGTGGGAAGTATCAGTTTTGAGGAATGCTAGTTTTATTTTCTGCTTGAATACTTGGTTTCCGAGTGTTTTGAACTCTTTGTTTTAGAATACCGAGACCAATTACTGGTTGATCATGGGTTGGGTTTTAGTTTTATTAATTTTAAAACAGCTGAATGGGGGAGTCTGGCTAATTTATGTAAGTTCATGTAATTGTGAATCCACGTCCTTGCAGCCCTTGCCAGAGTTTCTTTATGCATGCATTGTGGCTTGTCGATGTCAATATCTCTATGTTCGGTGAATAAAAGGCTCCAGTGACAAATATACCAAAAGAATATTGCAAAGCTATAATTGTCAGAAGTATAACAAAAACCGTGATAAATAAAAATCTAAATCTTATCAAAGATCAGAAATGCTATTAAAGCTATAAAATGAGTCTTGGCTTTGATTCCACTTTATGCAAATACTCATTGATAGGCTCTAGTCCAAATATTTTGAAGATAAATTTGATTTTACAATGTGAGAAGGAGGGTAAGGTTGGTGAAGTGAATTGTGATGAAAAGGGTGTAACTAAAGAGGTATTAATATAGTTTTTAAATTAGGTCAAGACCAGGGTGAGAGACTTGACAATAAATTAGTTTATTCAAATTTAAAATAAATATTTTTGAACTAATCACTTTTTAAAATAATTATTTATTTAAAAAGCAAGTAGGATTTACTTATTATCTTCTTAGGATGGTGGATGATTTTTCCATGTACAGGAGACTTACACCTACTTTACCTTACCATCTCACCCTTGCAAACCTCATTACAGGCAACATATCAACTACTTCAACATATCAACTTTACCTTTACCACCTGTTTTAGTAGAAATAACGAAGATGGGGAAGAAAAGGAAAGAAATAGGTAGTTTGTTGAAGATGAAATATGTGGAAACTTTTAGCCCTTGTTTGATTCTAAAGTTGGTGTGGTACAAGTAAAGTGAATAAAGAAAGAGACTCTTGGAGGTGCTACATAAGTCTTCTACGAAGAAATGAAGTGATGGATCATGTATAGCTTTATGAAATGAGAAAATTGGCATGGAGAGTGTGGAAAGACGAACATTGTGGGAAAATCCGCTTCAAGGGGAGTTACTCAATAAGTAGACCAAGAATGATTTACGTCACTTTACATAATTGATTATACATTACTCGTTCACTAAAACTCATGAGATTATCCATCTTTTGAAGAACATTATCAATTATATTTTCATATGAATTAACTATGTTCCAATTTTCACCGAAATAATGTAATTACGCCAGTTTCATTGGAATCAATATATATTTTAATATAGAGTATTTTCTTCTTTAATTTTATCATGTCGTTCTTTGTCTCTCTTCATCTTTCTTAATGTCATTTCATGAGTTAGTCTTTTCCACCGTGCCTTGGTGTCACAACACTTATGTTCAATTTCAGGTAACTCACTTTATAGTTTTGATTTACATATTGTAATTGTTGTTTTAGTAACAATTGTAATACTGTTTAGGATTTTGAGTTGATATTTTGAATGTACATTATTTTCATTATTAGAAATAAAATAATGTAAAATTTATAATAATTTTATCTAAGAAAAACAATTGGTGCTAACTCATGACTTAAAAAGATCATAACTTTTAATAGAAAATTTTGAAAGACTATTGTCATATTTTTCTAAAATAGGTGAGACTAATCATGTAGTAGATTGGAGGATTTAAAACTTGAAGAGTATGTCAGTTTTTATAATCATATAAGTGAAATTCAAGATAAATAACACTATTTTTATTAAAACAAAATACTTTCACATCCATTATTTACATCAATTTTGGTACATAACCAATATAAAATGATCGTTTGTGTTGTTTTTGAGTCAAAATGACTCATAGAAGACTAATTTTAAAAATTAACCAATATTATATATAAGGCTTTTAATATCGATTATTAACCTATATAGAAAGAAACTTCATTATTGATATACAATGTTTAAAATAATTAATATAAAAAGTAATTTTTAAGAAAATAAACATGTCATCCTTTTTTTTTTTTTTTTTTTTTTTTCCTTCTAATTTT
>Ga0123340_1006130_pt1 | contig 11467 bp, 7 predicted proteins | sample SirMexnodulemix_FD_89961 | JGI IMG/M metagenome (GOLD analysis project Ga0123340, IMG submission 89961) | Root nodule microbial communities of legume samples collected from Mexico - Siratro Mexico nodule mix | ecosystem: Host-associated > Plants > Roots > Nodule | place: Mexico: Nepantla... | reverse complement strand
GTTAATATACATTTAACATAAAAATATACATCTAACATAAAAAAGAAAAATGTTAACTTTTTTTCTCAGTTGTACTGACGGATAATTCAATTATGTATAGAAGAAAAAAAATTATTTAATCAGTAAATTTTAAAATAAAAATAATAAATACATTAAAAATTTATTAAGTATACGGAGCAATATGTACTGTGCATAAGCAATTGCCCCATTCTTGTATGCATCCCTGTTTTCTTTAAGGGCCTGGGCCTATTTCGCTGGCCCGACACGTTTGCCCTTTAACATCTCTTTTTCATATATGCACCACATTTTCTTAAAAAAGTATGGACTTAATAACTTCATTGTTTGCACCTTTCTGTTTTCTACTATTCACATCACGCATTTTTTAAAGAAAGATCTGGGTTGGTCTTGCTAACCCAGCCATCCCTTTTTTACATCTTTGCATTCATTGCTTTGTCTTCTTTTTTCTAAAAATTAAAATTAATAATAATTTCATAAATAAATTTTAAGTATACCTACGACCACACATGTCATTTTTGTACTTGGTTTTATTATTTTAAATGTTTTACATGAATAGAATAATTTGTTTAAACATTAAAATGACTGTATACGTCATTCAATATTTAATATGAAACTTCGAAATAATGTTTAAATATTTATGTGATCGTTTGGTGATACTTAATATCCTTTTTCGATAAGAAATTGAAATATGTTTTCTCTTAAATAAAATTCAAGAAACAATTTGTCACAATATAAGAGTATCAATCATAGTCATTTGCACTTTCTTATTCTAACTGGCTAAAAATTATAAAATCCTTAAAAAATCATTCTTAAATATCAAATTTTTACAATAGAAACATAAAAAAAATTTAAATTAAAAAATATCAACACCACAACAAACAATTTTTTATTTAGAAATGTGTGATTTGTAATGTTCCATCATATATGAAAATACGTAGGGGTAAGGTCAAGCCTTTTCAGACCTCAAAAATAAAAAAAAATTCAAAAATATTTTCTTTATTTTTTACTTGCATTTTTGTTTCTTTTTTAGAAAAATAAACATTCCAAAAAATCACACTTGTTTTGCTAATTTGATTAAAGGTATTGTCTTAGTGTTATAGTGTGCTAATACATTCCTTACACGTAACTTGTTCTTGGACCCTAAATCTAATTTCACGGACCATTTCCTTATTTTCGATTTTTAAATATTTTTTCTTAATAAACTATTGTGGTATCTAATTTTCCATAATTTTGAAAAAGATTTTTTATTATCATGTCGTGACCTGATTGCAACAACTATTCTTATAATTTTATGTAAAATTTATTGCACTAAATTTGACTTAATGATATTTTTTTCTCAACAAAGATAAATTTCATATTAGAGGTTAATGTGTATGCAAATTATATCTCTAAAGACATTGATTTAGAACTCTTACAATTATCTTCTTCATACTTAACTAAATTGACATATGTGTAATTGATTAATAATTTTTGAGTTCCACAAATAATTGAATTAACAATTATCATCTTATTTAAATAAAAGAAATTAATATCTTGACATTGGAAGAGGAAAATTTATGCTCAGAAAATTCTTAAGTATTATTCAATGCCCAATGCCATAATAACCTGATATTGCCTTCATGATCGTCTTGAGTTTATCTTACTCATAAGTAAAGAAAAACATGTCAAAATTCCTTTTAACATTTCTATACTCATTTATGTTCCAATCAATAGCTGAAAGTGAGTGGGAATTGTACCAAAACTCCAAGAAACCTAATAAAAACTTGTAGTTTACATAATACTATAATACTATTTCTTAACTAACAAGACAATTAAAAACATAAAAAATACTCATAAAAAGAACTAAAGAATTAAGTGTAAGGAGATAGTAGAGAAAAAAAAAAATAAGTCTAAAATTTTTCATGTGGGCTAAACCTTGAATAAAAGAAAGGCTAAAAAGATAGTGGCTGACGTTATTGATGAAGTTGGAGTTGTTAATGCTCATTGGCCAGTTTCCTCGTTGCCTTGTGGTAGTTCAATGCAGTGACAATCTCTTTTCTTGTCTATGCCATATTCATTAGCCTTTCTTGATAAGGCTTGTTAGTACTCCTTCTTCTAACTTGTCTTTTGAGTTGTTCTCAATCATGTTGTCTTAAAGTTTGATTTGGGGAAACATGGCCATCAACATCAACACAACTTGGGACTTTGGTGTTCATGGTGGTGTGTGTTGGTTTTGAGGTGTCCAGTTTTTTCATATGGTTGTAAGCAAAAGAGAGTTAAGAAGGAGGACATGGAGGTTGATGAAAAGAAGGAAGAGGAGGAGGAGGGTCTTGTTGAATTTCCATTAACCTTTTTTTTGTTTTCTTGTCTTAAGAGATTATCTGCCTCTTACTTCGATGGGATTTTGTATGAAGTTAGGTGTGAATAGAACTCCGAAGGTTGGTGGAATCCAGGGTTTTCTCGTAATAGATACTAAGTGCTTGATAGTAGATAGCGAAGCAAAAATGTCCTAAATATCCTTCAAGGCCTCAAGAGTATTATAAAAGAGTTGGGGATAACAGAGTTTTTATGTAATTTTGAACTTTTCCCTGTTTTTTCAAACTATGCTTGTTACCCTTTTATTACCAGCCACTTTAAATGGATTCCTTCTAATCAGTGCTCTCACTTAGCAGTCACACACCAAGCCATTTCTTCAACTCTACAATACAAACTTTGCCTTTCTCTAATGGTCAATATCCCTTTCCACTACCAAAATTATTCAAGAAAAAAATAAACAAATTGCATTCTCAAACAAGAAAATGATGAAATTTGTTGATAGTTTTTATAACCATCTTTTTCAATTCAGTTGGTCTGAGAAATTTTAACAATGAATAATTGTAAGAGTATAGGATGAATATCATCTTTCTCTTGAAAAGGAAAGTTTATGATTATGATCTCAAATGATTCCTTTCCTTGAATAAATCCTTATAGCAAAGTTTTTATCCATGTGATAATTGCCCTTTTGAGTTGACCTATTTTCATTGGTGTTGACTTTAACTTGCTCACAATACTTTTTCTTTTCAAAAGTAATGAAACATGATATATAGAACATACTAGAGTAAAGCGATATCTTGCACTAAATCCTGACAACATATTGTTGTAACCTTGTCTTATCGAGCATTAACTTTCCCAAAGAGAAAATTCGAGTTCATCATCAAAGATCCCATGATATGTTTCATCTCATTGTTGACATCAAGTGCATTATGTTCCATTTTTTGTAAGCAATCGAACCAAAAAAATGAAGTGACCAGACTCATATTGTCATCCAATTCCATTTGATGTCGCTCTCCCGATGCTCTGATCTCTTCCATGTTCTCTTCATCCATGGCTACATGCATGCTTCCACTAGCTTGGGTTGTAGTGCTAGATTTAGTAGTATTCATCGTTGTAGAAACCTCTTCTCCCTGTGACTGTGATATTCCAATCAAAGTGATATTCCAATCGAAGGAACGTCTTGATCAGTCACAAATAGAGGGGAAGTTAATATTAGAGATGATTAAGAGTACAATGGTGAGTTCTTATTGTTAGACAAAAATATATGTTCTAAAATGTTATTGTTGTTGTTAAGCACAGGAGTAAGATCTAATATGTTGTTATTAAGCACATGGGTAGAATCCAATATGTTGTTATTAAGCATAGGGGTAGGATCTAAAATGTTGTTATTATGTAAAAAGGTAGGATCTAAAGTGTTGTTGTTAAGCACAAGGGTAAGATCTAAGTTTTGTTATTAGGCAAAAAGGTATGGTCTAAAGTATTCTTATTAAGCAAAAGGATAGTTTTTAAACTATTGAAACAATGTAGATTGAGTTTGAATCCCAATGTCTAACTTAGAAGCGTGAAATTGAGAGTTTTTGACTTAAGGGGTGGTTGAGCAAATGGGGAAGTAAGGGTGTTTGGGTAAAAATTTGGAACTGTATGAGGAGGAAGAGGAAGAGGAGGTCAGGGAAAAGCAAGAGTAGGAAGGGTGATGAGAAGAAAAAATCATTTGAATAATGTAAAATTTTGTTCGAGTATGGTGGATACATCTTAGGCCTTCTCTTGGCCTTGAATCTTCCTCTTGGGATAAACCTTGAATAAAAGGAAGGCAAAAAGGATAGTGGTTGATGTTGTTGATGAAGTTGGAGTTGTTTATGCTCATTAGCCAATTTCATGGTTGTCCTGTGGTATTTCAAGATAGCAACAATCTCCTTCCTTGCCTCTGTCATATTTATTAACCTTTCTTGACAAGGCTTGTTCGTAATCATTCTTCTAACTTGTCTCCTAAACATTTGTTGGTCATATTATCTTAAATTTTGATTTGGGGAAACATGGTCATCAACATCAACACAACCTGGAGCTTTGGTGTTCATGGTGGTGTGTATTGATTTTGAGGTGTTCAGTTTTTTCATATGGTTGTAAGCAAAAGAGAGTTGAGAAGGAGGAGGTAGAGATGGAGGAAAAGGAGATGGATGAAGAGGACGATCTTATTGAATTTTCATGAACTCTTTTTTGTTTTCTTGCTTTAATAATTCTTATTTCTACGATTTTTTGTATAAACTTAGGTGTGAAAAAAACTCAAAAAGTTGGTGGAATCGTGAGTTTTCTCTTATAATAAATACTAAGTGTATGATATATAGGAAAATAGCGAAACAAACAAGTCTTGAATCTCTTTCAAGGCTTCAAGAGTATTATAAAAGGGCGGGAGATAATTTAGAAGTTTTATGTAGTTTTGAACTTTTTTCTGTTCAGAAAGTACGGTTCTTACCATTCTATTATCGTTCATTTTAAATGGATAATTCTATTATCGTTCATTTTAAATGGATACTTTCTTATTAGTGGTCTTACTTAACAGTCATGCACCAAACCATATCTTTAACACTATAATATAAACTTTGTCTCTTTCTAACGGTCAACACCCCTTTCTAATACCAAAATTATTCAAGAAGAAAATAAACAAATTATATTCTTAAATAAGAAAATGAATAAAATTTGTTAATAATTTTTATAACCATTTTTTCGATTTAGTTGGTCTATCAAAATTTTAACAATAATTATATTTTAGTAGAGAATGAATAAAGTTTATGATTATGATATCAGATGATTCCTTCTCTTAATTAAAGTATTATGTTTTTCACTTAAATTTGCAGTGCCTTCTTTCTCATTAACAACTTGTTATAATAACTGTGCACGTTACAGTAAACAACTGATTATTACAAAAAGAAATTATTTATTATTGGACTTGTTATATTATTGGTATTTCTTTTATGCTTTATTTTTTCGTGCTTTTGTCATTTCCTATTATAATAAGTAGACTGGTTTCGCATAAATTGTTTAGTTCTGTATTTTTAACAATATAACCTTTAGCATAAGTATTATGTTCCATGGATTCCTTTTGCATTAGATTCTTTATTTCAAGAAATTTATAGACATGATTGGTTCGATTTGAAATTTTTTATTATTTTTAAGACTTTTTAAAATTAAGAAAAGTATGCTAAATTTTCTATATTAATGTTAGAGCATTTATAAATGTAGCTCAAAGATACAATTTAAGACATCAAAGCCAGCATGTGTATCTATAATAAAAACCCACAAATAGACTAATCAAGTTTTAATTATATAATTTTGAATTCACTTTTCAAATTTGACAGCCCTCTCTTTTTCTTTTATTTTCTCTTTTCTCTCTTTATTTTTTTTTCATATTTTGTTCTTTTTTTATTTTATTTTTTCACTACTGATTATGACGAAGGCTTATAATTGTAAAAAAATCTTTGCCAATTCATTTTTAGAATTATTGTAAAGAAAAGGAAACTAAAAAAAAATCGTCGCCAATTCATTTTAGAAAATGGTTTTCAAATGCTGCCTACAAATTGGAAAATTTATTTATACTATGTTAATGATACACAAAATTGCTCTCTATCGTTATCAAAAGCAACATTTTTTTTTACAAAAATAGAGGTGTTACTATAGGCATAAAATGTTGTATTGTTTTCCCTGTAATTTTCCTTTTAACTGGGTTGGGCTTGTAATTAGAATTCTTTAGGATTTCTCTTTTCCTAGACAACTTATGGGAATTCTTCTTTCGTGTTCCTGCACCTTCATTCTTAATCTGAAATTATTAACATACCCTTAGTATAAAATAAAAAAGATAACATTGTCCTTCACCCCTTTCACCCTCATAATCTTTCATTTTGCTTACTCCCTGTTCGTACGGAGATAATAAGTTACAGTTAATATCAGTGGTCATGTCATGAGAAGCCATCAAATCAAATTAAATCCACAATTCAGAAGCTTCCGACCACGAATTAAGGAACTGAAAGGTAATACTGTATCGTTCCTTGTTTTCATGAATTACGTTTCCAAATTTTGTTTATGCTATTTCTGTTTAGTTATCGGATGAAACTTCATTTAGTTTATATTTTTTTTTAAAAAGTAAATAGGATGATGTTAACTCACTGGTCATTAGGTTTGTAAATTTCGGTTTATAAATTTTTTTAAAATATAAATCAAAAGAGATGACATCCGGTTTGCAAATCTTTTTAAAATATAAACCTGATAAAATAGAGTCCGGTTTATAAATTATAAACCGGATTCCATCCCTTAATTTTTCATCCAGTTTATAATTTGTATACCGGATGTTACTTTGATTGATTTATATTAATTTTTTTAAAATCAAATGTCATTCTATTCGGTTTATATTTTCTAAAACGCATATCTTTTTTATCATTTTAATAAAAGCATTTTTAGAATTCAAAATTCTAGAGAGGTGGAGGTGGAGGAAGAATTCATTCACGTATGGTTTGTGTAACAATAAGCCCAATTGTGGATTCAAATTCTCAGCCAAGAGAGAACTACAAATGAAATTGAAATTTACTACATGTAATTTTAAGCACAGCTGAGTTTCATTTCGCAAGAATTTTGAGAACTCATAAGTTTTAAATAGTCATTATTTTTATTTGTAAACAACTTTAGATATATTTAAATGAAAATAAGAGTTTTTTTTTTCAAAAAAAAAATTCTTCAAAGAGACATATATGAGAAAGAGAGAGATTATCTTTTAGGCTTTGTTTGGATTGGAAAATAAATTTGAGAAGTGAATTTGAGTTGAAAGTGTATGAAAATTTTGATTATTTGGATTAAGGAAAGATGATAAGATTTGAAAAAATTTGAAGAAAAAGTTTGTAAGTGATGTAATAAATATGATTGAAATTATAATTTTTTAATTGATAAAATTGTAAAATTAAAAATTTGTCCTTATGATTAAAAATAATTAAGAGTGAAATATGAAATTGTTTGATTTAAGAGAATTATGAAAATATAAAATTACACAATTGTTTTTGAGTTAAATTTAATTTATAATAAAATATGATTAGTTTATTGAGTGTAATTGATTAATTATTTTATTAATGAAATTGGAAAGTTAGAAATTTCTAATTTAGAATTAAAATTATTTTAATTTGAAATGTTATTAATTGTTATTTTTTAGTTGATTGAATTATAAGATTTACTAATTATTTTAAAATAGAATAAAATTAAAATTAACTCATTATTGTTAGTATTATTATTACTATTTTTATTATAATTTGATAATTTTTATTATTATAATTATTATTTAAGATTTTATTATTATTTTTAGTTTTTTAATATTAATATTATTAGTATATTGTTTTTTAATTATATTATTTTTATTAAAATTATTATTATAGTAATAATAATTATGATTAAATATGATTATGTTATATTATATGATTAATTATATTTATGTTATTATAATGTAAGTGAAACAAACAAAAAAGAAAACTAGAGAAGTGGGGAATCGCACCCCACACTTCTTATGATGGTGCACCTCATTCCATCCTTTGATTTACATACACATTATAGTATACTTTTACACATTCATAATTATAAATCTTTTATAATTGATTAGGATAAAAGAAAATATTTAAATAATTGATTATGTTTGGTGAATAAATATTCGATTATGTATAAAAAAAATATACATAATTGATTATCTATCACACATAATCGATTATATATTTTTTTTTTTGTCAAGGTTAAGATGATAATTTTGTAGTTCTCACATAACTCTCCACGGATTTCTTTGCTCATTATACGAATCATTTTCTCTTCTCCTTCATTTCCACTCATGCAACTTAGTGTACATCACCAAAAACAAGCACAGAAGCAACTTGTTTTTCTTTTCTCACCAACAATCAAACCCTTGAAGCAAACAAAACATTGCAAAGATTATTTTTTACAAGATTCTTGTTTTCGAATATTGGTTGAAGTGTCGTCACTTAACTTAGATATGTTAGAATAAATAAATAAATTATTCTATGATGTGACTTATATGAAATATTATTATGGGTCTGTATGTGATTTAATAAAATTAAGAGGACATTTTGGTAATTATGAGAAGTGGTTTACTTAATAAATGACTGATAGGTAACTAATTTGATAGACATTGGTTTTATAAAAGAACAAAAGGTTCTGTCTCTGTGGTATGAGCATTCTTCACAGTTAACCATCAATAACGTGTGTGGAGATTAAAGTGACTGAAAGAGATAGATTGGGTGAGAGGAGAATAAAGAGAAGAGATAAATTCAATAAAGAAGATTTCTAATGAATCAAGGTAAGTCTCTCTTAATATCCTATATTATGTAAGAATCATAGATTCTAAGATCCTTTGGAATATTTATGATTGATTATTCCTAATTATGTTTAAACTTACAAGATCATCCTCTAAGTGACACGACAACCTTTCATCATCTCATAAATTTTTCTCTCCATCATGTCTTTTATCTCTTTACGTTTTACCAAATTCATGGTCACTGAGCATTTTCGCATCATTATATGTCTTGTATTCATATTCGTATTCTTCTCTTGAAGGTAAACATTCACACTTATATAATCTAATTGAATTAAATTTGTGTTGAGTGGAAAACATTCTTAAATTTCTATCATTTACTTTTAAGAATTCTAAAAAGGACTCGTTAACTTGTATTGGAGTTGATGAAATATCCGCACACCATAATACAAAAGATATTTGTTCTTGATGACTTATATCTGGAATACAGTCAAATATGATTGAATAATATTTCGCATCCATAATTTTTTTATAATTTTTGTTTTTATTTCACTTGCTAACAAATTCATAAACTCATTTTGTATATTATGTCCAGGGTAATGATTATGAATTTTGTCATTTTTAATTCAATGAATATGTTCTTGCATAATTGGATTAAATTATGCAATCATTTCTATTGAACTTAAAAAGTTTCTATTACTTTCTTGGTATATCTTCTCATTTTTTCCACGCAAGGCTAAGTTACTTTTACCAAGGATTTTAATAACAATGATAATTCTTAACAACACCTTTCTTTGGTGTTCTCTATCTCTATTTATTTGTTCTTGAGCATTTTTATCTATTGTTTTGTCTTTTGAGAATCTCATTTACAAATCAATCCATGCATTCATACTAGTAATATGTTCATCAGTTATTTCATGGCTCTTTAACTTAACTAAGATTTCTTCAATCTCTATTACCTTCGTTAGCTAGTTTATTAGTACAACCAATAACATTAAACAATTTATAACAAAAAACAAAAGACTCTATCTAAATCTGTAGAATAAATAAGCTATCTTCTTTTATGTTTCTCTCCATTAGACAATTTCAGGGTTGACTCAAGGCCCAAGCAGGTAAAACAATTGTGTAGAATAAAGAGTGAAGCTAAGTATTAAACAACTTATGAACTTGAAAATTTTGAATTTTTGTTAGGCATGACTATTTGGTATAAAATATTATCCGCAGTTAACTCGGTTAGTAAAAAATTACATAAAAATATATGTGTATTAATATGGCTTTTGAACAATTAAAATGTCTTTTTTTCATTATTTACAACGTATAGAGAAAATGGATTTGAAAATGTATTTATTTCTGTCAAAGAAATTGTTTATAAAATAGATGTAGAGCCTAAGTTTTGTGAAAAAACGAATCAGTCGTAAAAAAAACAATTTGATGAAAATATTGAAATGAAGTTATGAAATAACCTCAAAAGTCATTTATAATTAATTATTTTTTATATATTGTAGATAAAGCAATTACCACATTCCAAAATAGATTTGAACAATTTAAAATATACGAAGATATTTTTTGTTTTTTATTTAGTATTAAAAAATTAAAGTCATTGGGTTGTGTACTTTGAAAGAAAAATGTCTAAACCTTGAAAAATATTTAAAACATGATAATTTGTTGGATCTTGATTTCTTAGATTTATTTTCATAATATCTTAAAAAGGATTATAGGATTGGAAAATAATAAACCAATTGACATTCTTAATTATATAAAAATAATAATTTTTTTTCCAAATACATATATAACATATAGAATAATGTTAACAATTTCAGTATTAGTTGAATCTTTGTCAAATCAAATATAACCCAAATAACATTATAATTTTTCACATGATAGGTGAGTGACAAAATTCATTGAGATACTATCTCACTGTTACGTAGAATTATCGAGAAAGATACCTCTAGAATATCTACTTTAAGAAGTTTAAAATACACTTTTGTACTCATTTAGTACATAATTTGTCTATCATCTCACTTTGACCCTTCTAACGCATTATCAAGTTTGAAATCAATGTAAGCCCAAAATCAATTAACATAATCTAAACACCTCAAACAAAATTACAATAGTTATGCACTCTTTCATTTTAAAACTAACAAATCATTTCCTATAAGTTATCTTCCTTATTTTCTTATGTTCGAAACAACAAATTGAGTAGAAATTGTACCAAAACTCCTATAGAGCAAGTAAAAATTACCAAAGGTCAAAAGAAAGAATAAACTAATTGAGATTATATTATAATACTATTTCTTAACCAAGAAGACACGTAAAAACATCAAAACGCTTGAAAAAAAAAAACACTAAAGAAAACGTAGGGAAATAGTAGAAAAAAATAAACAAATTCTAAATTCAATTCCAATAAAATAAAATTGTTCTCTACTTTGTTATCTTCTAATTGAGAGTATTTGTTCTTAAAAGATGAAAAACCGAATTGAAAACTAAAAAATAAGATTGAAGGGTAAAGAACTTATCAATAAATGATAAATTATTATTATGTGAGTATTACTAGTGATTCTGTTAGAGTAACTATGTTTTGTATGATTATGTTATTCTATGTACTCCATATATAGAGTAGCTTTCTTTCATCAAGATGAATAAAAAGAGTTTTTCATCTGTAGTTTTGCCTCCTGTTTCTTTCTTTGCAAACTTTCTTTTCCTTATACTATTGTAATAATGATAGATACTAAAAGTTGTTGTAATCTATGAAGTCCAGATACAGACATAGATACAGATATGACACGGATACAGATACATGAATACGACTAAATTAAAAATTATAAGACACAGAACACGACAATATATATATATATATATATATTGTCG
>Ga0123340_1006128_pt1 | contig 11473 bp, 5 predicted proteins | sample SirMexnodulemix_FD_89961 | JGI IMG/M metagenome (GOLD analysis project Ga0123340, IMG submission 89961) | Root nodule microbial communities of legume samples collected from Mexico - Siratro Mexico nodule mix | ecosystem: Host-associated > Plants > Roots > Nodule | place: Mexico: Nepantla... | reverse complement strand
CAAATTTTAAATTTTTATTTTTTAGATAAAATTTAAAATTCCATAATTTTAAATAATCAAATCCCTTTTATGATTTTATAGAATTTCAATTTCTTTAAAAAAAATTATCCAAACAACATATATTTTATGATAAAGTATTTTAAGTTTCCATAAAAGTGAATTACTCTAAATATTCTTTGACCAAAAAATTATTAATCTTTATGTACCATTTTTATTTTTATTTTAGTTAACATATTTTAAAAAATATGAACAATTCAATTTGCAATTCTATATGTATTTTATATTTGATTTTGGTTTAGTTAAACTTTAGAGTTAAAATATTCCTATTGAAAGTACCACAAAAATGTACGAAAAAGGGAAAAAATATTTTCGTTAAATAAAATGTATAAAAAAAATAAAAAGCAAAATTAAGAACTAAACTAAATTATAAATTTTCTAATATGTAGAAAGTAAATTGTTGGATAAAAAGTACGGAGAGCAAAATTGTGAATAAAAAATTAAAAAGAAAATTACAGTTTAAAAATATAAGTCTCACTTATCATTCCCTCACATTTTGTAACATGTAATTAATTTTTATGACATAAATGATGATTATTTGTTAAGAATGAGTTGCAAACATGTTAAATATGTTATCATTAGTTCTCGTGATTTATTCATTGCACTGTGGTGCCGACAAGATTAAACCATGTCTTTGAACACTAATTAATGCAATTTAAATTCAATCACAATTTCAAAATTTATAAATTTTCAAACATCAATTCTGACCTAACATAACATCAATTCTGAAATCAGCAGGTTTAATCCAAACACGTAATTTGCAAATTGTGATTTAATTCCTGATTCCAGAGTTAAAAAAGAAAACTTAAAATTAGTATTCTTCAAAATTGTTAAATTCTATATCTATATGAAATATCTTAATCTTTTATATTCTACCTAGGAATCTACTTTTGGAGTTTGTACTATTAGGGAAAAAGAAACTAAACGTAAGTTATCATCAATAAGAGAACATTTGTTTTTATCGAATCGGAGATTGTTCTTTTCATCCGTGAAGAATAAAAAAAATGTATAAATGTATGTTGAAATTTAAAAGTAATGTAAAGAATTGAAAGCATTGATAATGACAAATTGCAATATTTGACAATGTGGAATGACTTTTATGTTGTCATGGTATTATAAAATGCATTCAAAAGAGTCTCAAAGTTAGGTGAAAATATACAGAAATAGATAGAATGGTTCGTTCTAATCCAAACAAATTTTAAAATAAATAAAAAAGTTAAATGCAGTAGTGGTGCACTTTAAAAGAGTTGTTATTTATTTTAGCTTTGATACTTCATTTGTAAAAACTAATAATTTACTTAAAGTCATCAACGAAAATATTTGAGCTTTCCAAAACTAGTCTTATTATTTAAAAATATATCTATTTATTCTACTAACTTATCTCTTACCTTGCTTATCTTTTTAACATCCCATTACCATTATAATAATTATTGTAAATTAAATTCCACTATTATTACAATTGTGAAAAAAATGGCAGTGTTTTGGAGTACTTTTACAAAGATTTTGGATTGATTATGCAAATAATTATTAGTATAATATCTAGTCATTTTCAAGGAAATGTTATGGAAGTATTGAATTAAGGTAATTTTTTACATGTTATTGTCAACTAAACGAGAGAACGGAGGGGTTAGTAAATTTAAAATTTTAAAGAAGTTGGGTTTGGTGTGATTTTATGTATTTATAACTTTGAGTTCAGTGAAAAGAAACTCATGCATTTGACATAAAAATGAGAACGAAGGATGAAAGCACCAAAACTGCAGGCGAGGAAAGAGCACAAATTTGAGAGTTATATATACTCTACAATGAAAAGGACTTGTAGAGACATAAAATTTTTACTTACACTAATGAAAAATAAAATTTTATATTAATTGTGAAAAACTTTTTATATCAGTTCCACAATATTGATGATATAGAAAGCTTATAGCTTTTTGCATAAGTTACAAACACATTATATTAGTTATAAAAATAACTAATATAAAAAAAGTATTTAAAAAAATATTACATTGGTTGTAAGTTATAATTGATGTAATAATGTATAAATTCTTTATTAGATTGGTTGTAGTTTATAAGAAGAAAATAAAATTTATTGGGTTGATAAATCTTTAATCTATACAATAAAACATTATAAAAAATTTCAATTTTTTTTAACAAATGTAGATATGTGAAATAAAAGTCTAAAATATTAAAGAATAAGTTACAATACTAAAAAAAAATAGAAAAGTAATAGTAAATTGTGGACCTTTGTGTTCTCAAATTTTTAGATGGATTGAGACTCAATAAATCTATGTATTTTTTGTCTAACTTGCTGCACTCTCAATTTGTCAATGTACTCAACACAATGAATTATAAATTAAATGTAATTTTTTATATATGAAAAACATAGACAACACAATATGACTTACATGATTCATTGTCATATCATCAAAATATTTAACATGGAGGTTTTTCCAACAACATCTAATGCCTTTGGTAAGAAAATGTACAGAGGAACAATAGTAATATCAACTTTAAAAAGTTGTGCTATTTCACTATTGCAGAGGTTTCCTCCTCAACTTGGGTAATATGGTCAAAAGGTGAGACATGAGATCATCTTGAGCTTTTCCATCATCAATAATAAGCTCTCTCATAACTAGCTCATCATCAAACTCATCAAACATACTATCTTCTTTGTTATATAAAGATTAGGTAAGGTGTTATCTTTTGGAAGCATCTTTTTTGAAAACTCTAACAAACATGTGAAACTTCTATTAGTATATTCATTTCTTGTTTTTAAATAGAACAATTTTAAAGTTGCTAACAATAGTGTAAAGTTACCACATCATGAGAATGATTGTTGCTCTAAGTCAAACTTCAAAGAATCATACACATACGTTCTTCCAATATTTTCTTCACCAACATCACATTTCATTTGTCCTAAATGATCACCCATTTCTTCTTCCAAATTCTCTATTGTTGTTAACATAGTTGAAATGTCTAATATTTATCTCTTACCATTGTTTATATTGTATAATTTTTTACTATATCAAAGATAAACAGATGATCAATTATCTCTCCAAGATCAGTATGTATATGATTTAGACAAGGAACACAAAAGGATAATAATATGTCTCATTGATAGATTTCTATTTTATTAAGCAAATTACAATAACTCATCAACTCCTTTTTCATATTTGCTATTAATGTGATGTGCATTCATCCAACTTTATTCCATTATTAGTAGGTTACAAATTATGTCATCATTAACTATGAAATGTGATTCTCACTTTTTTAATTAAAGATAAAGCCCTACCAATTCAAAAAAGTATTTTTCATAATTCTCTAATTATATAAACAAAGTCTATTAACTTAAGTTTTTTTGGTAACATTTCACATTGGTGATCATCGATATCACCACAATAACCTAGCAATATCATAAGAAGACAAGAAAACGAATACAAATACACGTCAAAAATGTGAGAAAGAAGAGATATTATGTATTTTAGATAATTTTACATTGAATGCTTTGAGATCTGATCTAAATATCTATACTTACCTGGAACGTTTACATCATTCAATATAAATGTGGACGTTTACACTGAATTATAAAATGTTTGATGTAAACAAAAGTTTAAAGTCAGTGTATATTTTTTTTATGTCATATTTTATAATAATCCGATTTCAATGTATTGATGTAATTGGTCAAATTTACACTAATATGTATTAATGCATACTAAAGAGTCTAAATCAAAGGACAACTTATAAATGAATGGGATTAAACATTTGAAATCAAACTCTATGTTTATAATTATTTTAATTAGATATAAAATTTATATTTAAAATCTTTTTCAATATTTTTTAGATAATTTGAATGCTTAACTTATTTATTTACTTAATTATATAAGTTGATATTTTTTACTTGTTATTTTTATAATATCATTTTATAATTACGGCTAATATTTAATAAAATAGGTAAAAACTTTAATTATTCTTTTATTAAATAAATCACGCTATGCTGCAATACATAAGTTAAAGGAAACAATAAAATCAACCTACCGTGATGTATATCAAACTGAATTATAAATTTTCTTATTTATAAAAAATACATAAGTTAAAGAAACAATAAATACTTAAAAAGAGAATCAACCTACCCTGATGAATATCAAACTGAATTATAAAGTTTCTTATTTATAAAAAATAAATCAAATTAACTGATTCTTTCTCCACCTCCAAACCTTTTTAAGGCAGCTCTAAAATTTTTTAAAATTCCAACGCCTTTTTTTTATAATTATTCTTTTATTCTTATTTTAATTAAATGAATACAACAGGAAAATTTGGAGGTGGGTGGATAAAAGGTTGATGGAGATCGCTGAAGGTGAACAGTGAGGTGCAGTTTGAGTAGTCTTGGGCAGCGGTGTGCGTTATCAGCGACGGTGGACGAGTACGAGAGTAGCGACGCGATGGAGCAGTGGTGGTGGAGCGTCGTATAAGGTAAGTTAGGGTGAGTTCGATTTGTATTAGGAAACAAAGGGTTTCGAAAGTTATTTTAGTTTTTGTGAATGAGTTACGGAAAGAAATATTACGAAATATATTCTTGGGGTGAGAATCTTTTAGGAAACAACAAATTTCGAAATTTATTGATTGAGTATCGAAAGTGGGTATTTTGTAAGTTAGTGTTCTGAAATGGATTTCTCACTTATATTATTATTTTAAAATATGGTGTCTTGTAATTCAAAAAAACTTGTTTCGAAACGACTTGTTTTAAAAGTTAATATATAATTTTAGAATAAATCATTTCGGAACAAGTTTTTTGAATTATGAAATATTCTGTTATATAATAATAATTTTTGAAATTGGAGGTATAGAGTCATTTTTGTCTCTACATTATTATTTTAAAGATAGTTTGGACAATTTAAAAAATTTTGGAGGTGCCAAAAAAGACTTAGAGGTGCATCAATATGCAGTGAGTGAATTAACAATTGACTTCCTTTTAGTTTTAACTCATAATAAATCAACCCATTAAGCCGGAATAAGTAACTTTGACTTACCAAATAATTGTTCATAAAAGTCACATTAATGTTTAGAAAAATTGTAATCATAACAGGACACCATTTATTGTGTGATTGACTCGGATTGTACTTACAAGCCCGGACATACATATTCTCTCTAAGTATAACAATAATTATCAATAAAGACTTTAATATTATTTTAGAATTCAGATTTAAACCTAATTCAACTATTAAAAAATCTGTTTATAAGATAATGCCGGTTTGCACTTATACACATTCGTATTATCAGATAATCTAAACGTTTGAATGCATTTTTTGAGGTTGAATACTAGATATCTTGATAACGAAATTTGTATAACTATTTGTAAGTTTGTATATAAGTATTTATAGATGTTTGATTGTTTACATGAAGTTCTTATCCGTGGAGGCTCCAACAAGATTGGTTTACACATGGGAGTCCTGTGCCTATGCTCGTGTTGGCCATGAGTTGTTGACGAAAGGATGTACGAAAGAGAATGCATGAGTTAATGGCGTGGACCTTCTTGTCTCCTACAACTTTGGGGTGGAGGAGCATTTACGTGGCTTCTTTATACACTTAGCATTTTTAGGGTTTGGGATTATATTTTAGTATTTATTTGACATGTGTGTATGATGGAATAATCTATTTTAGGGAACTCATAATTATGGATAAAAAAGATTTGTTGCTTCTCTCATTAATTGTAGAAAAGACACAATGATTTGGGGTTCTGGTTCACACCATGTGTGCAGTGGTCGGTGTGAATCTGCAAGGAAATTTCACTTGGCTTGATCAGAGCCTACAATACCAGAAAGTTCTATCTATCTATATATTTAATATAAAAATATGAAAGACATTATAGTGAAATTTAATATTTTTCTGGATCCAAATAGTATTTATAGATAAGTTGTTAAGATAATATGTTATAAGCTAATTAGTACATTTGAAATATTATTTGTTGTGAAATTTGAACCTGCATCATAATTTTATTTTCAAAAGATATCTTTGAAAATTAAGATAACTGATGATGAACAAATTTACACACTCTTATAGTTAACTATAATGTAAATAAATTTGTTGTTCTGATTAAAATTTATCTAATTAAATTTATTTGAGTTTTAATCGTAATTATTAATTAATTTCTCACAATTTTAAAATAACATCTGATTTAATTCTTGGTACATCAAATAATTTTATATCGAAGAGTTTACTACACTGATGTGTGCAAACCTCATATCGCTTATTTAAAATAGATTTAGAAACAAATCCATGAAATCTAAAAAATTGGAAACAAAATTTAAATCCAAAATTTATAAAAAAAAGAAACTTATAAATACAAATAATAAGAAAGAAGGTACATATGGCACTACACACCGTAGATGTTCTAGCCTAGTTGCATTATTTTTGTTTTAACCAATACACCAACCACAAATCAAAGTATTATGAATTCAATCTTTACACAAGAACAAAGGGAATTTGTGTTGGTATTTTTTGATGATATATTAGTCTACAATTCAGATTGAAATTTTCATACATACAACACTTCTTGATACACGTCTTAGCAGTTCTCAGAAACTATACACTGTTTGTTTGTCAAACTTTTAAAGTGTACATTTGATAAAACTCAGATCGATTATTTAAAATATGTCGTGTCCAGAAAAAGGGTCAAAGTAGATGATAATAAAATTCAAGCCGTGAAACAATGGCCTATACCATCATCAATTAGACAACTTCGGGCATTTTTGGGCTTAACTAGCTATTATCTAAAGTTTATTAGACATGTTGCAGTAGTGGCAACGCAACTTAAGGATTTGCTAAAGAAGGATGCTTTTAAGTGGTCTAACATTGAGCCACAAAAGCCTTCCTGAATCTGAAGCAAGCACTTGCTCAAGCACCGATGCTAGCACTTCTTGATTTTACACACCCCTTTGTATTTGAAATAGATGCTTCAAGTACAGGTATAGGAGTAATTCTCAGCCAACATCGACATCCCATAGCATACTTCTCCAAGAAGTTGTCGGTAACGGTTCAAAGGCAATCTGCTTATGCTAGAGAGATGCAGGCAATAGTAGCAGTTGTGACAAAATTTCGTCATTATTTATTAGGCCACAAGTTCATTATCAGGACTGACCACAAGAGTTTGAAACAGCTGTAAGCACAGACCATACAAACGTCAGAACAACAAGCATAGTTGGCTAAATTATTGGGTTATGATTTCTCTATTGAGTATAGGACAGGGAAGGAAAACCAAGGGGGCTTATCTAGGGCCTTTTTAACTCTAACTTCGGTTACGAGCTTGTGGATTCCCAGCCTTCAGTAGGAGCTCCAACACCTGAGACCAATCAATAAATATTCAGAGACTGAACTGAGATCAGGAGGGCTACATATCAGAAAAGGGTTGTGGTTTTGGGATGAAAGAGACTATCCTTTACAACCACAAGTAATACTCGGACACAGGATGATAAAGAAGAATGAAAAATGGCAGGAGGAAGTATTAATCAAGTGGCAAGAGCTAACCACAGAGGAAGTTACATGGGAGCATTACACTGACATGCAGAGGCAATACCCAACTTCAACCTTGAGGACAAGGTTATTTTCAATGGAGGGGGCAATGTTAACAAAAAAGGTGGACACATGGGGCGCAAATGAGAATTAGGTTAAAATAAAAGGGGAGAAGGAGCCAGAGGGACGTGATGAACATTGTAAGTATCTGTTTCCTACCTCTCTGCATTCCTTTCTATGAGTTCTTTATTCTCTCTCTGAATTCTTCTTCTTCTTCCTAATTGTAGGTGAGCAAGTTATTCCTTCTCTTTCGTCATCTCTTTACGTATTGTCGTATTGTCGTACTCATACTGATAACTGTTGAGTAATTCCTTTGTTTATATTACAATATCAAACTCGTATCAATTCATCTCTGAATACTAGTTTGTTAATATCAAACTCGTATCAATTTATCTCTGAATATTAGTTTGTTAATATCAAACTCGTATCAATTCATCCCTAAATATTAATTTATTAATATCAAACTAGTATCAATTCATTCCTAAATATTAATTTATTAATATCAAACTCATATCAATTCATCTCTAAATATTAGTTTATTGATATCAAACTCGTATCAATCTATATGAATATTAGTTTGTTAATATGGATTATTGCATAGTTTCATTTTGAAATCCTTCCGTAATACTACGTATCAAATTTCATCACATTTTCTTGTTATTATTTAAGCTTGCAAATTTCTTCTATTCCACCAATTGTTCATTTCCCACTCCTTGTTCTCTTCTGACCTTCACATCTAACATCTATATATCGTACCACTTTAGGAAAAAAAAAATCTTATTCATTAAATAAAAAAACAAGCAATAATATCAATATCATTTGAAAAATAAAAACTATCATTCTATACTTGAGATTTGTTTTTGTATCAAAAATTTTAAAAGAATATTTTATTTTTATAATACTTTATGATAAAAATATATTGTTTAAATATATAATTTTATAATAAATTAAAATTCTGAAACTCTATGAGAGTAATTAAATTATTTTAAATTAAATAATTTTAAATTCTAGCTATAAAAAGGATAAATTTGGAGTTCTCTGTATTTACCAAATTATATTTATTCTCTTTATATTTTTTTAATTAACTTGATTAGTCAAAGTGTTGTTGACTTAATTAAGTTTAAGATATTTTTGAGATAATTACTTTTTGGTTGATAATTATTATATTTTTTATTTATGTTTGTTAGAGTTACTTTTAAATTTATATTTTTAAAATTATTTTTCTTGTTTTTTTTATTATAGACAAATGTTATTTTTCTCTCCGTATTAGTTTTACTAATGTCATGTAGACTACTTTTATTTTTATTTTTGTGGATATGAACTACATTTTTATTTTTGTTAATGTTATTGATATTTGTCTAAATTATTCTTTTTTATCATGAATACCATTATATTCTTTTATAAATAGTCTGTTAGGATTTTTTTAATGTTGATCAGAAAAAACTTTCAAGTTTTCTGTCAATGTTAGATGAAAATTTTTTCGATGGACATTGACCAAAGTTAGAAAAAAAAAAGTATGTTAATAACATTATAATAATAATCTCAATAAACATTAGTCTAAATAATAGTAATTGACATAATTAATGATATCAATAAAGAAAAAATTAATGTAATCAATAACTTTTTTTTGGTTAATATCTATTTAAATAATCTTATAATTTGATCAAAATATAACATTAATCAAAATCAATTAAAAAAATCACCGTTAATATTTTTTAATAATTGAAAATTGTTTGATATTTATATTTGACACGATTTGAAGTATTCTACTTAAAATAAAATAAAATTTGGAAATTCTAAAATTCCCACGGAAGACCAGTGTTTAAGATTATTATGATTCTGACTATAATTTCATTTCATTTATTGAAATACAACAAATTACAAATTAATATAATTATAACCGTGAATACTCCAAAAGCTCTAACATTACAACCAAAATCGTGATCACAAACGTCTTTCTAAAATCTCGAATAAAATGTAAAAGAAAATAAAATCCTTTTCAAAAGAATGCAAGTAACAGGCCCTTATTTTTTTGAAAAGTCTTGAATATTTAGCAAAAAAATATTTGAAAATTGATTTTAAATCTAATTCAGCTCCATATTGCACGAAGACCATCTTGTTACGGAAATTTATTTTTGAAAAGGAAGAAAATGAAAAATTGCCATCATGGTGAAGAAGATCTTTTTTTTTTTTCAGTTAAGTTGTTTACATTTAAAGAGGTTAAGTATCATATTTTAAAAAGAATTAAATTTCGATGTTAAAAAACTTATATAATGTTTTTATGTTAACATTTCAAATTCTTAAAGTTACTTTTAGTTAATGTTAATATTTTTCATATTCAATTTGATTTTTAATTCAGACATGTACACTCAATTTTCTTTTAAATTTAATTTTTTCCTTAAGTCTAAGCTACTTACTACTAAACCATGAGACTACATACACTTTTCAATCATACCATAATTAGTATTATTCTTACTTTTATTACTATTGTTATTATAATTATTACTAATATTATAATGATTATTATTATAAGTATTATTCCTATTATTATAATTACTATAATTATTATTTCTATTATTTACTATAATTATAGTTATAGTAATAATAATAATAATAATTATTATTAGTTTTATTATAATAATAAAAATAATTATATCAATTATAATATTATTATAATAACAACAATAAAATTATAATAATTATAGTATACAAATTATTAGTCTTTTATTGAAGAAGAATTATTGGGTTTCAGCCCATCTTAGATTTGGGGTAAGGTTAGGCTGGCCATTTATTTCTGCATTCCCATAGTTTTCTATGTGCACCCCATGGAATGAAATTGTTCTCACCCCTTGCCGTCTTCGTGATACCCTTATTTATCTATTATGTTATGGATGGATAAAAAGAAGAATTTTTTTTGGATTATACAGTTTGAAATTCATTTCTTTCATAAAAAGAAGTTATAAATTATATAATTTGAAAACCACTTTCAGATTATACGATATGAAAATAAAAAAATAAAATTTAAATTATACAATCTAAATTCACTTACAGCATCTTAAAAAAAACAATTTTTTTATGAAAAAGTATTTTTTTTTTTATTTTGCAAATTGCACAATGTGCAATTCATTTTTTATAAACCCAAAGACAATGAAAATTTTAATATTTATGGAGTTGCTGAAGAAAATTATTAGGATGCCAAACTTAAGAAACTAGTGGACTTAAAAGAAGAGTTAAGATTATAAAATCGGGCGCCTGCTATAGTACTCCTCTTTTCGCTATATACACTAGTTACTTTTTTTTACTGTTTAACCGTTCTTCAAACTTATTTTTTTATTTTCCTATTTTGTCTACAAAAGGTATTGTAATCTTATTTTATACTGACCAACAAAATTTTAATACTCAATTTCATCGTTAAAAATTATGCAAATAATGGAAAGATAGTAGGTACATTTGATTATTTTTTCAACTTTATAACTACATTTGACAAAACCTAATGTATTTATTATTTTAGAAAGTTTATCTTGGAATACTCAATTGAATTTAAAACGAAAAGAATGTCTTAGAAAACATTTTCTAAAATGTTAAAAAAAATAAAATATAATACGTAAAAACATTTTGAATTGTTCTGGAGTGTGAGACTCAAACCATAAAATGGAGTATGTATAGTATAATAGAAGTGTAAGGAAAAATAGTGATAAATATGTTATTTTAATAACAACAAAAGAGAGTGTAAATAACAGTAGCCCAAATACTTATATACCAAAGTTGGGTTCAAGTAGCCCGATCCCCCGATAGGCATTTTACTGGATGTTTTTTTTTTTTTTTTTTTCAAGTATCATATTATAAACATTTT